>ENA-ORMR01002274-ORMR01002274.1-human-gut-metagenome-genome-assembly--contig:-NODE-2274-length-12296-cov-4.443510_pt1 | contig 12296 bp, 17 predicted proteins | sample MGYA00242107_ERZ509003 | MGnify/ENA primary metagenome ERZ509003 (study PRJEB26280, sample SAMEA2338699) | human gut metagenome | biome: human gut; feature: human-associated habitat; material: faeces... | reverse complement strand
AACTAATATATTTTTCATTAACAATTATCATTAACTTATATGTTATAATAAACTTGTGAATAGTCCAGAGCAAGCCCCGGAAGGGCGGACGTGCGCAGCTCACGCAAGAAATTCACGGGCGGGTAATGGTTGGGAATTATTAATGAGGTGTAATATGATATCAGGAATAGATATAAGTCAATATCAAGGAAGCGCGTTTAACACCGAGAAAGCAAAAGCGGAGGGCTTCGACTTTTGCATATGCAGACTTGGAGGAGGACTTCCGGGATTTAATCAGGATAAGTATTTTTTGGATAACTACATAAACTGCAAAGAACAATGTCTGAAAGTTGGGGCTTATGTATACGCAAACGGTCTTAATGAAGAAAATTATTTCCTTGATGTTTTTGCTTATGAGACTGCAAGCAGACTTGACACTTTACAGTTGGAATATCCAGTATTCCTTGATGTGGAAGCCGCCAGTTGGAGAAATCGCACCAAGGAAGTAAACACTGCAGTAATTAAGCGAATACTTGATAAAATGGAATCATATAATCTTTTTGTTGGAGTATATTCCTCTCAGGACTGGTTCAAAAACTGTGTAAATTATGATGAGTTGTACGGGCGCTATGTATGTTGGGTTGCGAAATGGAGCACAACACCGCCGACTATCGGATATGATTTATGGCAGTATGGCGGCGAGACGAATCTAATACGTTCTAATATGGTTGCGGGCGTAATATGCGACCAGAACTATAGTAAATATGATTATTCTGAAATAATACCGAAAACTAATTGTAATGGTTGGATGGATTTGACCTGTGATGTAAACGGAGACGGTAAAATAAACAGTAAAGATATTGTTGCAGAGATGAAAGCAATATCCAATGGTTCAGGAGGTTTGGATGTAAACGGAGACGGCAAAATAAACAGTAAAGATGTTGTGAGAATAATGAAGGAGATATCCGATAAATGACCTTTACAGATGTTACTCAAATTATAGCAAATTTAGGTTTTCCTATTGCTGCATGTATAGCATTGTATATAATGAATACCAAAACAATTAATAAATTAACAGAAGCTGTTGAAGAATTAAAAAAATTAGTGGAGAGTTTGCACAATGGAAATTAAAGATATATTTAAACTAATAGACGCGGGATTTACAAAAGAAGATATTATAGAAATGTCTAAACCCGCAGAAACGGTAGCGGATATTTCGCAGGCGAAGTCTGAAACCATAACGCCGGAGGTGAAGACTGAATCAATAACGCCGGAAGAAACACATTCGGGGAATATTGATTATATAAAAGATTTGCAGAAAAGCATTGATGATTTAAAGAAAACGATTATAGCGACTAATCAGTTAAGGAATTTAGGCGGAGATAAAACAACTACAATAGATGATATAAACGAATACCTTATTAATGGGAGGAAGAAATAATGGCAAGTGTAAATGAGTTGAATTTTAACCAGATTTCAACGGTATTAACTTCGATTGTGGCGCAGGCTACAGGTGAGAAGGTTTTGACCCCCACAACCACCGGGGATTTTGTATCGGTAGCTACAACAGCGTTAAAAAATGGAACAGACCCTGTAATGAGTGCTATAACCCAAATGGTGACCCGGACAATTTTTTCAATCCGGCCGTATTCTGAAAAATTTAGAGGATTGCGGGTCGATAATGAACGATGGGGTAATATTGTCAGAAAACTGAATATTGCGGACGGTGATTATATAAATGATTCATCTTTCGCATTGCCTGACGACGGGCAGAGTGTAGACATGTATAAGCTTCGCCGTCCTAATATATTGCAAACGAATTTTTATGGTGCAAATGTGTTTAGTATTGAGCGTTCATATTTCCGTGAACAGATAGAATGCGCTTTCACGAGCCCTGAAGAGCTGGCAAGTTTTTATTCTATGGTTACTGGTAATATTATGGATATGATAGAAACTGCGCATGAAAATCTTAAACGTGCAACGCTTTCAAATTTAATTGGCGGAATTGTGCAGGGTGGCGGAGATGAACAAGTCGTACATTTGCTGTCAGAATATAATACAAAAACGGGCGGGTCATATACGGCGGAAACAATACAAGCTCCCGATGTATATCCTGATTTTGTCAAATTTATGTATTCGGTGATAGCGACTAAATCTGCATTAATGACTGAAAGATTGCAAATTCATCATATCAATGTAACAGGTAAAGAAATTACTCGTCATACGCCGTATGAAAACCAGAGACTTTATATGTACGCTCCTACTATGTATGATAGTACGGCGCGAGTAATAGCTGATACATATCATGATACGTTTCTCCGTTATGCTGACCATGAAACGGTTAATTTCTGGCAGGCTGTAGATACTCCAGACACTATTAATGTTACACCGTCATATTTAACAACATCTGGAACTATAACTACTCCCTCAGACACAGTATCAGTTCCCGGAGTATATGCTCTTCTTTGTGATGAGGAAAGCTGCGGAATGACAGTATGCAATGAATGGAGCGCAACAAGTCCTCTTAATATTACCGGGGGATATTACAATGTCGCATGGCATTTCACCGACCGTTTCTGGAACGATTTTACCGAGAATGCAATAGTATTTACATTGGATTAATATTATGCAAGTTATATTATATTCAGGATTTGGGAAACGAAACAATTCAACCAAAACCCCCACAGAGGGCACTACATATACCGGAACGCTGAAAGATAATTGTACGATATTAAAACCTGTCATTATCTTTCAGGCTGCCGGGGCGGTCGATTATTTTCCTGCGAGCTATAATTACGCTTATATTGATGCTTTTGCGAGATATTATTTTATAACGGAATGGGAATGGGTGGAACGGAATTGGATTGCAACGCTTGAAGTTGACCCTATGGCCTCATATAAAGGGGACATTGGAACAAGTACGCATTATGTCGAGCGGTGCAGCGGGGCATTTAACGGCAGAATTACAGATACTGTGTATCCAGTCATGACAGACCCCAGTGTTACAATAACTGATATTGATTCTCCATGGATTAATGAAACTTATTATATTGTGGGTATCAGTGGAGGTGGAGGGACAACAGGTATAACCTATTATATTTTTTCATCCTCTCAGTATTCAACATTCATTCAAAATATTTATAATAGTAATTCATGGTGGAACGCTTCAACTGCAGATGTTACTTACGACCCCTCAATATTCAATCCGTTGGACTTTATAAAATCAATTAGGATGTACAGAAGTTCATTTGGCGGAACTGCGGTAGAAAGTGTAAATATGGGATATTGGAGCGTGCCCGCCACATGTCGAATAATATCTGACACACAAGCATATTCAAGTGTTCAAAGAACAATCACTTTGCCACAGCATCCGCAAACATCGAGCCGCGGAAGCTATGTAAATTCAGATTTATATACTAAGCGTATATTATCAATTAAGCCTTTTGGTAAGATTCCTTTGGATTGCAGTCTAATCGCTGATGAAACTTCTATAAAAATATATATTGGTATTGACGCGTATTCCGGCCGGGGGTGGTTACGTGTGTCTAATGGTTCAAATTCTATGATAATTGCGGAGGCAGAGGCGCAGATAGGCGTTGATGTTTTACTTAATGTTCAGGCCGTATCGGAACTTTCACGAGCAACAGCGATAGCCAATTCAGCTTCAAGTATTATTAGCACTTTGACCGGAAACGGTTCAAATATGACTATTGAAACAGGTGTGAGCAACTGGGCGGCAATTGCCGGAGTACCGCTTATTCGTGAGACTGGAACAGGTGGGGATTTAGCAACATTTTCTTTTGCTGAAAGTAATAGATTATGTTCAGCATTTTATTCAATAGCTGACGAATATAATTCAGAGTTTGGCCGTCCATATTGCGCGCCGGCGGTATTAAACACTGTAGGAGGTTTTATTAAGTGCGCTAATGCAGAGGTCGAATTCCCATGTCTCGCACCGGAACGCGCAAAAATTGAAGCGTACTTGAACGGAGGTTTTTTCTATGAATAGTGTGCCGTATTCATACGGTAACATCATGCTTGAAACGGCAACTGTTACGCCGTCAACAATACATGTAACGAATACCGCGTTGTCAGCATTTTTCAGACGTTATTTATTTTCTGATTTATTGAGTGTTTGGGAATGGAAAATCCCGGAGAATTGGGATAGCAATTATTTCAAAGCTGTTCTATTCTCATGGGGATATTTTGCAATTATTGATACTCCTGCATTCGGTATAATTCCACAACAGGCGGGATTAAAAGGATATAACGTACAGTATCAACCTACTAATGCTGTAATTTCTAATCCGAGAATAAATCAAATACTTGAACCTATAATCGGTAAAGAATGTGCCGTAATCAGAATACGCCCCGATTATTGCGGCATGCTTGACCTTGTTAATTATTATGGCGATATGATGGCGTTGACTGCAGAAACACTTGATACCAATATACTGAATTCAAAACTTGCGTATGTCTTCGCTTCTGATAATAAAGCCGGAGCAGAAACATTTAAGAAGTTTATGGATAAAATTGCCAGTGGTGAACCTGCGGCATTTATAGATAAAAATTTATTTGATGAAGAACACAACCCCCACTGGGTGAAGTTTAATAATGAAATTCGAAATAATTTCATAGCCAACGATTTACACGGACTTCTTAAAAATCTATATAACGATTTTCTTAATCGAATAGGAATACCAACTGCCAATACTGATAAAAAAGAACGACTTATAACATCGGAGGTTGAAGCTAATACACAGCAGTCGCTCTCTGCAATGGATATGAGTTTAAAGGAAGTCCAGCGAGGTATTGAGCAGGCTATAGATATATTCCCTGAACTTGAGGGTAAACTGTCGGTTAAATGGAGGGTAGAAATTAATGGACGCTTGTCTTTCAATAATGGGGATAATCAACTCAACGCTTCCGAAAACAGCGGATTTTGAGGATTTAGCTTCAAAATTTAAAAGCTGGTTTAATGTTTCAAGTGATTGGATATCAACACAACTCGCCGGATATATTCTTATGAATACTGCGGAGCTTGAATTCATATTTCCCGACCCTAAATTTGCTGAAATTGCTATTAGTGCATGGGCTCAAGTAAATGATGTGAGATTTACGGAATTATATAATACCACTACTGCGGAATTCTATAATTCGTTTGAACCTCTTGAAAATTACAATATGGAAGAAACAACTACGCAAGAAGATACTACTACCGGAACTGATTCGCATACCCACAGTGGAGGTACCACCACTGAAGACAGTATTACAACTAATGATACCGGAACAGTATCAGACAGCGGGGAGGCCAGTCGTGACGGAACTACTACGCATAAAGTATCGGCATTTAATTCATCAACATTAGCGGATGCGCATAGTGACACTGATAATTTTAGTACTACTTCTACTAATACCAGAACTGACAATTTAACGCACACAACTACAGAGGAACACACATTTACAGATACGCAAAAGCTCGATATAAGCAGAAGTGATATATTAAATCGTACAGTAACGCTAAGTCGTCACGGAAACATCGGAGTAACTACAAGTCAGCAAATGGCGCAAAGTCAACGAGATTTGGTTATGTTCGATTTTAATAAATATGTATGTGACGAATTTAAAAATGAGTTCTGTATTTTGTTATATTAAGAGGTGAAACAATGTACTATTTTCCTTATACAAATTTTCACGACATAAACCTTGACTGGATAATTGAATATGTAAAATCCGCTAAAAGTGAAATAGAAGATTTAATAAATCAATTTGAAAACTTAATAGTTCAAACAACTGGCGATTCAACAACGCAGGTAATGAGCCAAAACGCTGTAACGGTACAATTGAATTTTTTAAGCTCCAGAATTAACACCCTTAATACTACCGTAGAAGAATTGACAGCGAAACTCAATGAGGATATTGCAAATTTAGCAGAATTTGAAACTGAAACAGCTTCAAATTTTTCATCTGATAGGAATAGACTATCAACTATTGAGAACGCTCTTACACGTTTTTATGTTTTTGTTAGACATACTGAAACGAAGGATACTATAAATGTATCGATGTCCGAGTTACTAAATTACCGAACCAGAGCTAACGTCCGATATTATATCCAGGATTCTGTCAATAATTTTGTCAGGTGTGCATATGAAGCATATTCGCCACAATCAACGACAATGATGATTCAGACTTTGCCCTTTACTAATGAAAATGCCGTCTATCGTGCAACGATTAACAGTACATCTGGAGCCATAACATATGCCGAAATAGGGCTTATAGCTGTATCTCAATCATCCGGTACAAGTCAAACATCGGTAATGTCGCAGCGAGCAGTTACGGAAGCGGTGAACAAAACGTCATTATATGTGAAGTTTACTATAACTCCTGAAACCTCACGTTGTAATTATAGTTTCGCAACAATATCGGAGTATATTGGAAACTCGGTTGTATATGGCGATGTGACGTTTACTTCCCAGGGTAGACGTATTTATTGCTATTTATATTCTAATGATGCTTCTGCAATAAATTTCAAGGAACTTCCATCGTGTAACGCCACATCTTCATATGATATTTCTTTAACCTCATCTGATACAGTTGTATATCACGAGAATTCGTTAGGATATATTTCACACTATCCACACTTTGTAATTTCATCTGACGGCGAAACTATTCCATCAGGACAGCTTACTATATTACAAAATATTCTTAACGCAATAGTAGTTAATAAGTATTCCCCTCAAATTTACTTGAATATTACTACGGACAATGTGACTGAACAATTATATGTTGACAGTGCAAATAGCACAGGGTTTGTCCTCCGAAATAATAATTATATTATAACATATACTACCAGACCGACCGTAACTATAGAACCCGTTGAAAAAGTGTTTACTTCTTCAGCTACAGGATTCGTCAGAATAGCTGAGGGAGTAGTACAAGGATATAACATATTAAAAATAATCGGAACGGATGTTGATTTAACAAATTATTATATTGTTGACGCTGATATTGCAAATTTAATAGGTGGAGATTCAACATTAATTTCCGTGTCTCCAGTATCCGGAGTGCCTGTAATATTAATATATACGAATGGCGTGGCATTCTCCGGCAGCTGGAATGTCACTTGCAGGCATAAATAAAGCGGGCGAAGCCCGCTTTATTTTTTAAAATGGACAATAATCGTCGTCATTAACAATTGGCATTTTAGAAGCTGTCTGAGGCTCAGCGTCCGTTTCATCCGGCTTGATACCCCGGACTATATAGAGCTTGTCAATAAATAATCTAAGGTTATAATCTAATGATTTTTTGGGCTTTTCTACGACACCCTCAATAATTACTTCTGCACCTTTAGGAATAAATTGCAGCACATTTTTTAATTGTTCCTTATTACCAATAATATCATAAAATACTGTATTTTTGAATATTTGGCAGGCCATAGAGTTTGCAACCATAACTTTGGTACTTGTCTTAACCTCGCTCCACTCCTTACACAATCTGCCTTGAATTACTGTTTTGTTATACATTTTCTTTCTCCTTTAATAATTAATATTTATCTATATTTAAAATATAAGATACAAATTAAAATTACCGCAATAATGGTAACTATAAGTAATCGAGCAGCCCAGAATTTCAACATCTCTATCCATGTAAAATTATTTTTCATTTATACACCTCAATACATTTTTATATATTTTAATAACAATTTTAATAAGTAACCTTTTTCCGCTTCGGCTTCTCCAAAATACACGGAATTTACAATATTTCGGTATTTATTGCGGAACACCAAGATGTCATATTCATTAAGCTTAAATTCTTTAGGTGCTCCGCTTTTATGTGTCGACAAGTAATAAGGCTTTTGTCTGGATTTATGCCTGTATACTGTAATCTCTCCTATTGTTACGACTGGGATATACTCTGCAAGCGGACGTGACACGTCTAAAAAGCTGTCCATATCCTCGAACAGATTATCAATAGCTTGATTTGCAAACGCGGTATCTTTAGTATATTTGTATAATGCCGTTTTCTTTTTGCGCTCGCTTATTGGTGAATTTAGATATAACGCTATTAGCCGTTCGTGTTCGCGGTCTATTTTCAATTCCTTCTTATTACGGTACATTTCCATAATTGGACTTATCATATTAAGTGTCAAAAAGTAGTCATTGTTTAAAATTGTAGAGTTACATATGCTAATAACGCGGAGTGCCGGGCGACCCTCTAACTCTCTATTACGATTGATTGTCTCATAAGCATTGAAGAACGTGAAAGCCTCGCCATTCATGCTTTGCCCCTTTAATGTCTGAGGTATTGCCTCATCCTGTATTATAAAGTCAATATCCGTCATATCACCGCCGCGGAAATTCGCAAAGGTTGACAAGCTCATCATATATCCGAGACATTCACCCCACGCCTTGCCGTCCTCATCTGCATAATAAAAGCTATAACAATCATCGCCATTCGGATATGGTCTAATATCTATTCCTTTATCAGAATTTAGTTTTTTAAAAACATTGAACGCTTCGGTTGACAGCTTTTTAACTTCAGAAGCTTTACGCCTTAGCAGTATAAATTTAGTATGATGATTTAATACTATTGTTTCAAGTATAGTATAAGTCTTTCCAATTCCTCGACCGCCAATTAGCCACATAAACGGCAATCCCTTACTTAGCAGATATTCAATATCCGGATAACCTGACGGTTGATATAATTTGCTTTTCTTTACTCTATCCATCGTATCTTTTCCATATCAAAATAATTTTTTCGTAACCATTCGAGCGATGAGTTACTGATACGTTTTAATATATCCTCAATATCTATACTTGTACTGAGTTTATACGTTGTCGGAACGATTGCAACATTGGACGATATATGTAAATCATGACCGTCAATCTTTAAGTCTATGTCCGTATCATTATCATTGTATATCGCTCTCGTTCCTCCGGCTTTACTCCAAATAAAACCTTCCTTGAATTTCTCAATATCGCCGAGTTCTTCCGCGCCGGACGGAGTAGACCCTTTTCTATTCTTATTGACACCTGCCACAGTCACTTTTAATTCTCCGTCCTTAACCTGTGCGTATTTCTTCGCTCCCAGAGTGACGAATTTTTCGCTTATTCCTTCGTTTTCATATACCCCCATATAATGAGCACCCCCCTTTATGTCAACCGCCTTGTAGCCCATTTTTTGAGCCTCTGCGACCATGCGTTTATTATAATCGGCAGGAGTATAATTTCCGATATGTTTTACACTGTCTGTATCCGCATATACAAAATCTCTTCCGACTATCCACATAAAAGCTTTTAAGTCCTGCCGGGCATAAGCTGTAACCCACACCCCCACAGCATACGGGAGAAATGGTGCTCGCTTCATTTTAGCAAGTTTCTCCTCTTTCGTGTCTATAAGATAGTATTCGTCAGTTGAAGAAAGATACGCTATATCATCTTTCAAAGTGTTTTGTACGGTCATACCATACAAAGCGTTGATTTTCTTTTTTGACTCTGCGTATGAAATTTTATCTTCTCCGCCTTTCAACTCTGTCTTTTTTATAAACAAATCAATCACCAACTTTCTAAATTCGTAGGGTAAATATCGTTTGAGAGACTTATAACATTCTATTATTGTTATATCGTGCAAAGAAATGTTATAATCCTCTAATAAAATCATTAAGTCAATTTCTGTTATTGTTGTCTCCAAACTTTCTGCGTATAATATTCGCCCATTATCGAGCAAATAGTTTTTTATGTTCCTACACTTACTGAACGATATATACGGTTGATGCCATTTCTTAAGTTCTACATGTTCCAATCGTACACGGAATACGTATCCGAATTTTTCCGAATTTGATAGTATGGTTTTAATATCATCTGTCGTTTCTCTAAACTCGGTCAGCGGAAATTTTTTATTAACCAGTTCGTAAGGATATGAGCTTTCACGGTCATAACTTCCAACATTATATAATATCTTTCCAACATAGAAACGGTTAGCGTGAGTGTCTCCTCCTCGAAAAGCTTCACGTAACAATTCAAACACATGTAATGTGGGTACTAAACCTCGTAATATTCCGTTATATGGGAATAACACCTTTTTTGCCATTCGCCGAATATATCCTGTTGAAGTATATGGAATTGTATTTAGTGTGTCTCCATTAGCTTTTAACAAAGCTTTAATCGCGCATGATAGTCCTACAACATCATTACGCATATAAATTAAATCGTCGGTCGCTATTTCCGTCCATGGATACCTCACTACATCATAGTCCATATCCGTTTTTTGTAACGCTTTAGGAACATTCATATCTTTCATGAAACGTTCAAGACCAGCCCCCGCAAGCTTGTAACTACAACGAAATTCCACTTTACCCCACACACAGTACAAAGGTTCTCTAACGTCAACTAAAAACACTTCTTTTCGGTCAAACTCATGAATACCCTTTAAAAATTGGAATTCGTGAGCTAAATTATGAACATATATAATTAATCGTTTCTTCTCCGGAATAATTCGGTTTATTTCGTCAATCACGTTTATGAATTCTTCCCAAGTTCGGCCATATATTACCGGCATTCCCCATATATGCATTTGCCATATATACATAAAAGCATGAGTTTCATCTTTGTATTCAATTTTGCTCGTTTCTATATCCCACGATGCTATTACTTCCAAATATTTATTAGCTGATTCCGTCAATAATATCTTGGACAGTCTTTTGTTTAGCATCTCCATTAATGAATGCACGCGCAAGCTCCTCCGAACTATAAATGTCTATGAGTTTTGTATGCTTAGCCGCCGCCATAAAATCCGCAAACTTATTAAACTGTGATATGCTGATGTCATATTTATGGCTGCGAAGTGTCTCGACTGACTTTCTTCTAATTTGCCGTAAGCCTGCGATACTTGCAAACTTATTTTTATATGTTTTTTCGGCAATTTCTCGATAAAATGGTGCGTCCTCTTCTGAGACGTCCTTCGGCGCTTCTAAATCAAATAGTCCGCTTTTAAGCACTTTATCATACTTTGTCCATTCCTTTGAAGCCGAAAACCTTTGTTCGCGTTTCTTAAGAATATAATATAGACGCCTGTATTCTTCTTTATCTGTCATTTGAGTTATCCTCTGTCATAATATCTAAACATTCTTTAACTGCCGACAGCTTCGCTTGATATATATCTGTCTCTAAGCTGTTTTTACATACGCTGTAGTGTCTGCGGTGCATTATTTCATAATAATTATATAATTTTATCATTTTTTCTGTTTTTGTCATATATGAAGTAATACCTCCTGTATAGCATCGGATATATTTTCGTGTTGTCGGTCATAATATTCTTTAGTCGTAAGTTCGAAATTACTATCAATGTCTGTTATATACAAAGAATCGTTATAATTATAACACTCCGCACATAACACATATAATTCCGATTCTTTAAAATTTGTCAAATCTAATGGTAATGTAAATGTTTCTTGGTTCTCGACATCTTCAAATATAATTATCCCAACATCGCCCGCGCGGCTAACATCTTTTATATCGTATTTGTTAATCATCTGTAGCCTCCCATGATATTACATTATATCCCTCAACTCTACACATCGCTAACCCTGTAATACTATTTACAATCTTTCTAATGCTCGCTAATTCTAATGCCGTTGCTTCACCTTCGCAACAGTATGTATACCATGTAGTATGACCTTCATCTATAAACTCGATTACTTCTTCTCCGTCATTAAATCTTAACCCTACTGGCTCTAATAACATATGTTTATATTCAAGGTTATTTATAAACTTTCTGTACATAATCATCACCTCATCAATCGCAGTCGTAGTCGCTGTATATCAATTCAATAGGTTTGATAATATGCATTATCTTACTAATTCTTTCTGTATCGTCCAACTCCACCCGCACATATTTCCCCTGAATTTCATCTAAACAATAACTGTCTGTAACATCCATAATTTTTAACATCATAGCGACCGATGGTCTTACTACATTAGAAGTGTTTCCGTCAGAAATGCATTTAACAACATTTGTTCCTGTTCCATTCTCAAATAATATTCGCATTTCCCACCAGTACCATCCTTCAGATTTGTATAACATACAACTTGATATTTCAGCATTCATAATTGTCATTCTTCAATCTCCTTTCGTTGTGATTATAGTATAGCATAACATTATGTCTGTGTAAGATATAAATTGTAAATGATTAATATTAAATATGTTGAATTTGTGTTAAGATATAGTTGCATGTGCTAACTATAGTAATTGTGAATTTCGTTAATTTTTTAACGAATTGTATTCTGGTAATTATGAATATTTTTATAGTGAGTTGTAAA
>ENA-ORMR01002273-ORMR01002273.1-human-gut-metagenome-genome-assembly--contig:-NODE-2273-length-12298-cov-2.562362_pt1 | contig 12298 bp, 12 predicted proteins | sample MGYA00242107_ERZ509003 | MGnify/ENA primary metagenome ERZ509003 (study PRJEB26280, sample SAMEA2338699) | human gut metagenome | biome: human gut; feature: human-associated habitat; material: faeces... | reverse complement strand
CAAGGACACAGGGATTTTCAGTCCCTTGCTCTACCAACTGAGCTATTGCGGCATACTTTTATAAATCTTATTTATTTAACACAGAAAACTTTCGCTCTCCGTATTTCTATTCTACTTGCTGAATTTTTTTAGTCAAGCACCTGTTGTTTGCCCGAGAAAGATATCCGGGTTTGACGCGCGAGGTGAGGCGGGGATGTTTTATTGCGGAGATAGATATAATGTTACGTTTCTTCCCTCTACCTGCGGTTTCTTCTCTATTACCGCTCCGGTTTCAGCTAAGTCTTGGACAAATCTGTTCAACAAGTCAAATGCTAAATCTGTGTGCTGCATTTCACGACCACGTAACATTACCGCAATTTTTACTTTATTACCTTGGGAAAGGAACTTTTGAATGTTCTTTATGCGAACTTGATAATCGTGCGTATCTATTTTATAGCGGATTTTTACTTCTTTAATTTCTACGGTATGTTGTTTTTTCTTTGCTTCTTTTGCTTTTTTCTCTTGTTCGTATTTATATTTACCGTAGTTCATAATTTTTGCAACCGGTGGTGCTTGCGTTGCGTTCATTATTACTAAATCTAAATCTTTTGCGTAAGCCATTTTTAGAGCTTCACTTGTTGCGATTACGCCGTGGTTTACGCCTTCATCATCTATTAATCTTACTTCTGTTGCACGAATTCTTTCGTTCATTAAAACTTTGTCTTTGTCGTTTCTGCGGTCATTGCGCATATTGCTGCCGCCGTTAAAATTAGTACCTATGGTTGTGTTCCTTTCAATTTTTCTTTTGTAACAAATTGTTAATTCTAATTTTTGCATAAAAATCAATATTTTTCAAGTATTTTTTGTAAAAATTCTTAAAATATCCTTTCAAACGCTAAAGAAATTTTTTCTGCATGCCGAATACATTTATGTAATCACAAATAAGGAGTATAACTGATGATGACTACGCAAAACGTAAACGAAGCTGGGGCGAAAATTTTTGAGGGATTATTGGAAGAAGATATCAAATCCGTTGATATGTCAGTTCCTTTACAGACTTTATTTGATGACTTTATGACTTACATCTCAAAAGTTGAGGTTTAGTAAGGTCTCGAAATTCGTTTACAAAATCTAGCACCCTACGGGGTGCTTTTTTCATTGCCGCACTGTACAAGTTACATGTTTTTACTTGTTGTGATATAATCCTTTTATGAAGGGAGTGTATCCATGTTAAGAAGAGTATTAATCAGTGCGATATGCCTAGGTGCTTTTTCAACTGCGGCTTTCGCGGGCTTTGGAGAACATTACGCTTTAGGGCAGGAATACTTATCTAATTATCAGTTTTCAAGTGCTATTTTGGAGTTCCAAAACGCGCTGAAAATTAATTATATGGACAATTCGGCAAGAATTGGTTTGGTTAATTCATACCTGGCTAACGGTTCGTTTTTGGCTAATAAAAACAAGGATTACCAGGGTTCGGCGGATTGTTACAGAAGTGCTTTGTTTTATCTGCTATATTTCCCTTCTGGAAGTGCAACAAATCAATCAAGTTCGGCGGTTGCGCAGGTTAGAAAGAATTTGGAGACTTGTCTGACAACGATTAAGTTTGATAAATCTCCTGCTAACAGATATAAGACTGCAAAACAGCTCCGTGCAGAGGGTAAATTCGCTGCAGCAGGGTATGAATTTATGCAAGCGCTGGGTGATAGAGCTTATGTGAAAGACAGTTTTGAGCAGATTGGTGATATTATGAAGCTGCTTCGTAATAATCCTAAGTCTGTCGAGTATTATCGTAAAGCTGTGGCGCTGGCTCCGGAAGATACGGATTTGAGACTTTCGTATGCAAAAATGCTTGATTTAACCGGTAATGACGATGAGGCGGTTAAGGAATTTAACTTTGTTTTGGCGCGTGTTGAGGATAATCCGGAGGTTTTATATTCACTGGAGCGTATTTATAAGAAAAAACTTGATAAATCTCCGTCAGATGCGAATGTAACGACCAATTTGGGTGCAATTTTGCAGAAACAGGGTAAATTTGACGAGGCGCTGGCGTACTATGCCAAAGCTGAACAGCTAGACAGAACCAATGTAAACGCAAGGATAAATGTCGGAACGCTATACCAACAGAAAAAAGATTATAAAAAAGCTATGGAGGCTTATGATTCTGTACTTTTGATTTATCCGAAGAATGTTCAGGCAAACCTATATAAGGCTCAAACTTATGAGGAAATGGGCGAAACACAGAATGCTTTGCGCACATACGAAAAGGTTCTTGCGCTTGACCCGAACAATGACACTGCAAGCTATCATTTGAAAAATTTGCTGCGCTCAACGCTTTCTACAAAGGAATTTGTTGAGTATATCAAGAAACATTCTACAACCGGCAAGCCTGCCGATGAACTTTACTTGTACGCGCTTGATTTGCATAAGGCAAATAAACTTGACGATGCTATAGCTATTTATAAAGAGGTTATTTCAATGTCTCCGAATGCGGAGGTATATGTAAATCTTGCGATAGCAATGAGTCAGAAAAAAGATTATAACAGTGCGATTTCAATGTTGAAGATTGCGCAAAGCAAGTACCCTGATAACGCGCAGGTTAAGGATACCTTGGCATCAATTTACGGTGAAATCAATGACGGAAAACTTGCTAAGGCGTCAGAGCTTTATAATGCGGGACAATATGAGGCGGCGGTTCAGATATATTCCGGCATAACCCCGATGACAGAGGAAATCATGTTGACAATTGCTACTTGCTGGCAGAATTTAGATAATACGCAGCAGGCTTTAAACGCTTATAAGCAGGCATTTGCAATTAATCCGAACAGTTCTGATACGGCGTATTATATTGCAACTATCCTGATTGATAATGCAAATTCAAAAGAAGAGGGTATGCAATATTTGAATAAAGCATTGGCGCTAAACCCTGATAATCAAGACGCCAAACAGTTGCAGGCGTATCTGAACGAGCAGGGAGAAATGCAGGCGCTTGAAACCGCAATGAACCTTTTTGAGCAGGAAAAGTATGACGAAAGTTTGACGATGTTGAATGAGCTTATAGCTAAAAATCCTCAAAATGCGTACGCGCTTTATTATCGCGGTATGATTTATGATGCGAAAGAAAGACTTACGGAGGCAATAAAGGATTACGAGCTTGCGATTAAGTTTAATAAAGAATTGGCAATTGTAAACTATCTTTTAGGCGTTGATTATGATACACTGAATAAGTCGAAAGACGCGCTTAAAAATTACGAGGCGTTTTTGGCAAATTATCAGGATGAGGACGACTTTAGAGCGTATGCAAATAGTCGTGTGAAGGACTTAAAAGGTGGTCAATAATCAATTAGCTCCATTAATAGCAAGTAGGGTTTCACTGGCACCGATGGCTGGTGTGACGGATTTGGTGCTGCGTGATTTGGTAAGGGAGTATTCTAAATCTTGCCTTATTACAACAGAGATGATAAGTTCGGAACTTTTAAATCAGAAAAACCGCGAGACAGATATGACGGATTTAAGGGAAAATCATCATCCTATAGCGTTTCAGGTAAGCGGGCATAAGCCTGATTTGATAAGAAAATCCGCTATTATATTGTCGCCAATGTGTGATATTTTTGATATTAATATGGGCTGTCCTGTAAAGAAAGTCGTTGGCGGTAACGATGGAAGCGCACTTATGAGAACGCCTGAACTTGCTGCGGATTTGGTACGTGCGGCAAAAGAGGGTACGGAAAAACCTGTTAGTGTGAAGTTTCGATTGGGTTTTACCGCCACAGAGATGAATTTTGTTGAGTTCGGTCAGCAAATGCAGGAGGCAGGAGCGGATTTTATAACAATTCACGGGCGTACACGTTCCCAGATGTACAGCGGGCATGCTGACTGGAAAAAAATTAGGGATTTAAAACGCAATGTAGATATTCCGGTTTTTGCAAACGGAGATGTAACGTCAGTAGATGCAGCGATACAGTGTTTGGAAGAGAGCGAGGCGGACGGTGTTGCAATCGGGCGCGGCGTACTTGGTGACCCGGGCTTAATTCATAGGGTTGAACATTACCTGCAAACAGGTGAAAAATTACCTGAACCAACGTTGGAAGAAAAGATTGATATTTTAATCCACCATTTGAAAATGGAAGTGGAATTTAGGGGTGCGGATATCGGTGTGAAGTTTATGCGTAAGTTTTTCCCTTACTATATTTCAGGCGTAAAAAATGCGGCAAAAATTCGTGCTGAAATAGTTCTTGAGGATGATTTTGAAAAAATTATAAAAACGCTTGTGGATTTAAAAAGTGCTTGTGGTGTAAGGGTTTCGGCGGGTATCTAATTCTTTTGGGTGAGTTCTTTAGGATTAGAAATTGTAATATAAATTCACAAAGTATTGACATTTGTATTCTTGCTATGATATAGTATATAAGACGGCGATAGCCGGAATAGTTTGTATATTATTATTTATATGAGTTTAAAAAAAGAAAGACGAGGTATTCAACAATGACAAAAAGATTCGCGTTTACTTTAGCGGAAGTTTTAATCGCGTTGGCGATTATTGGTGTCGTTGCAGCTATGACAATCCCTACGTTCATGGCAAATACAGCAGGTGCTCAATTCAGAACAGGTTTCAAAAAAGGTATAACTGTTTTGACTCAAGCTGCTTCTGCTAACTACGCAACAGAAGGTTATGATTTTAGTGGTACTAACGGTTATTTTGGTACTGAAGGTACTCCAACTGCTCAATATTCTACAGCAGGCGGTGCTACTGACGGCGCTACTATTGGTTTTAATACAGCATCTGTTACAGGTGAAGATACTTACCAAGATTTGCACGGTGATACACCATCATTGTTCCACTTGTTCCAAAACAACTTGAACATGAAAAACTCAAATGAAATTAATAACTACGCTGTTTTGCCGGCTGATGCTATGTTAAGCTGCTCTGGCGAAACAACCGGTTCTGCATTGGTTCCGGGTGCATCTACTGCTACAACTATTAATGGCGCTGTAGAAGATTTGAATGAAAGACCTGGCGTTGCTAACGCTATTCAAGGTGCAGGCGGTTTGGCTGACCTTTGTGGCGGTCGTTCTTTAGAAAACGGTGGTATCAACCAAGGTCGTATGTTCCAACTTGAAGACGGTATGGTATTTACTTATGACCCTGCTCAAGCATACTGTTCAGAATCTAACCCTTGCTACGGTTACTTAGACGTTAACGGTCCTACCGGTCCTAACCGTGTAATCGCTTGTTCTGAACCTGCTACAAACGGAACAAATAACAACTTCTGGATCCCTACTTATGGTAGAAACGCTGATCCTGGAAACTTGTTAGTTGATTGTACAGTAGAATCTAAAGATATTACAGATATTTATCCGGTATTGTTCTACGGTTCAGCTGTAAAACCAGCTTCTGTAGCTGCTAAATCAGTTCTTTATTCTAAGAAAACTAACCAACCTGCAGCTGCTGCAAATCCACCTGCTGGGGGTTAATAATTATTTAATTTCGAAATCCGATAAGGAAAGCGAGAGAGTTAATTCTCTCGCTTTTTTAATAAACATAAGGAATAGTTTTTATGAAAAAAGTTTTTGCATTCACTTTAGCTGAGGTCTTGATTGCGCTTGCCGTAGTCGGAATTGTTGCGGCGTTATCCATACCTACGTTTATGGCTAATATGACTGCAAAAAAATATAGAGTAGCTCTTGAGAAAGGCATTAGCACTTTGGCACGTGCTGCTACTGCGAATTACGGACTGGAAGGTTATGATTTTTCCGGCACTAACGGCTATTTTGGAAATGAAAATACTCCTATTGCTGTTTATAGTACTCCTGGCGGTGCTAATGACGGACACGAAATCTTCGGGTTTAACTCCAACGGGGATCCAAACGCAGAAACTTATTCGGATGTATATCCATATACACCGTCCTTATTTAATTTATGGAAAAGTAATTTGAGCCTTAAAGCCTCACAAGAGGTTCATAATTACGCTGTTGTACCGGCAGACATTACTTTAAAGTGTGCAAGCCGTCCTACTTATACGACCGTTCAGCTTAAAGTTCCGGGTGCCGGAGATGTTTCTGCAACGATTAAACCGGATTTTAAGTCCCGCGAATACTGGACTTTGAGTATTGTTCAGGGTTCTGGTAGTATTTTCCCTATGTGCGAGGGTAGAAGTTTAGCACAAGGAGGAATAAACCAGGGCAGAATGTTCCAACTTGAAGACGGTATGGTATTTACATACGATCCGGCGCAAGCATATTGTTTAAAAACTAACCCTTGTTATGGTTATTTGGATGTCAATGGTCCTCAAGGTCCAAACCGAATGGTTGCCTGCTCCGAGGGTGAAGATAGTTTTATTACTTCTTACAGTAAAAACGCTCTGCCTGGTATGATGATGGGCAATTGTACAGTTAAATCAAGTGATGTCGCGGATATTTATCCGATACTTTTTTATGATAACGTTGTAAAACCTGCGTCTTGGGCAGCAAAATCAGTTTTGTATTCTCTTTCATCAAACCAGGTAAGTGGTAGTGGTGACCCAAATGTCGCGACTGTTACTGGTGAACCTTAGAAACGTTAAATTCTGCGTCGATTTCAATAAATTTATCCGTTGTTAAATTGTGGTAACGGTAATAGTTTTCTATTAATTGAGGCGTGAAATATCCTTTTTCTCCGATAATTTTTATGATATCCGGCAGAAGTTTTGTGCTTCCGGCTATTGTTCCGGCTTTTGATGTTGCGCGTTCGCCGTCATAGAAAATTTCTTCGTCTGCAAAGACCATTTCTGTTAAATCGCTTTTTGCAATCGGCAAAGCATCGCTGATAAGAAGAATTTTATCTTCCGGTTTCGTGCGGAAGATTAGCTCTAAAATATCGTCTGACAGATGAAGTCCGTCGCCGATGACTTCAGTATAGAGTTTGTCGTCAAGCAGTGCTGTGAGTGCCGTTTTTGTGTCACGGTGGTTAATTTCACCCATAGCGTTGAAAAGGTGTGTAACCCCGTCACATTTTGACAGATCGCCGCCAACACAGTGTCCTGCCTGAACCTTTACACCGCGTTTGCGCAGGTAGTCAATCAGACCTAAATCCAGTTCAGGCGCAAGGGTTACGATTTTGATTATTTCATCCTCGATACGGGCAAAATTTTCAGGTGTTGGCATTAAAAAATGTTTTTCGTTATGAATGCCTTTTTTCTTAGGATTAAGAAAAACACCTTCCAAATGAACCCCTAAAATCCTAGCCATCCCAGAGTCTTGCTTTTTGTGTGCGGCTTTGATAACCGCGATTTGGGTTTGGAGATTTTCGATTGTGTCCGTAACGAGAGTAGGGAAAATTCCTCCAACGCCAAGTTTGGACAATTCCTGCGTCAGGGCAAGGATTTCATCAGTAGTGGCGGTGTTGAAATCCACACCGAATGCACCGTGAATATGTTGTTCAATTAACGGATGCGTTCTCATCCGATTACGCTCCCTGCGAATACTTTTCGGGCTTCTTCTCTGTCATCAAAGTGGATTGTTTTATCCTTAAGGATTTGGTAATCCTCGTGACCTTTGCCGGCGATAACAACAACGTCACCGCTTTGCGCAATCGTTTTCAAAAGCGCAATTGCAGAACCGCGGTCTTGTTCAACGATAACGTTTTCGGTATTGACTGATTTTAAGCCCGCAATAATGTCAGTGATAATTTGCTGCGGGTCTTCAGAACGAGGATTGTCGCTTGTGATAACGATTTTATCTGCAAGATTTTGCGCAATAGCGCCCATTTTTGGACGTTTTGTCGCGTCTCTGTCGCCGCCGCAGCCGAAAAGACAGATAAGTTTTGCGTCTTTTGGCGTAATTTCACGTGCTGATTTGAGAACATTCTCCAAACCGTCAGGCGTGTGCGCATAGTCAACGATTACAAGCGGTTTTTTCACTACGACTTCAAAACGTCCTGCAACACCGTGAACACCCTCAAGAGCTTTGATTGCTGTTTCGATAGAAATTCCCATCGCAGATGTCGCAGCAATTGAGGCAAGTACATTGTAAACACTGAACATACCGTTCAGGTTGAGGCTTACTTTGTATTCTTTACCCTGCGCGACTAACGTAAATTCCGCACCATTAAGTGAAAATTTAATATCTTTTGCCATAAAATCTGCGTTGTTTTTAACGCCGTATGTATATTTTCTAACGAAATTTGAAGTCGCCTGAAGAAAACGGGTTGCGTATTCATCATCTGCATTGATAGCCGCAAAAGGGATTTCTGACGGTTCAAGTTCATCTATGCTGTCAACGTTTGGGTAGATTGATTTTTCAAGACTTTGGAAAAGCATAGCTTTTGCAGCAAAGTAGTTATCCATTGTAATGTGGTAATCCAAATGGTCTTGTGTAAGGTTTGTGAGAACCGCACCTTTAAAACGACATCCGCCGACGCGGTTTTGCTCTAATGCGTGGGAACTTACCTCCATTACAACGTTGTCTATTTTTTCAACGTCTTTAATCATGCGCAAAGTCGCTTGAAGTTCCGGCGCTTGCGGAGTTGTATGTTTAGCATCGCGATATTCGCCGGTTGATGAAAGTTTATAGCCCAAAGTTCCGATAAGTGCGCATTTTTGGTGGTTTTCTTCTAATATTTTTTGGATAAGGTGTGTAACGGTTGTTTTGCCGTTAGTGCCTGTGATACCGATTAAATTCATAGATTTAGACGGGCTTGAATAGAAACGGTCTGCGATGTCAGCTATTCTGTGGCGGGTTGAGGAAACTACAACTTGAGGAACTTTAATCGGTAACGAACGCTCAACTAAAAGCGCAACAGCACCGGCGTCAACCGCTTTTTGTGCAAACTCGTGACCGTCTGTGTGCTCGCCAACGAGACAAACAAAAATATCGCCTTTGTTTGTTGTATTTGAGTTGTATGAAAGCCCTGTGATATCAACATCTTTAAAGTTAATCAGGTCTTTATAGTCTAAATATTCAATCAGTTCATCAAGTTTCATTGTGTGAAATCTCCTCTATTTCTTTATCTTATCGGGTTTCAGGTTGAGAATACGTGCACATTGAAGAGCGACCTCTCTCCATACAGGTGCGGCAACTGTGTTGCCCCAAACCGCACCAACACGCGCGCTGTCAACCATTACGTATATTATTACTTTCGGGTCTTCAGCCGGGAAGTATCCAACCGTTGACGTGTATGAAAAATTCGTGTAACCAACGCCGTTTTCAACGGATTTACTTGACGTACCGGTTTTTGCCGCTACGTTAAATTTTTCAAGTTTTATGTTTGATTTGCCGTTGTTTACTGATTCAACGAGCAAGTCTGTGATAGTTTTAGCTGTTTGTTCTGATACGACTTGTGTTTCAAAAACTTTCGCGGCTTTTTCTTCGTCGCTGTATTTGATTACGTGAGGCGTAACTTTTACGCCTTTGTTGGCAAGAGCGGAAACCGCAGAAATCATTTGGATTGCAGTAACAGAAGTTCCGTAGCCGTAACCCATTGTGACGCGACGGCTTTCATCCCAGCGTTTTGCGGCAGGAAGAAGACCGACTGATTCGCCCGGCAAGTCTATGCCTGTTCGTGAGCCAAAACCGAATTTGGTAAGCATATCGTAGAACTCTTCGCGCGGCATCATTAGCGAAATCTTTGCAGATGCGATGTTGCTTGAGTGTTCAAAAAGATATGCAAGCGAAATCATACCAGGGTTTGGATGTGTGCGGTAGTCGTAGTTTTTGATTTCGCGGCGACCGACCATCATTTTACCCGTATCGTTGATTTTTGTGTAACGGTTGATTTTGCCAAGTTCCATTGCGCTTGCAACGGTGATAATTTTGAACGTTGAGCCCGGCGGGAAAACGTCGGTTAACATCCAGTTTCTAAGCTGGTTTTGTTTATAAGTTTTATAGTGGTTCGGGTCAAATGTCGGATATGCCGCCATTCCGAGGATTTCGCCGTTTTTAGGGTTCATAACGATTACCGTGCCGCGCAATGCCTCTTTTTCGCGAACCATTTTTTCTAACTCTTTTTCACAAACGTGCTGGATTGCCGCGTTAATCGTAAGTGTTACGTCTTCGCCCTTTTGCTTTGTTGTCGCGGCTACAGCGTCTGTTGTGAAATCATAAATAATATTGCCGTCAGGGGTTTTCTTGAATGAGAACGGGTTCTCAACGTGTTCAAGTTTGTCTTTTGCCGTGTATTCTACACCGTTTGAAATTTCCGCATCTGCGTTGTAGTAGCCCAAAACGTGCGCCGCAAGAGTTCCTTGCGGGTATTCACGAACATTCTTTTTGCCCAGGCTTATTTCGCGCAGTTGTAATTTAGAAATAGCTTTTGCCGTGTTTCTGTCAACGTCTTTGGCAAGCGTTATGACAGGGATATCGCTTTTTAATTTCTTTAATAGTTTTTCTTTCGGCATTTTTAGAACCGGCGCAAGAATTTTAGCGAGTTCCTCCGGTTCGTGTACGTAATCTCGTGGGTGTGCGTAAACATCTGAATAAATTTTATCAGACATTTCCGGAACTGAAAAATAACAAATATGATGGAATGATCATCACAGGTGCTCCTGTAGAGCAGATGGAATTCGAAGAGGTAGACTACTGGAAGGAACTGGTAGAAATCATGGACTGGACAAACACCCATGTTACCTCCACCATTTATCTGTGCTGGGCTGCACAGGCAGGACTCTACCACCACTATGGACTGAAAAAGCGCAAACTTGATAAGAAGATGTTCGGTCTTTTCTGGCATAAAGTGATGAACCGTAAGATTCCGCTGGTACGCGGATTCGACGATATGTTCCTTGCACCTCATTCCAGACATACGGAAGTTCCCATCGAGGATATCCATAACTGTAAAGAGCTGACAGTGCTTGCTGAATCCGATGAAGCAGGGCTTTTCCTTGCAATGGCAGACGGTGGCCGCAAGATCTTTGTAATGGGACATCCGGAATATGATCGTGTGACTCTTGATGGTGAGTACAAACGTGATGTCAGCAAAAACCTGCCCATCGAAATCCCGGAGAATTATTACAAAGACAACAACCCGGAAAACAGACCGCTCCTTATGTGGAGAGCACATGCGAACAACCTGTATACAAACTGGCTGAATTACTATGTCTACCAGTCAACTCCGTTCGACCTGTATGGAACACCGGATTTCAGCGAGATTTAAAAGGTTTGCGAGAAGTTCAATTTCACTATCTTACCGTATTTTTACGCATCTTTATGAAAAATGGTGTCAAAATGGTGTCAAAACTGTGAGAAAATGGTGTCAAAACTGAACAGTAACCGGATATCTATATTCGTTTTGTCAGAATCAAAAACAGGTTGCTGAACAGACATAACCTATATTATAATGTACATATAACCAAACTCACTTGGAGGTGATAATATGCCATTACTTGAAGAGGAATATAGAAAAGAAGAGAAGATTAATGGTGTAATCTATGATATGTCACCATCACCAAATTATCAGCATGGGCTTGTAGATGGTAATATTTATCGAATCATATCAACCGGTTTACAGGGAACACTGTGTTTAGCATTCATGGAGAATCTGGATTATAAATATCATGCACAGGAGAATAATGATTATGTGATACCAGATGTGATGATTATATGTGATCGTAAGCATTTGAAAGGTGGTTCCTATACTGGTACACCCAGATTTATTGTGGAAACTCTTAGCCCGGCAACAGCATTAAGAGATATGACCGTGAAGAAAGAAATTTACCAGGCAGCAGGTGTAGAAGAGTATTGGATCATCTCACCGAAAGAAAGAGCAGTACAGATTTATTATCTTGAGGATGGTAAATATGATTTGAAGTATAGCTATATCTTGCAGGATGATCCAGAAGAAGAACATTATAATGCAGATACAGTGGTGACACTGAAAGATTTTCCGAAAATCTCCATGACATTGGCAGAGATGTTTGAGAATGTAGAATAATCAGTTGAGATAAGAAAGGACACAACAATCATATGAACATAGGAAACAATATAGGAAATATCATGAAGATCACAGGCGCATGGAACACCTTTAAGAGCAATCATCCCAAGTTCCCGGCATTCTGTCAGGCAGTTTCACGCAAAGGGCTTAAAGAAGGAAGCATCATTGAAATTGCGATCACCACTCCTGAGGGAGAGAAGATTGAGACAAACCTGAAAGTAAAGGACAGTGACCTGGAATTACTGAAACAGTTGTCTGACCTGAAAATGTGAAAAAGTTTACAAAAATTTTATTTGAATAACAGGTATAAATCTGCTATAGTATTCTATGTTGGTTAAGTTGATTATTATTCGTTCCCATATATAAGAATGATAGGTTCTCAAAAGAAAGAAGAGGAAGAAAATTGCGTAAAAAATC
>ENA-ORMR01002272-ORMR01002272.1-human-gut-metagenome-genome-assembly--contig:-NODE-2272-length-12300-cov-3.405880_pt1 | contig 12300 bp, 15 predicted proteins | sample MGYA00242107_ERZ509003 | MGnify/ENA primary metagenome ERZ509003 (study PRJEB26280, sample SAMEA2338699) | human gut metagenome | biome: human gut; feature: human-associated habitat; material: faeces... | reverse complement strand
CCGTAAATAAATCCTATAATAAGCGGAAGGCACATCAATACCGCTTCCACCAAAAGGATCTTTCCTATTACGTTGAGGAGCATTTTATAGTTCATAATTTATTTTAAGAGCTGATTTAAATCGTTTACCGTCATATCGGTGGTTACCACCAAAACTTTGTCACCGCATCGGAAACATACGTCCCCGGTAGGTATAATAAATTCTTTGTCCCGAACTATTCCGCAGAAGAGACAATTATCTTTTAACTCAAGTTCCTTAATAGGCACGTGAGTCCGGGGAAATCTTCGCTTACGTTGAACTCCAAAGCCTCCACTTCCTCGTGAAGTTTATATAAAGTGGATATACCCCTGCCCGAACCTGACTGAAAAGCTCTGACGAAACGCAGAATATGGTTGGCTATAACGTTACGCGGAGCGATAACCGAATCCAGTCCGAAATCGCTGACCATATCGGCTACAGTGGAACTGTCCACCTTTGCTATAACTTTCTTAATACCCAGAGACGAAGCGTATAAGCCGATTATTACGTTACTTTCGTCCTGTGCCGTTAACGCCACGCAGGCGTCCGAAGACTTGAATCCCTCTTCGTCCAAAACTTCCGGGTCCGTTCCGTCCCCGCATAAAACGGTGGCTTTCCGTAAAGAGTCTTTAAGTTCGTCACACCTGTCTTCGCTGCGGTCGATAATTTTTACTCCTACTCCCGAAGCAAGTAACTCTTTGGCAAGATAATAACCTACCTTGCCGCCGCCGACTATAAATACCGAACGAGAACGTTGTTTGTAAACGTGAAGTTTTTTACAGAATAACGCAAGGTCCTTGTCCTCTGCGGTAATTCTGAGTTTATCGCCCGCCATAATGACGAAATCCCCTTTCGGTATAAAAACTTCGTCGTCCCTTTCCACCATGGAAAACAATACTTTGGCATTGAAATCCTTGGCTATATCCATAACCTTTTTCCCGACGATGGGGTTGTCGGAAGCAATTTTCAGCTCCATCATCATCACCCTTCCGCCGGCAAAACTTTCTATGCTGACTGCAAACGGGAATTTAAGTACCTGAGCTATTTCCTGCGCGGTACGATATTCGGGATTGAACATAAAATCGATACCGAGTTCCTTACTCATATAATCGATTTCGGTAAAATATTCAGGTTCGCGTACACGAGCAACGGTATGCTTGGTTCCCAAATTTTTTGCAAGCATACAACAGAGAATATTGAGTTCGTCGCGATTGGTACAAGCTATAAAAAAATCGGCCTTATCGGCTTCTGCTTTCAAAAGTACTTCTCTTTCGCATCCGCTTCCGCAAACTCCTCTGACGTCGAATTTGTTGACGAGAGTTTCTATTTCTTCGGAATCTTTGTCCACCACTACCAAATCGTGGTCTTCTTTGGATAATTTTTCCACTAAGGTTGCGCCGACTTTTCCTACGCCGACAATAATCAGTCGCATTGTTTCCTCCTGTAATAATATTAACAGTTTTACAAAAAAAGTCAACGGAATACCTAAACTATTTAGACCTTAACCGATTATTAAAACAGACTATGCTCCGCAAAGCAGACTAAATAAAAAATCGTTCAAAAAAATAAAAAAACCGTCTCGACAGACGGTTCTCTATACTCTCCGCTTCTAAAGCGGCGGTACGGGTATGGTGCGGATAAAGAGACTTGAACTCCCACGTCATAGACACCAGATCCTAAGTCTGGCGCGTCTGCCAATTCCGCCATACCCGCATATTAAAATGGAGTAGATAGCGGGATTTGAACCCGCACCCTCGGTTTGGAAGACCGATATGCTAACCGTTAAACACCATACCTACACATGGTGCTCCGTACAGGAATCGAACCTGTGACCTCCTGCTTGTAAGGCAGGCGCTCTAACCAACTGAGCTAACCGAGCATACTGACCGATTCAAGGCATCGGCCATGCCTCCAACTCTACGCTGTTGGGGCGCGTCCAGCTTTACTCCAAAGCCAGCAAAAGTCATGTTGCCAAACACATGGTTTCAATTTCCTATTCAGTTTACAGTCTCCGCTCTGTTCGTAGGACGGGCATGGTTGCGGGAGTAGGACTCGAACCTACGACCTCCAGCTCATGAGGCTGGCAAGCTACCACTGCTAACATCCCGCAATATGGCTGACCCGGCAGAACTTGAACCTGCGACATCTTGATTAACAGTCAAGCGCTCTAACCAACTGAGCTACGGGCCAATAAAACACAGAGCACGCTTTTTTCTTCTTCAAAATAGAATTATTTTTTACAAAATTGCTGTTCGTGCTCCAATATGGTAGAAGATGTCGGACTCGAACCGCAATTCCAGATCCCAAATCTGGCGTGTTACCATTATCACTACACCCTCTATATAATTACCGGTTCGGGCCTAGGCGCTGCCCGACCACGTTCCCTATAATGCGCACCATTATGGGGAAAGAAAAGTGCTACAGCCAGATCTCCCGCCTTGTCATCGGCTTTTCTCAAATTTACCTTCCTGTAGCGAAGGGACTGGTCGAGACAGAAAGAATTGAACTTTCGACCTCACGATTATCAGTCGTGCGCTCTACCAACTGAGCTATGTCTCGAAATTACTGTGCGTCCTAAGAACCTCGTCCATGGCCGATAGGTTTTTGACCGAGATAGCAGTAAAGTAATGAGCTGAACCGCACAAACGTCAACATAACCAACACAGCTTACTGGTGGAACCGATGGGAGTCGAACCCACGACCCCCTGCTTGCAAGGCAGGTGCTCTCCCAACTGAGCTACGGCCCCGTTCTGATTAGTTTTCTTTGTTGCTACGCTCTTATAATACCACACCAGTATTCAGATGTCAATAGCAACAAAGAAAATAATCTCATTTTTTATTCTCCTCCACCTGCACCAGTACGAACATCTTCTTTCAGACTACTACTGGCACGAAATACAGGAACCTTACGATCACTTGAAACACGAAGCTCCCCTGTGGAAATATTCTTGCTCTTACGCCCTTTTCTGAGTTTTACCTCAAAAGTACCGAATCCGCGAAGCTGCACAGATTCCCCACGGATCAAGGCATCTCGAATAATTTGGAGAACCTCATCCACTACTGTGTTAGACTCACTCTTATAGTAGCCTTTCTCACACAGAGCAGATACGATATCGGCCTTAACCATTGTTTCACTCCCTAGTTTAACTTAATCTGATAATAGGCGTCGGCACCGACGCCAGGGCGAAACACCATCATCAACTGCGCCGGCGTTGAATACAAACGCTTTCCATTGGCATAATCATCTGTACCACACAAACATGGTGCAATCATACTCTCAATTCCCAGCTCTTCAAACTCCTCTTTATGGTGTTTATCAGCCAAAATTACATAATCAATATCGCTAGAATATTTCTTCGCAAATAAAGTATGTAATGTTTTGCCTGCATTTTTCACCCTGTCTAAATCACCATGCGCTGCACAAATATTATATCCGCATACTGAGAAATAAAGAAACTCATAGTACTCAGATTCTGGAAATACAATATCTCCACGAGACTGTAGACGCTGCTCCAACCACCACGGGATCAACTTCTCCATATTGTCGGCATGGATGCTGTCATTTTTATTTTGAACCGTTCTTAGATGATTCCCATATGTTGCATGGACAACAGTTTGTTTAACTTCATCTGCCAAAGCGCTAATTGCCTGAGCCATAATTTCTGAAACCTGCATGATCTGGTCGCACGTCAACTCTTCTGATGCAACACGCGCACTTGTATGAATTGAACCATGAGCTGCGTCCCCTAATAGTACGACATGAAGCTTCTGACACTTGTGAAGTCTAATGCGCTCGATTGCCCGTTCAACTAATTTAGTCACACGATATCGACAAACCTGAGTATCATATCTATCCCAAATGTTATCCGTTACCATACCATAGTGCCAGTCGGCAAACACGATAACTGCCTCAGAATTGTCGGTCATAAAATCGCTAGACTTGTTAATCGTTAAAGGCAATACCTTATTTAACTCATGCGCAGCCTCAATCAACCTATCTTCCAAATTTTCCGAACGGCCAATACGATCAACCATCTTATTAAACTCCCGGCGCTGATCGTAAAACCGCTTGGCCTCTTTTCGCATTTCAGCAATTTTGAAATCTAATTCATCCATGTACTCGTTCTGCTCCGTGGCATCTTGCAACGCATATTTCTTTTTGAAATATTGCGCGACAGCATACCCAGAATACGGAGTAACGGAAGCTGCTTTCCTTAGACTATCCCTATGACAGTCAATCCCAGTCGCTTCGATAATGTCTTCCCAGTCCAAATCATCTGGCTTTTGCTCAATTTTTGTTTCGATCAGGCGAAGACCATATTCATATGACTCCTCACCTTCTCTACGTTCATATCTTGGATTCACGAAAGTCTTCACCCCTCAATACTCGGCAACGGGACACGCTGCCTAATTTCAATTATAAGATCGGGCACATTTTCCCAACGCCTTAAAATTTCATTGATATCGTAAACTTTTAGACCATCGTTATGATATTCTGTCAACGTCATATCAGAACAATCGATCATTGCGCTGCTATAAACCTCCCGCTTTTCCTGCTCGGCCATTTTAACAATGTTCCTCAATGACCTTGCTGCGACGAATCTCTTGTAGCTTCGCAAGGATCTCTGGGGACTCTACACAAAAATAATGTCCCCTCTTTGAATCCTGTTTCATTGTGCGAGGATAGCAATAATAGTGTGGATATCGATTGGGAGGAAATGCTTTAACCAGCGCATCTTTTTCTTCCTTGTTAATGGAAATCACAAGAACCATCCTTTTCATTGAAAATTTGAGGGTACTCCCTCAAAAATACACCAAATTCAAGGCTTGGGAACCTTCGTCAATAAACGAAAGTTCCCAAGGTGATTTCAGAATTATTCGACCATTATCGTTGATATTTTGTATATTTTCAACAACAAATGGGGCATTTATTTGTCTGTAATTCCACACACTTTCGGAAATGGAACCCGTAAATCTCTATATCCCAGTCATCGTCGGCCACTTCAACCAGTGTAGAAATCGGCGTTTTACTTTGCTCTATCAAATCCAGAAAACACTGATTAGGCGCAGAAAATAACGTGTAAAATAAAGTACGGGAGATATCTTTGTTCTGAGGTTCTTCAATCGCAAGCATTAGCCGATACACAGTATGAGGGCTAATCTTTAGCGACTTGATATAGCTGATATACTCCTGCCGAATCTCATGTACTAAGATGGCCTTTCCGTAATTATCCAGGTTTTCATCGGTTCCATCCCATACGGCCCGAATCTTCGCACGCATCTCACGTACAAACCCCAAAATCCGATCTACCTGCGAATAGCTCACCGATTTTTGCAAATATGCGTCATTCACTAAGAGGCCAGAAAACGGAATGAATGATTGATAGGTGTAGTTGGTACGATAAGCGTTTAGACTGTGCTGCAAAAAGTCCATGGTTGTATCATGGAAACGATAGTTTTTACTCCCGCTATCATAATATCCTTTCATTCGAGCGATTTTTCCAAAGAAGTTGGGCTTTACCTGCCGGCCAGTATCATCCCGAATTTCATATTTCTTTCTTAACCGTTTAATTTCAGCGACACTATCAACCGCATATTCGCGCTTCGCCTTATCAATTTCAATATTGCTCAAAACGTCCAGTTGGGCAATTTCGCAATAAAGTTCCTCGTACTTTGAAAAATCCGCGCCACTATTCAAAGCATCCCACAGCTTTGTGTTCAGCTCCTGAGAAAGGTTTACGATCTCTCCAATTTTATTGACCGACGTTTTAATATCAAGATCAGCCTGGTCAAGCCTGGTATAATGCCGCACAATCTTCTTAGCATCTACCATACTGGTGGGAACAAGAAACCTATGATAATTCCGTTGTGCCGCCTGGATCAGAATAGGATTGTCTGTCAACAACATAGTATCAGAATCGAAATCTGCTCCAGAAAGCCGAAACAAGATATTTTCATCAATACTGTTGACACATACAATTTCCTTCGTCGCATTTACATACTGCTGGATCTCCACATTGTCAGTGTTCTTTGCCAATAGAACATTACCCATCGTAACATGAGGGCTGCGAGATCCCAAAATAGTCTGGTCAAACCCAAACTGTTTGGAAAAAATATTTCCAATTCCGATTTTACTTTTGCCATCAAACTGCCCGATTGCGGAATAAAGCATCTCAATAGGATTGCCCAGCAAGGTTGAATAATTACCGTTCACCAAAATATGGCCACGAGCAAGTTCTTTTTTGAATGATTTAGAAATATCATTTTTGAAATTATGATACAGCTTGGTCTGAGCAAATTTGTCTGTAACACCCAGCATTTGATAAACCACATCGTTTGTTGTAGTTACCCCATCCCCATCAATCTCCTCGCCGCCGCCCATATATTTGATGTGATATCGTAATACAGCCGGATCAGTTTGAATTAGGCGAAGATAATCCAATGACGGCTTAATCAAATGGTTGACATCTTCTTGGGATAGCTGAAGTGTGTTCAAAAGCTGATAATGGATCTGAACCATACGTCCGCCAAAAAAGTGTGTAGGTTTCTCATGCTTTACAACTCCAAAACTTCCGTCTTCATCCAACAGTCTTAACCACTGCTCCAGCGTGCCGAACTTCACATATTTGATACTGCTTGGAGTAGTAATAATCTTAATGTCAGAAATATCTTGCGCCAGAGTAAATCCCGATAGTTGAGAAATATCTGTGACGCCGTGATCTTGGAAGAACTTTTGGATGTTTGTATTGAAACAGGCAGACTTAAAAAACCGATTTCGCAAGAGAATCATTCCGTAATCCTGCCATTCACCCATTGCACTCTTATCAATAAGGGACTGCCCATCCCAAATGCTATTTTCAATCTTTACTTCTTCCGCTTTTGAAGAAAGCCAATTATCTTTTCCAAGCCGTGTCGCTACAACCCGATCTTTGAATATACTCTTATAATCATCAATCACCAAAAAGTTCTCGGGCCGCAGAGGAATTGTCCCTACAATACTGCTGAGAGTAAGTGCAATATATGCCTCCAAAGCAGCAAGATCAATCTCCTGCCCTTCCTTAACTTTAAGACCACAAAGCTCCCATTTGTGCATTCTAGGATATAGGCGCTCATCGATAAACAAACACTTACCCACTCTGCTGCTTCCGCTGGAACGTTTGAAACGCTGAAACTTAATGCCGTCACAAACGAACCCGTCTTGGTAAAGCCGGCTGCGAAGCTGGGCAACCGTCAGTATCACCCGCATATTTTTCCCCAGCCGATAAACTCCATCATCAAACATGAAAAGGCTTCCCAGTTCTGAAGGAGATAACGGATTTTCAACCGGAGAACCAACTCTTACGGCAATCAACTCACCATCTTTCATACAGACATTATCAACCAACTGTACATCCTGTGGCAAATATCCATACTTAATATAGACGTTATCAAAAAAACGGTTAAACTCTTTAATGCTATATTTGAACGTCACGTTAATTACGCGCCGACAATATTCTTTTCCACACTTGCTGAAAGTAAAATCCATACGGCGATAGACTTTTTCATAAACTTCTCTTAGCTTGATAACATCCAAACTATAATCCAAAGTGTTTACAAATCTTCTTGTATTAAACTGGTCGTTTTGATCTGTTCCAGATAGTTTTACCGTATACTCTTTGCTGCTGGGACTTGAATAGTTTGCCAAAAACAGATCTTTGGCGTCAGCAGAAACAATATAGACTGAGTTACCCAAAGTTTATTCACCCTCCTCGGCCTGAACAGTTTCTACCTTCACAAGATCTCCATACCAAAACAGCCATTTCTCAACACCATCCAATTCAACCAGCGCTGAGAAACCATCAGGCCGCTCATGATAAGGATGGGCTACAAAAACTACATTTCGGCTCTGCTCTACAAACTTACGATACTCTTTTTGCTTACAAGAATAGTCTTTACGCGCCATGATCTGGGCTACATTCAAAACAACCAAATCCCCATCATGAATAACATCATTGATCTTGTCTCCAAGACTCCCCAGATAATTCGCAGCACGTGTACGGGAACTTTTATCTTTAAGCTTCTTTTTCAAAGCTCTACGGTTTTCCCTATTCAACCGATATCACTCCCATCTGAGAAATCTTGAATGCTCTTTTCGTATTCCTGCGCGTTTTCTTTCAAAACTTCCATATAGAATGTTTCATCTTCCATTGCGGTGTCAGCCGGGGAATAATACTCACACTTTCCCTGGCATTCTGACCCACATTGGTCATACCAAATACAATCAAATGCGGCGTTCATTACAAGCCTCCTTTCGCTACACACCGCCGCGTCAGCTCTCTTAAACCTCACGCTACTTATATGATCAAATAAATCGTTGACGCCGCAATTAGTTCAATTTACTATCATGAGCGATGCTATCCAGCCAGTTCTGAAATAGCTCTCGCATACGTCTACTGGGAATGTAAATCCAGATATCCTTCCCATCACGAATGGCAGATCTCCAAACCCACTGAATCATTTCGCTTAATGCGTACATATCTTCACGCACTTCAACCCCTTGTTCTTGAAAATAATTCTTCAGCAGTGGGTTATAATAAATGTTGACACAATAGGCCAGGCAATCCCTACGACGATAGGCATTTGTTGCACGCACATTGCACGACAAAAAGCCTTTCGTATACCCTTTACCTTTTAGCAATGATTGAAAATCCTTAAACGTTGTCCATAAGTTTTGGTCGGATGTTGAGTTAAACTTATTTCTAAATAGGTTGTTCAGATTGTTTCGGAGCTGTCTGATCAAAGGTTGCCCTTTTGCTTCTTTTGCCTTGTTATACCATGAGACTGAGAAACTTGACCAAGCATCTCCAATGCTATTGAGCTTTTCGTCATCAACAATATGAATTTTCTTCGGGAGATCCGTTACATAGTCTGGAATGTGGGGCGTATCACAAAAGTGGTATGCTCCATTTTCATATGCAGTACCAATTCGCTGCACCTCAATATTGTTGATATCGAAATAATACTTCTGAACTTGCGCATCAAACATATAGGTAAGGATTATGATTTCGTCAAAAGACCGAAAGACTTCAATAGGGAACTTCCAGAGCAGCAGGCAGTCATTATACAAAATAACGTTGCCTGTCATACACATATCTCTTAGGTCTTCAAATCTCCCTTCGTAATCCTCATTTATCCAGTGAACACGATAAGTGGAGTCAACCTCAATCATTTCCCGTTTCAGCATCTGCAGATCTTTTGTAGAAATCGGGATAGTTTGTACGGCTTGAAACACTTCATCCAAAATTAACTTATATCTTCCAGAGCTAATAAGGGAAATAGTCTCACTATTATAAGACTCAAATAATGCGTGTGTACTGGCGATGTTATCTCTCATCGAAAGCAAACGGTGAAGATCGTCAAGCTTCCCCCTCCCTTTGCTTTGAGGATCTTTGAAGTTCCTTCCAACGCAGCTACGTTTGATTCGCTCCACCTCATCAAGATACGGTGTAATAAATACATACCGGCTTTCTTTATCTTGATTCATAAGGGTAATAGCACTTTCTGTTTTGCCGGCACCCATAATCGTGTCGCAAACCTTAACGATCACGCGCTTTCCTCCTTTGCTGTCTTCCGATAGCAGAAGAATTGAAGTTGTTGAACATAGCCGGCAAACTCCGCATACGGAGTAACATCGAAATTCCCATTATAGATGTCATCAATCATTCGGTTGATCCACACATCTCTCGGATAACTGCTCATGCGGTGCAGTCCAAACAGCATAATACAATTTGCTACTTTTTCTCCAACACCTTTAAGAGCAATTAGAGTTTTTCTGGCCGTATCATCATCCAGTGTGGCAAGCTGCTCCCAGAACTCCGTATCATACTCTGCCAGATCGCTTACATACTTTTCCCGATATCCAAGTGAGACTGCAGACAAGTCCTGACCTCTTAGTTGTTCTGGCGTAGGAAAAGAATAAAACGTTTGTCCATCAATCGTGTCCAACGGAGTCCCAAACAAACGACACAGAGTTTCTACGGACTTATGAATGCGTGGAATATTGTTCCGTTGGGAAATCACAAATGTAACTACTGTTTCCCATAAATCCTGTTTCAAAATTCTAATCCCGCCGCCCATTTCGATTGCTTTCTGCAAAAACGGATCTTCGGCCATTTTCTTTTGATACTTCGCATAATCCACGCGAAGGTCGAAATAGGGAATCCAAATATCCCTAAACTCATCAAAGCTACAGTGAAAAACATAACCGCAGCTCTCATGCGGTGTAATCTTCACTACATGAACGCCATTGACAACTATATATCCCCCGTCTTGAATTGGCGTCATGCGAAAGCACTGGCCGGATTCTGCGATTTGATCCAGATTGAAGGTCTGAGGAATACTTAGATACACTCCTTCAGAAACCCTCCGGCAGATTACCTTTTCTCCATTCATCATACTCACTCCTTTTCTTCAAATATTTTTGCAACACGCTCAACCCGGCATAAACCAGATCACAATATGGCATTTCGTTATTCCCGTCATAACAAGTAATGGCACATGAGACATCCTGCTCCGTCAGATCTTGCGGGATATATTTGAAGAGAGACAACACTTCCTGCATTTTCTCAACCAATCGAATATTATCAGCACAGGTTTTGATTTGACTCTTAGCCAACGTTAGCATTGTCTCAGGGTCAATCCCATAAAGACGGGCAGCATCCCGATAAGTACGCAGTTCATCTTTCAAGGCAATATTCTCAAATCTAAGTAGATTAACTTCGTCTTCAGAAACCATAACATCACCTTCTTATAATTAGTTTTCTTTGTTTCTATTGATAAATAAATTAGCCAAACTCCAATCTTCTATGTTCTGGAACTTCATCTTGCTCAGATTGAAAATAACGTTCCCACTGCTCCGTTGTGGAATCTACTCTGTTCAAGTCAATGTTATCGTCCCAATCAATCTCCGGGCCAATCTTTTCATTGGCAAAATGAGTAACACATGATGTAGAGATCCCGTCAAGCGCATTTTGACGAATCGCATCCTTTATTTCGCCCAGAGAAAGATTATCTTCCAAATCACATACATACAATGTAAGTTTATATAGTCGAGCCATAAATATACTCTCCTTTCTCCATCAAAACGCCCCCAGAATAGTCAATATATATTCCCCGCGTCCCCGCTCAATGGATTTGAATTTGTCCTCCGGCAGTTTCAAGAGAACGTCTTCGGAGGGCGATAGAACATAGATAGTTCCGCCTACGTTTCTCAGTGTTGCGGCATCCGGGAACAGCGTTTTAATGGCGTCTGCCCGCTCCCGTTCCGCCATGGAGAAGATTTTTTTCGTGCAAGTCCCACTTAGGCGGAATGTTTGAGAGCCTGCACCCGGCCCGGAAAAATCTGCATTTGTCGCAGTCGAAGCTGTTTTTACAGATCTCCATTACCTCGTTAAGGGTGTATTCAGATATGGGTTTAGTCATGTGTGGCCTCCTTCTTCCAAGCCTGCCGCATTCTGCGTTTGGCAGTCCGCTTGTTTGACTTCTTCGCCTTTGCCCACCCCATGTGGTTTTTCGCCCAGGTAGCATACCGATGGGAAAACTCTGATTGCGGATCGAGAAAGCCCTTATAGGTGTTGGCCTGTTTCATCCCCGTCCTCCTAAGGTTTCAATGTTGGTGAAAGTGGGCACTTCACCGTCGCTACCGCCCTCCAATAAGTCAACCATCTCCGACAGCTCCATTTCCTTACGGGCGATCCTAAGCGTTTGCAGATCTGTCAGTCCGTACTTATCTCTAAACGGAATACACAGGCTGCACATCGCCCGCTTACTCAACCGCTTTTCATCGACCAGCGCTTGATAAGACTCTTGCAGTTGTGCTACTTCACGCATAACCGACATTGTTACCGACCTCCCTTCTTGTGCCATAGGCCATAATGCTCCAGGAGAGCCTTAATGTGCATCGGGCAGTTAGGGTTAGCCAGGCAATCTAAGCAGCGCCCGGTTTCCTCATACATTTCGCGGCGAGTAAACGCCTCATCGTAGTCACAAATCTTGTCCATACCGCTCCTCCTAAAATACGAAAAAAGTTCAAAAGTTCAGAATCGGAAAATACATTTATCACTTTGGAAGTGATAAAATTGCGTTTTGACACCCCTCAAAGCCTTGAAAACACTGGGTTTTTCAAAACCGCCCCTTAGAGGGGAAAGGGGTATATTCGCTACGCTCAAAGTGGGCTAAAAAGTTATGAAAATCGTGTTTTTTGAAAATTGAGGTTGCACGTTAAGCCGCTCGCTTCGCTCGCGG
>ENA-ORMR01002270-ORMR01002270.1-human-gut-metagenome-genome-assembly--contig:-NODE-2270-length-12311-cov-4.525375_pt1 | contig 12311 bp, 9 predicted proteins | sample MGYA00242107_ERZ509003 | MGnify/ENA primary metagenome ERZ509003 (study PRJEB26280, sample SAMEA2338699) | human gut metagenome | biome: human gut; feature: human-associated habitat; material: faeces... | reverse complement strand
CTAATGCTGTTTTTCTTTTTGGATCTCTTGCAATTTCGACTTTTTCCCATGCTGATTTCTCCAATCTATTCACCTCCTAGTTGGTCTTTATGAAATTTGATTAGTGTGCTTAATGTATTTTTCATATCTTTTCTTTCAACAATTTTGTCTATAAATCCATGTTCTAACAAAAATTCTGAAGTCTGAAAATCTTCTGGCAATGTTTGACCTATTGTCTGCTCAATTACACGTTTTCCTGCAAAGCCGCTGGCTATATTAGGAGGAAAAACCGTAATACAGCGTGTATACGAACAAGTAGCGGGCATCTTGGATGATGCTTATGTGGCTACCGATGACGAACGTATTGAAGCTGCCGTAAAAGCATTCGGAGGAAAAGTTGTCATGACTTCCATTGATCATAAAAGTGGTACCGACCGCTGCTATGAGGCGTGCACAAAGATCGGGGGCGACTTTGATGTGGTAGTCAATATACAGGGGGACGAACCTTTCATCCAGCCTTCCCAGCTGAATGCTGTAAAGGCTTGTTTCGAAGACCCTACCACGCAGATTGCTACGTTGGTGAAGCCTTTCACAGCCGATGAACCGTTTGCCGTACTGGAGAATGTCAACTCCCCGAAAGTGGTGCTCAACAAGAATTGGAACGCACTTTATTTCAGCCGTTCCATCATACCTTTTCAGCGCAATGCCGATAAGGAAGACTGGCTGAAGGGACATACCTATTACAAACATATCGGTCTGTACGCTTATCGCACGGAAGTATTGAAGGAGATCACCGCTCTACCGCAATCCTCTCTGGAGTTGGCAGAATCACTCGAACAGTTGCGCTGGCTGGAGAATGGATATAAAATAAAGGTAGGCATCAGTGACGTGGAAACGATCGGTATCGACACACCGCAGGATCTGAAACATGCAGAAGAATTTTTGAAGAACAGAAGCTGATTTATGGATCGTACGATACAACCTGAAATACAAGCCCTGAAAAATTTCCATATCCTTTCTCCCGTCCGGACTACTTTGCCGAACGGTGTCCCGTTGACGGTTGTCAATGCCGGTGAACAGGAGGTGGTCCGTATGGATATTCTTTTTGCCGGAGGGCGCTGGCAACAGTCGCAGAAGTTGCAGGCGCTGTTTACAAACCGGATGCTACGCGAAGGCACGCAGAAGTATACGGCGGCAACCATTGCAGAGAAACTGGATTATTATGGTTCATGGCTCGAACTGTCCAGTTCGTCGGAGTATGCTTATATCACTGTCTACTCGTTGAACAAGTATCTGGCAAAAACGCTGGAAGTCGTGGAATCCATGATTAAGGAACCTGTGTTTCCGGAGAAAGAACTGCATACCATCCTGGATACGAATATCCAGCAATATCTGGTCAATACTTCTAAAGTAGACTTCCTTGCACACCGTGGCCTGTTACAGGCGCTTTACGGGACACAGCATCCATGCGGGCAAATTGTAGTGGAGGAGGATTATCATGCCATTACACCGGAAGTACTCCGTGACTTCTACGGACGGCATTATCATTCGGGCAACTGTTCCATTTTCCTGTCGGGTAAGGTGACGGAAGATATCATCCGCCGGGTGACCGGTGCTTTCGGGACTCCTTTCGGACAATATCAGCTGAAAGCATCAAAACCGATATTTTCATTCGTTGCCGTTCCCGAAAAACGAATATTCATAGAGCGTGAAGACGCTTTGCAAAGTGCGGTGAAGATGGGATGTACCACCATTACCCGTCAGAATCCTGACTATCTGAAATTACGCGTACTGATGACGCTGTTCGGAGGATACTTTGGCAGCCGTCTGATGTCTAATATCCGTGAAGAGAAAGGATATACTTATGGGATTTCTGCCGGAATTATGTTCTATCCGGATAGCGGTTTGCAGGGAATCTCGACCGAAACGGATAATGAATACGTGGAACCGCTGATACAGGAAGTATATAATGAGATAGACAAACTACACCGGGAGCCTGTTCCTATGGAAGAACTGACGATGGTGCGCAACTATATGCTGGGCGAAATGTGCCGGAGCTACGAATCGCCTTTTTCGCTGGCGGATGCGTGGATTTTTATTGCTACTTCGGGGCTGGATGACCAGTATTTCTCCCGTTCTTTGCAGGCTGTAAATGAGGTGACACCTCAGGAAATACAGGAATTGGCACAGCGCTATTTGTGCAAAGAGACATTAAAAGAGGTCATTGCTGGTAAAAAGTTGTCATAATTTGCTTTCCGGTATGGCACTTTTTGGGAGAGAAGTTGTATCTTTGTCCAAACTGTAATTTTAATGAGTAACGAGTAAAACTAATGAGGAAATATCTATATACTACACTTTTTTTGACTCTTCTTGCACAGGGAGGAGTGATGGCACAAGATAACAATACCAGCAAAGGTGGGTTCTTCGGAAAGTTGAAAGACACATTCTCTACAGAAATAAAAATCGGAAATTATACTTTCAAAGATGGTAGCGTCTATACAGGAGAGATGAAAGGACGCAAACCGAACGGAAAAGGGAAAACGGTCTTTAAAAATGGGGATGTCTACGAAGGGGAATATATCAAAGGAAAACGTGAAGGCTACGGAATCTATTCTTTTCCGGATGGAGAGAAGTACGAAGGTCAGTGGTTCCAGGATCAGCAACACGGAAAAGGAATCTATTATTTTATGAATAATAACCGTTATGACGGAATGTGGTTCCAGGATTATCAGCATGGTGCCGGAACGATGTATTATCATAATGGCGACTTATACGTGGGCAACTGGGCGAACGACAAGCGTGAAGGCGAAGGTACTTATACGTGGGCGAATGGTGCTAAATACAGCGGTCACTGGAAGAATGACAAGAAGAACGGCAAAGGCACCATGAACTGGGACGACGGCTGCAAGTACGACGGTGACTGGAAAGATGATGTACGTCATGGAAAAGGCGTATTCGAATATACTAACGGAGATAAGTACGATGGTGACTGGGCAGATGACATCCAGCACGGAAAAGGTACTTATTTTTTCCATACGGGAGATCGCTACGAAGGTTCTTATCTTTTGGGAGAACGTACCGGAGAAGGCGTTTACTATCATGCCAATGGAGATAAATATGTAGGAAACTTCAAAGACGGTATGCAGGATGGAAAAGGTACCTTCACGTGGGCAAACGGTGCTGTGTATGAAGGTGACTGGAAAAACAATAAACGCGAAGGCAAAGGTATCTATAAATGGAGTAACGGGGATGTTTACGAAGGAGACTGGAAGAATAATCGTCCTCACGGTCAGGGCTCTCTGAAAACCGTTGCCGGTATGCAATATAAAGGTGGTTTCGTAGACGGACTGGAAGACGGACAAGGCGTTCAGATCGACAAAGACGGTAACCGCTTCGAAGGCTTCTTCAAACAAGGAAAGAAAGATGGCCCTTTTGTGGAAACAGATAAAGACGGAAAGGTGATCAAAAAAGGAACCTATAAAATGGGAAGACTTCTTTAAAAGAAAGAATTATAGATAAATAAGAAAGCCGGCTAAATTCAAGTTTAGCCGGCTTTCTTTATCTTATCCTTTACTCATCATTCTTCATTTAGATGATATATTGTGAACTGATGGACTCGTTATTCATTACCCGCTTGATTGTTTCTGCAAACATATCAGCGATGCTCAGTTGTTTCACTTTCGCGCATTTCTTAGCGTAAGGGATACTGTCTGTAAATACCATTTCAGTCAATCCGGATTCCTGCACACGGAAAGAAGCAGGGTCAGACATTACACAGTGGCTGGCAATAGCGCGTATGGATTTGGCTCCGGCTTCCATCATGATATTGGCAGCTTTGGTGATGGTGCCTGCTGTATCTACGATGTCATCGATCAATACTACGTTTTTGTCTTTCACATCACCGATGATTTGCATGGAAGCTACTTCATTGGCTTTTTCACGTGACTTGTTGCAGAGTACCAAAGGTACACCAAGGTATTTGGAGAAAGTGCTGGCGCGTTTTGAACCACCTACGTCCGGTGTAGCAATCACCAGGTCTTCCAGTTTCAATGACTGGATATAGGGGAGGAATACGGCTGATGCATACAGGTGATCTACGGGGATATTGAAGAATCCCTGAATCTGGTCTGCATGCAAATCCATGGTAATCAGTCGGTCGATACCTGCTACTGAAAGCAGGTCGGCTACCAATTTAGCTCCGATAGATACACGAGGTTTGTCTTTTCTGTCCTGACGTGCCCATCCGAAATAGGGGATAACAGCTACGACGCTCTTTGCAGATGCACGTTTGGCGGCGTCGATCATCAGGAGAAGTTCCATTAAGTTGTCTGAGTTAGGGAAAGTAGACTGCACAAGGAATACATGTGCGCCACGAATTGATTCTTCGTAAGAAACGGCAAACTCACCATCTGCAAAGTGGGTGATGTTCATGTTTCCCAGAGGACAATTGAGACTTGCGCAGATTTTCTCTGCAAGATATCTCGAGTTAGTTCCCGAGAATACCATAAAGGGTGCTTTTTCGCTCATTTTGTAATAGATGTTACCTATTTGTTAATTTGCCTGCAAAGGTAGGAATTTCTCTTATTATTTAGAAAGACTTATTGTAGAAAAAATAATTTTCTCTCCAACTTATCGGAAATATTTGTAGATTTGCAAGTAAGAACGAAGAACTGAGAATGAAGAATGAAGAATTATGGACGAAAAACAGAAAATGAAGAGCGAAGAATGAAAGATAGTTATCGCCTGTCTTTTTATTCTCCATTTTCCATTTTCCATTCTCCATTATATATAATAGGAGTATTGTTGCTTTCCTCCCTTTTTTCGTGTACCGACATGGTGCCCACAAAAGAAGTGAGGCTTATCGACTCGCTGAATGGAAAAGCGTATGCTTATCGTTACCGTAATCTGGACTCTTCCTACAAATACGCCTATAAAGCATATCGGCAAGTAAACCTATATAAGTCGGGAAAAGCGGAAGCTTCCAATAATCTGGGGTTCTGTGCTTTCATGAATATGGATTTCGACCGTGCCGAGGCGTATCATAAAGAGGTATACAAGCTGACTAAAAATGAGCTTGAGCTGTTGATTGCAGACATCGGACTGATGAAAATCTGCCAGCGGACAGCGCTCAACAAAGAATTTTATGATTACCGGAACAGTGCCCTCCGACGGATGAAGCGTATTCGTGAAGAGAGCGACCTCTTTGCCGACCGTCACGAAGCGCTTCGGCTGGATTACGCATTTACCGAATTTTTTCTCGTTTCCTCCATTTACTATTACTATCTCCAGCAACGGCAGGAAGCGATAACCTCTATCGATAATATTCAGGAAGACGAAGCGTTGAGCGATACCAATCAGCTTCTTTATTATCATTATCTCAAAGGATCGGCTTCTTTGGTCGCAGCGAATACTCCGGAAGAACGGAAACTTCGCGAGTTTGACGAACTTTATTTCACTTGGCGGACAGCCGTGAAGAGCAAGCATCCGTATTTTGAGGGGAATGGAATGCAGGGACTTGCCAATCTGATGGCAGCCCCGTCTAATTTTGAGTTTTTCAAGACAAGGCGTACACATGCGTTGGATCAGTTTGATTTTCCGGTAGATTCTTTGTTCCCTTTGCGTTTGGCCCAACTGGCACTGGAGAAATTTCGCGAATATAATGACTTGTATCAGATTGCCGGAGCTTATGTATCTATCGGCAAATACCTGAATGCGCATGGACGTTATCAGGAAGCTTTGGATACATTATCAAAAGCATTGAACTGCGTAAACCATCATCACATGCTTTATTATCATAATGAAGTGGATACGCTTGATAAATTATATACGTTTGCCGAGGGAGATACTACTTATACCGGAGTTCCATGGATTGGACAGGAGAAGGTGAAGACCGTTCCCGAATGGATCTCACGGATAAGGGAGCAGTTAAGCGTTTCATATGCCGGGCTGGGGATGAAGGATGCTTCTGATTATAACCGGAATATCTATCTGGATATTTTGAACTTTACTCGTCAGGATAAGGAGTTGGAAAGCAGGAAACTTTCACTGGAAGCAGGTTCACGGCAAATGACACTGGTTCTTTTTTTGGTTATTGTTGGTCTGATATTGGTGATTATCCTTTGGTGGTTCTTCAACAAACGTTCCAAAATCAGGAATCAGGTGGATGTGGAGCGTCTGCAACGGATTCTCTCTCTTTGTCGGGATATCACTTCTTCCATACCGATGAATATACCTTTGATTCAGCAGGGCATTGATCAGTTGTTCGGGAAAGGACGTCTGACGCTGGAAATTCCGGAAGAAGGAAAAGCTGCACTGGTGCCCTCTTCCCATCGGCTGAATCGAGACGAAAAAGCACTGGTACACGTCTTGGAACCTTATATTGTGTGGGCTGCTGAAAATGAACAAATGGTAGCTGCGTTGAGCGATGAGCGGATTCAACTGGAGAAGCAACGGTATATCTACGAACAGCATATTGCAGGAAACAAACGTCAGAATTTGATAAAGAAAGCTTGTATGGCCATTGTGAGCGGTATCAATCCTTATATTGACCGGATTCTGAACGAGGTACATAAGCTGACGGAAAAAGGATATATTGATGACGCCAAGATAAAGAAAGAGAAGTACCAGTACATTGACGAACTGGTGACTACCATCAACGAATACAATGATATTCTGGCACTTTGGATCAAGATGAAGCAAGGTACGCTTAGTCTGAACATCGAGACATTCAGCCTGAATGAGTTATTTGATTTGTTGGGAAAAGGGCGGCGTGCTTTTGAGATGAAAAAGCAAAAGTTGGAAATTGAATCGACAACTCTTATGGTAAAGGCTGACCGTGCGCTGACCTTGTTTATGATTAATACACTGGCTGAAAATGCCCGTAAATATACGCCCGGAGGAGGAATGGTAAAAGTATATGCGCATGCTACTGACGCGTATGTGGAAATCTCCGTAGAAGATAATGGGAGAGGACTTTCAGCAGAAGATATCGCGCATATCATTGGTGAAAAGGTATATGATTCGCGTGCTATCGGCATGAAAGACGCGGCAGATCCGGAAGAACTGAAAGAGAATAAGGGAAGCGGTTTTGGTTTGATGAATTGCAAGGGAATCATAGAGAAATATAAGAAAACAAATGAACTGTTCCGGGTATGCGTATTCGATATAGAAAGCGAACCGGGAAAAGGAAGCCGTTTTTATTTTCGTCTACCTTCGGGGGTACGTAAAGTGATTGGCGTATTGCTTTGCTTGTTGTTGCCTGTAGGGTTTGGCTCTTGTTTGCAGACTCCGACATCACCTATTTTGCAAAATAAAGATTCAATTGTTATTATAACAGATTCAATTTATGAAGAATTGCTTGATATAGCATCATATTATGCCGATACTGCTTATTCTGCAAATGTACATGGAAGGTATGAGCTTGCTCTGCAATATATAGATACAGCGATGATGTTTCTGAATGAACATTATGAGAAATATGCGCATTCTAATCAGCCACATCGGCATATGAAACTTGTAGGAGAAGGAATCCCTGCAGAAATATGGTGGTGGAATGAATATTTTGACTCGGATTATCATGTAATTTTGGATATACGAAATGAGGCGGCTGTGGCTTTTCTTGCGCTAAAAGAGCTGGACGCATATAGTTATAATAATGCTGCATATACAGATTTATATAAAGTACAGGGGGAAGACCAAAATTTGGAAGGATATTGCAGGCAGTTGGAACGATCCAACACGAATAAGACGGTTGGTATCATCCTCTGTTTCGTCTTGCTGATCGTTTCTCTGATCGGCTATTATCTCTTGTATATGAGGAAGATGTTGCAGAACCGTCTGAACCTGGAACAGGTGCTTGAGATAAATCAGAAAGTTTTTGCCGCCTCTTTGGTCAGACCTCAGACTCAGGAGAACGAGGAAGCGCTTCAGAGGGAGGAAAATACACTTAAAGAGATTCCGCAGCGCATCGTGAATGAGGCTTTTGGCTCAGTAAATGAGTTGCTGACAATCAGCCTGATGGGCATTGCAGTTTATAACGAAACCACGCATCGGCTGGAATATGCTTCCTGTCCCGGACAGGAAATGCCGGAAATGGTGCAGCAATGTTTTGAAACGGGGGAATATCTCTCAGAACAGAATTTGCAGGCGATTCCGTTGATGGTGGAAGCCGGAGGTGAGCATCAATGTGTAGGTGTGCTTTATCTGGAACGGAGGGAAGGAACGCAACAAGAAACGGATCATCTTCTTTTTGAGCTGGTAGCACGTTATGTATCGATTGTGGTGTTCAATGCAGTGGTAAAGCTTGCCACGCAATACCGGGATATCGAGTCGGCACACGAGGAAACACGCCGTGCTTCGTGGGAAGACAGTATGCTTCATGTGCAGAACATGGTGCTTGATAACTGCCTTTCGACGATTAAACATGAGACAATTTATTATCCGAACAAGATTAAACAGATTATTGGTCGGTTGAATACGCAGAACCTTCCGGAAAAGGATGAACGGGAAGCTGTGGAAACGATTACAGAACTGATAGAATATTATAAAGGGATCTTTACGATTCTGAGTTCATGCGCTGCTCGACAGCTGGAGGAGGTTACTTTCCGCCGGAATACGATTCCGGTACAGGAGCTTTTTGATGCTGCTGGAAAATACTTCAGGAAGGTCACGAAAAATCGGACGGAAAAGGTAGAACTAATCATAGAACCGATGGACGCCAAAGTGATCGGTGACGTGAATCAGTTGCGTTTCCTGTTTGAGAATCTGATTGATGAAGCATTGGCGGTTCGTGAAGAAGGAGTGATACGCTTGCAGGCTCGTAAGGATAACGAATATATCCGTTTCCTTTTTACGGATACCAGGCGCGAGAAGAGTGTGACGGAGCTGAACCAGTTGTTCTATCCGAACCTGGCTCGTATGACTTCCGGCGAAAAAGGGGAGTTGAGGGGAACGGAATATCTGATATGCAAGCAGATTATTCGTGACCATGATGAATTTGCGGGGCGCAGAGGATGCCGTATCAATGCCGAACCGGCAGAAGGGGGGGGATTTACGGTTTACTTCACCATCCCGCGCAGATAAGAAAGAAGACACATAAAAGTTATTAGATAAATAAAATGGAAGAACAGAAGTTTAAAGTTATTATTGTAGAGGACGTAAAACTGGAATTGAAAGGCACAGAAGAAATTTTCCGTCATGAGATACCCAACGCAGAAGTGATCGGCACGGCAATGACAGAAAGCGAGTTCTGGCCGCTGATGGAGGCACAGCTTCCCGATCTGGTTTTGCTGGATTTGGGACTGGGAGGTTCTACGACGATTGGCGTTGATATCTGCCGGAATATTTTCAAACGTTACAAGGGGGTTCGTGTATTGATCTTTACGGGGGAAATACTGAATGAAAAACTGTGGGTGGATGTGCTGAATGCAGGAGCGGACGGCATTATTCTTAAAACAGGAGAATTACTGACCAAGACAGATGTACAAGCTGTGATGGACGGCAAGAAGCTGGTATTCAACTATCCGATTCTGGAGAAGATCGTAGACCGTTTCAAGAAGTCGGTAGCGAATGATGCCAAGCGTCAGGAAGCGGTAATCAACTATGATATTGATGAATATGACGAGCGTTTTCTTCGCCATCTGGCATTAGGCTACACCAAAGATATGATTGCCAATCTGAAAGGAATGCCATTCGGCGTGAAATCACTGGAGAAACGACAGAATGACCTGATCGGACGTCTCTTCCCGAATGGAGAACGGGTGGGAGTGAACGCGACCCGTCTGGCTGTCCGTGCATTGGAATTGCGCATTATCGATCTGGATAATCTGGAAGCTGATGAAGAGTAAATGGCGTATGCCGCATCCCGCTACGATGTTCCTGCTGCTGACAATGGCGGTAGTCTTTCTTTCGTGGATATGTGATATCTACGGACTGAAAGTAACGCTGCCGCAATCAGGGGAGGATATTCGGGTGCAAAGCCTGCTGAGTCCTGAGGGAATTCGCTGGTGGTTGCGGAATGCTATCAAGAATTTTACCGGTTTTGCTCCGCTTGGCATGGTGATTATCGCCATGTTCGGACTGGGTGTGGCCCAACATTCCGGATTTATCGATGCGTGCATCCGTCTGGGAGTGGGAAACCGGAAAGAGAAAAGAAAAGTTATCCTGTGGGTGATTGTCCTCGGATTGCTGTCGAACGTCATTGGTGACGGCGGTTATATTATTCTGCTTCCCATTGCCGCCATGCTGTTTCAGTGGGTGGGACTTCATCCGATAGCGGGGATTGTGACGGCTTACGTTTCCGTGGCCTGCGGATATAGTGCCAATATCGTACTGAGTACGATGGACCCGCTCTTGGCGCATACCACTCAGGAAGCCGCGCTCACACTGATGGGATATCAGGGAAACACGGAGCCGCTGTGCAACTACTTCTTTATGAGCGCTTCGACAGTGGTAATTACAGGGATCGTTTATTGGGTGACTCAGAAATGGCTTCTCCCGAACTTAGGAAAATATGAGGGAAGTGTGAAAGTCGAAGCCTACCGCCCTTTGTCACGGAAAGAACGTCGTGCGCTGATGGTGGCTGTCGTAGTGGCAGGGATATACGTTGCCCTTATTTTGTGGCTTACTTTCTCTTCCTATGGTATCCTGCGTGGCGTTAACGGAGGTTTGATGCATTCGCCCTTCATTGCCGGTATCCTGTTTCTGCTATCTCTGGGCGCAGGCTTTACGGGGATGGCTTATGGGTTCAGTTCCGGTCGTTATCGCAGCGATAATGATGTGATCGAAGGACTTACCCAGCCGATCAAACTGCTGGGTGTGTATTTCGTTATTGCTTTTTTTGCTGCCCAGATGTTTGCCTGTTTCGAGTATTCTCATTTGGACAAGTGTCTTGCGATTATGGGAGCGGACCTGCTTTCTTCTTTTGAGCCGGCTCCTTTGTCCGCACTCATCTTGTTTATCCTGTTTACGGCATTTATCAATCTGATTATGGTATCCGCCACTTCCAAATGGGCATTTATGTCTTTCATCTTCATCCCGATGTTTGCGCAGATGGGGATTTCGCCGGACGTCACGCAGTGTGCTTTTCGTATCGGAGACAGTTCGACGAATGCCATTACTCCTTTCTTATTCTATATGCCGCTGGTGTTGACGTATATGCGGCAATATGACAAACAGATCACATACGGATCGTTGCTGAAATATACATGGAGGTACTCCTTGTGCATTCTGGCAGCATGGACATTGCTGTTTATCGTCTGGTATCTGTTGAAGATACCGATGGGGTTATAATTCACGATTCAAAGTTCCGGTTTTAATAACCGGAATTTTGAGTTTCTGAATTAATCGCTATATTTGCACCCGTCCCTTAAAGAAAAAGAACGAATGAATTTACCAGAAGTCTCTGAAAAACTAATCGAACAACTGAATCACGGTAGCACCAAAGCATTTGATAAAATTTATCATACGTACTATTTATACCTGTGTGCGATAGCTGTTTACTATGTACATGACAAGAGAGTCGCCGGTGAAATAGTCAATGATGTCTTCGTCTCTTTCTGGCAGAATCGCCACCATATCACTTATCCTGCCCTTCCGTATCTTCGTCGGGCTATACAGAATGCAAGTATCAGTTATTTGCGGTCTTCCGCTTTTAATGAGCGCATAATGACCGAACAGATGGAGGAAATATGGGCTTTTCTAGAAAATCATATTCTTTCTTCCGACAATCCATTGCAGGCATTGGAAAGCAGTGAAATGAACGAGATCATTCTGCGGAAAGTAGAGGAACTCCCTGCCAAATGCCGTGCTGTTTTTAAGGCGAGCCTGTATGAAGGCAAATCGTACAGCGAAATTGCGGAAGAGCAGAATATTAATGTCGCCACCGTCAGGGTGCAGATGAAAATTGCGCTGACTAAATTGCGCGAATCCCTTGGTACTCCCTATATGATAGCTATTTTGATGTTTCTTTAAAAAAAACGGTTTTCTTTTAAACGTTTCTTTTTTTATTGCGTATCTAGTTATATACACCATAGAAAAAGAACGGTTTATGATAGAATATTACGATAAAGAAGAACTGGAATTACAGATTAGTAATTATTTGTCGGGCAATAGTACCGATGAAGAAAAAGAAACGTTGCTTGCCTTTCTGGCTTCCAATGAAGCAGCTGCCCGGACTTTCCGGGAAATGTCTGCCGTATGGGCACTTTCTTCCGTACCGTCGTTTGCAGAAATAGAAAACTCCAATTTAGTGCGGATAAAGGAGAGAATGACTGCTCCTGCCTCTTCGAAGCCTGTCCGGAAACTGATACCTGTCTGGCTGAAAGTGGCTGGCG
>ENA-ORMR01002267-ORMR01002267.1-human-gut-metagenome-genome-assembly--contig:-NODE-2267-length-12342-cov-2.954749_pt1 | contig 12342 bp, 5 predicted proteins | sample MGYA00242107_ERZ509003 | MGnify/ENA primary metagenome ERZ509003 (study PRJEB26280, sample SAMEA2338699) | human gut metagenome | biome: human gut; feature: human-associated habitat; material: faeces... | reverse complement strand
ACGTGCGACCCCCTCGTCCCAAGCGAGGTGCGCTACCAAACTGCGCTACATCCCGTCTAGTGTTTTGACATTTATTATAGTACATCAAAAAAAAATCTCGTCAAGAGGGTGGATTGAAAAAATTTGTAAAATATGATAAAATATTATTATATTAGTTGGAATTAGAGGACATTGGTATGAATTTTATAAGTAATAAAAAAGCAGCGTTTACTCTTGCCGAAGTAGTGGTTGTAATGGCTATTTTGGGTGTTATGATGGCAGCATTTGCGCCGGTCGTAACCAAAAGAACACTTACCGCTGGCGGCAATAATAAAATAACGTTTGATGTTATGAAAGACCATACCGGAATCTATTACGGAACAACCGGCGATAAAAAAACCGTATCAATTGGGGATATTGATTTATCAAGTACCACCGCGTTTGACCCGAAATTACTTATCACAAGTTCTGAACTAAGTGTATCCGGAACAAATATTCTAACGCCACAAATTGGATTTGCAAGCAAACTCAGTGCTGATGGTTCTGCCCTTACCTATGGCGGACAGCTTACAATGATAAAAGATCCTGCTGTTACAGATGATTACGGTCGTCTTGTTCTAGGTGGAGTTTTGAACCAAAATTATACAACCAGCAACCTCAAAAAGAATACTACTATTATAGGTACCGGAGCATGCGAGGGGAATACCGCAGACAATGTAATATGTATTGGCGCACATTCAGGTTTAGAAAATAATGCTGTCCAAAATAGGATTTATATTGGCAACCGCGAAGTACAATATCATCCAAATGATATAATTTTTGGTAATGAATCTTTTAGTAGCTTATTTGAGTTTCTAAATAGAGAATACAACTCATCCGATATCCGTCTTAAAAACGTAGGCAAAGAGTTCAAAGGCGGAATTGACGAATTAAATCAACTTACATTCTACAATTATACATATAAAAGAGATGCAGACAAAACCCCGCGTGTAGGCGTAATGGCGCAAGACCTGCAAAAAGTCTTCCCGAACGCAGTTGCTGAAAATAAAGACGGTTACCTCTACATCAGAAAAGACGATATGTTCTACGCAGCACTTAACTCAATTAAAGATCTGTTCAAAAAAATGACAGATAATTCAGCAAAAATTAAAGCGCTTGAAGAACGTAACGCCGTACTGGAAAAACAAGTTAAAGAACTTCAAGATTTGTACATTGACTTAGCAAACAAAGTAGACAAAAAAGCAGCTAAGAAAAAGCTGACAATTACCCCTGAAACAGTTGAGGCAGAAGAGGTTCCGGCGGAACCGGCTCAAGAACCATAGTTCGATACGAGCATGCCCGTTTTATTCAAATTTATAAAAATTTACAATTGGATAAACTTGAAAAAGTTCTGCTTAATCAGTAGCAACAACACACACGGGTAAATATTAAGATTTGGTAAAAACACTTTACAGGGGGTCTTATTTATCCTAAAATGAATAAGACAGTTAAATGGGAGGTTCGGTTGTACTTTTTTGTATAACCGATAAACAAAATAAAGAATTTGGGACTGGGGGCATTATGCAAAACGCATATTCTACAAATGGAAATAACATAGTTGAATTTAACACATCAAAAGCAGCCGACGAAAGAAAGACGGCATTTCTTCAAACAAAACCTCAAAAAGAAACTATTTATATAGTTAAAAAAGACGGAACAAGAGAAGAATATAATATCCAAAAAATTATCAATGCGGTTAATAAATCAGCCGCAAGAATGCTGGTAACATTAAATGATGAAGACTTAAAAGAAATCTGTGACTTCGTAACCCAAAAGGTTAATCAAAGAACCGGAGATTCCGTTGAAATCGCAGAAATGCATAATATCGTTGAGGGCGCGCTTGAATACCTGCACCCGAAAGTTGCACAAAGTTACAGAAATTACAGAAACTATAAACAGGATTTTGTAAGCATGTTGGATAAAGTTTATCAAGAATCTCAAAGAATTATGTACATCGGAGATAAAGAAAATTCTAACGCCGATTCTACACTCGTTTCTACAAAACGCTCTTTGATTTTCAACGAACTTAACAAAGAATTATATAAAAAATTCTTCTTAACAGTTGATGAGTTACAAGCAATCAGAGACGGTTATATCTATATCCACGATATGTCAGCAAGACGTGACACAATGAACTGCTGCTTATTTGACGTTGCATCTGTCCTCAAAGGCGGATTTGAAATGGGTAACTTATGGTACAACGAACCAAAATCACTCGACGTTGCATTTGACGTAATCGGTGATATCGTTATGGCCGCTGCAAGTCAACAATACGGCGGTTTCACAGTGCCGGAAGTTGATAAAATTCTTGCGCCGTACGCTGCAAAAACATTTGAAAGACAAAATAATAAATACTTATGCTTAGGCTTATCCTTTGAAAAAGCGAGAGAAGCAGCTATGGCTGACGTTCAAAAAGATTTTGAACAAGGTTTCCAAGGCTGGGAATACAAATTTAACACAGTAGCATCATCACGTGGTGACTATCCGTTCATTACCGTTACGGCTGGTTTGGGAACCGAAGAATACGAAAAAATGGCAACACTTGCTATGCTTAAAATTCGTATGGGTGGTCAAGGTAAAAAAGAATGCAAAAAACCTGTACTATTCCCTAAAATCGTGTTCTTATACGACAAAAACATCCACGGCGAAGGTAAAGTTAACTACGATATCTTCAAAGCCGGTGTTGAATGCTCAAAGAAAACAATGTACCCGGATTGGCTTTCACTCACTGGCGAAGGCTACGTTGCAGAAATGTACAAGAAATATGGCAAAGTTATTTCACCTATGGGTTGCCGTGCGTTCCTTTCACCTTGGTACGAAAGAGGCGGAATGCACCCTGCAGATGAAAACGATTCACCAATTTTTGTAGGACGTTTCAACATTGGTGCAATCAGCTTACACCTGCCAATGATTTATGCAAAAGCTAAAAAAGAAAGCAAAGATTTCTATGATGTTCTCGATTACTATATGGAATTAATCAGAAAACTTCATATCAGAACTTATGAATACTTGGGCGAAATGAAAGCATCAGTAAACCCTCTTGCGTACTGCGAAGGCGGTTTCCTCGGCGGTCACCTCGGTATTCATGACAAGATTAAACCGTTATTGAAAACTGCAACAGCGTCATTCGGTATTACAGCATTGAATGAATTGCAACAACTTCACAACGGCAAATCATTAGTTGAAGACGGTCAGTTCGCAATTGAAGTAATGGAATACATCAACAAGAAAGTTAATGAATTTAAAGAAGCTGATGGATGGCTATATGCATTATATGGAACTCCGGCAGAAAATCTTTGCGGCTTACAAGTTAAACAATTCCGCAAAAAATTCGGCGTGGTTTCAAATGTTTCAGACAAACCTTATGTTTCAAATTCATTCCACTGCCATGTAAGTGAAAACATTACACCAATCGAAAAACAAGATTGCGAAAAACGTTTTTGGGATTTGATGAACGGCGGAAAAATTCAGTATGTAAAATATCCGATTGACTACAATACACAAGCTGTAGAAACCTTGATATTGCGTGCAATGGATATGGGATTTTATGAAGGTGTAAACCTTTCGCTTTCATACTGTGATGATTGCGGTCACCAAGAATTGAATATGGATGTATGTCCTAAATGCGGAAGTAAAAACTTGACTAAAATTGACAGAATGAATGGTTACCTTTCATACTCAAGAGTAAAAGGTGATTCAAGACTTGCTGACCACAAAATGGAAGAAATTAAAGACCGCATAAGTATGTGATATTAAGGGGAGAAAATGAATTATCACAATATAACAAAAGACGATATGTTAAACGGAGACGGTTTAAGAGTAGTGTTGTGGGTTGCAGGTTGCAATCACCACTGCCAAGGCTGCCAAAACCCTATAACCTGGGATGTTGGCGGGGGATTGCTGTTTGATGAAGCGGCTGAAGAAGAATTGTTCCGTGAACTTGCAAAACCTTACATATCAGGTATAACATTTAGTGGTGGTGATCCATTGCATCCGTTTAACCGTTCCGAAGTTTTCAGATTAATCAAAAAATGCCGTGACCTATATCCACAAAAGACTATATGGCTTTACACAGGTTTCAACTGGGAAGACATACAGGACTGCGAAGAGCTGAAAGATGTGGATGTAATCGCAGAGGGAAGATTTGTCCAAGAGCTTTTGGATAATAACATCCACTGGGTAGGAAGCTCGAACCAACGGGTAATTGATGTGAAAAAGACATTTGAAACCGGTAAAGTCGCATTACATAATACTTAGAAAAAAGCTCCGAGATTACTCGGAGCTTTTTTTGTACAACACAATATACATTATGTTGTACATATCGGCGAAAGCCTTATAAAACTTTAATTATAGCCATTGTTCGTTTGTTACAAATCGTAATAATAAATAATATTTTTACCCTGCAAAATCGTCATAACACCCGCGCAACATAATGTATATTGTGTAACGCAAAGGGGCAATATTATGGCAGATTCAATTTCATTTGGTAACAAAGGCAATGCAGGGAAAATTGATTTAAGCAAGGTTAAAGCCGGCGTCAAAAAAGAAGACATTGTCGGACAAAATAAGCAATTAGAATCTATCTTTGACAGCGTTGATAAAGACGGTAACCAAGTCCTGGACAGAAACGAATTGCAGGATTTACAAACCAAGTTAACAGAACTTGCAGGCGATGACGCAAGATTATCAAAAGGTGAAGCCAAAAAATTTATCGGTAATGACGGTAAAAAACTTGGTGGTAAAAACCGTGATGCACTTTTTGAATTTCTCAATAAACTTTCTGCCGGAAGTCAGGATGTAAAATCCATTACGACTCAGAACATTGACGGTCAAGATGTTGAAGTTATCACATATAACGACGGACACACTGAAGAGCTTTATCCTGACGGAACAAAGATTACTATGATTACGAATGGCAATAAAAGCATTGTAACAAAAGAAGATAAAGACGGTAATAAACTTTCACAAACTGAAAAAACGATTGAAGACGGTGTAGAAACAGTTGTAGAATACGATGGAGAAACCCCTAAATCCAAAACCGTTAACGACACAAAAAACAACACGATTTCAACATACACATTTGACGGCGAAACGCCTGTTCTTGTACGTGAGGAAAACACCGAAACCGGAGACGTAACGACTTATGAAAATGGTGTTAAGACCACGACGAAGGCTGACGGTCAGATTATTACCGAACAAGATGGAGTTACTACGACTACATCTGCGGACGGAAACATCGTTACAACGACAGACGGAACAAGAACAGAGACCAGAGTAAGAAATTCGGAATCAGAAACACTCACGACAGTAGAAGACGGCGTTGAAACTGTTGTTACGCAGAAAGACGGGAAAAATCTTTCCCAAACAATTACAAAGGACGGAGAAAGTTTCACGGTTGAATACGACGGTAATGGCAATACAAAAGGCGTAATTGTTCAAAACGGTGAAAGTCCGGCTGCAATAGCGAAAAAATTTGGTTGCAGTGTTAAAGATTTGATGGAAGCAAACAAGGAAGTTCTCAAAGGTAAGAAGTATTTTCAAGTTGGTGCCGAAATTGTAATTCCGGGCGAAATGAATCCTGAAGAATTTGCTAAATTAAACGCCGGCAGACAAACCGCAGAGGAGGCGAAAGCCCAATATGCTTATGAGGCACAGATAAGAGCAGAAAGAAGAGCCGCTGCAGCTGCACAAGAAAAAGCGGAAATGCAGGCTTTAGGCATCGTCAATAGAAATAATGCCGGTACTCTAATTAATTCAGAAACCAAACCGACAGAGGACGGAAAATTTAAAAATTTCAACAAAAACGCGGCATCATTTAGAAAATTAACATTCACTGTAGTTGGTGAAACCGGCAACAGAGGCAGAATGGTTGTAAAAGCGAGCAATGGTAAGTATTATACAATGGCACATGACGGAATGCTGCTTGATGAAGGTTATGCAATTGCGACAAAAGCTCTTGATGCAGGTCAGGCAGCGTCAAGGAACGACGGTCATGGAAGAAAGGTTGTTGTAGTTGACGGTAAACAATATGTCTTTTCTCAAGATGGTAAATTATTAAAATCCGATTATGTTGAAGCTACGGATATACGTGATGCCGGTGGTGCAAAAGCAACAGTATCCGGGGACGGGGTCACTTTTGTAAAAGGTGAAGACGGTACTATTCGTTACTTTGATAAAAATGGCAAATTAATCACCGGTGCGCAAAGAAAACAATTAATTCAGGCAGAGTCACAAAAAGCTGCAGATATAATTTACAAAGCGGCACATGGTCTTGGTACAGATGAAGAAAAACTGACCCAAGGTGTTAATATGATTTACTCACCGGAAATCATGGCTGGTGTAAATACGATTTTGAAATCAAAAGACAGTGATTATGCAGGAGATGCGCAAACAACGCCTCTTGAAGCGCTGTTGCTTGATGAATTATCTCGTTCAGAAGTACGTCAGCATATCAAAACACTTGCGGCAAACGGAGCTTATGGAACCGGCAAGTCAAGAGACGCCGCACTGGGCAGAAATGCAGCGCGGGAAATTCAGTACGAAGTCCATGGCGGTGTGTTCGGCTACACCGGAACCGCGGATTTGAAAGAGGCAATGGGAGTTGCCTCAACAAGAGGCGCCCGCTTGGCAACAGAAGAATATTTCCAAGACGGTAAAGTAAAAGGCGGTGCAAATGAAGGTTCAATGGTTCGCCAATACATTGCCGAAGACGGCTGGAACGCACAGGAAGTTGACCAATTTGATGCGACTTGGATTAAAAATAACGCCTATGATTCCGAGCACGACCAAGCTCACAGAAATTCTGTTGTAGGACGTTTAGTATTTGATTACGATAGCGATGAAGCACTTCATACAGGTTTAGACGCTGTAGACTCTAACCCTGACAGTGAAGATTACAAATATCTAACCCAAAGAGCAGTTGAGGCTAATAAAGCGAATGGTTATAGAGCTCATTTTACCGACCAGGAAGCTGTTCAAACGTATCTTGCCGGCAGAACAGCTAATGAAGACGGTTCAGTTGATGCCGCGCATGTTTCAGCCTGCAATACTTTATTGTTTAAAGGCGAAAAACCAGCAAGAGTTCAAGCAGAAGAGATACTTTATGATGCTCAAAATGGTGATATGAGCACAATGTTTGACAGTATGGACCCTAAAGTTTACACCGCAATGGCAGACTTAATAGCAAAGGGTGATGTTAAAGGCTGTACCTCTGTTAAAGAAGCATACGATAAGGTTATGTCAGAAACGACAAATATAAATGATAAGACAAAAATTAAAGCTAACGCAATATTGTCTGGTCAGGTTGAGTTTAGCGACGCCGAAATAGCAGATTTCTGTGTTGAATTAATGCACAGAATTGATGAAAACCGCGGGACTGGAGCATCTTCGCACCACAGCGCCGAAAGCACAAACATTGCAGACTATGAAACCGAGCAATTAAAAGCTATTTTACAAGCTAACCCTCAAGTTGCGGCAGCGGTAAAAGCACAAGTTCAAGCAGGCGAATTTTCCTACACCGTAACCTTTGACGGAGGAGATGGACCTGCTAGTATTTCAACAAGCACACACGACACCAAGGCTGATTATTTAAACATTTTAAGCGAATCAAGACATGTTGTCAGTGAAGCTGTATTTTTAGATGCAGAGGGTAAACAAATTACAGATCCTGCACAAATTAAAGCACTGACAGATGCTAATATGAACGCATTAAAAGATATGCGTGAATATGTTGCACAACTTGAAAGAGAATTTAAGAAAGGTGTCGATGCAGAGGGAGCTTTTTCTGACGCCGCGAACTGGCTTTCAACATATAGCGGTCTTGGTACCGATAGAAGCGACGTTGCAACAGAATATAGAAATGCGAAATTACTCCTTAACCAATTGGAAGCCGCAGCTCAAGGTAAATTGCGCGACAGTGAAGGAAATGTTGTTTCCGCACAGGATTTGGCACAAAGTATTATTGATAAAGAAAATTCACTTGCACAAACAAATGCTGATTATACAACAACAATCCAAACAGCAAAAATGGGTATGATTTTAGCTCCTGTAATTCTTGTAACAACAGTAGCGACAGCCGGAACAGGTGCAGGTTTCTGGACAGGTGCGGCGATTGCCGGAGCTGCAACAGCAGGTACAGAATACGGGCTTAACACAATAGAACGTGTTACATCTATCACTGGTGACACAGCAGAAGCTCGTGAAGAACATGCCATAAGCGCAATGGTTGACGGCGCCTCAACTTTCATTGGTGTTGGTCAGATGAAATTTATCCCTAAGATTCTTAACAACGCAGGCACATTTGTCAGAGCAGGCGGTCGTCTTACAACAGTACTTGCAAGCGATATCGGCGTAGGTGCTGCCGGAGAATACGTACAAACAGGTACGGTTACGGTAAACGGCGTCGCAATGAACGCTGTATTCTCTGCAACAGGTAACTTAATTGGTTTACGCTCACTTTCCGAAAAACATATTGACGTAAGTGCTCCTCATATAGACGCTAACTTAAACGGTCGAGATATAATTGCTGATGGTGAAGTTGCAAGAAATATTGATTTACAACACGTAGATGCAAACCAACGCAGAATGGTAGAAGAAGGTTTAAAAGATGTTCCGACACCGGAAGAGCTTGCAGCGTATCAGCGTGAAATTGGCTACCAATCAGTTCCGGAGGCAGACAGACCTGCATTTGAGGCACATCAACAACAAGTAGCGGCGGATTACGCAAATGCACACAGAATAGAAAACAACGCAGTTATTATAGAAACCCCTAATCCTAAAGCCCCAAAAGAGGCAGCGGATCAACTTGCTGATGAAATTAGAGGTTTAGACGGTAATATTCGCCGTGTTAGACAACAAATGGAGGGTGCAAGACGTTTCGGTAAAGACACAAGCAGATATGAACAGCAATTAAAAAATCTTGAAGCGAAACGAGCAGCCAAACAAGCCGAGCTTGATGCACTTCAAAAACCAGCTGTTGAACCAGAAGTTGTGGTTAAGGCTGAGAATGCAGAGCCCGTTGTTAATCCCAACAATGCTGCGGAAGTCCAAGCATCAAGTATAAACGATATTCAACAGGCTGTAAATAATATTGATGTTGAAATTCCTTCTGCACACAAAGAACTTTGGAACAACTGTAAAAACAAAATTGATAATATCATAGACGAAATTAAAACTTTCTCGGGCAATATTAAGGCATTGAATACAAAATGTAAAGCATTATTCAATGAATTGGATACGATTGCCCAAAATGCATCAGCTTCTTTAAAAGCTAAAATTAATAAGATAAAACAAAATATTAGAAAAATGTTCGACACTCTGAAAACTCCGGAAGTCAAACCATCTAAAGTTCGAAATCTTAGAGAAGTCAACCCAATAGAACAATCAAAAAGTTTTAACAGTACCCACAGAATTGATGCAGATACGCGGGTTGCAGACGGTTACAAAGACGGCGGTCGCCGGTTGCGTTTTGATGACAACGGAAATCCTATTAACAGACCTAGCAGAGAAATTATTCTTGTTGACAGACAACAAGACAAAAAGCTCCAGGATATTATCGCTGAAGTTAAAAAGAAAACCGCAAAAATGAACGAAAAACAAAAAGCCGCATTTTTACAAAAATATATTTGTGAAATTTCCGGCGGAACACACCCTGACACAAAAATCGGAGATATCTGGGACAATAATCATATCGGCAAAGAAATATTACTTGGAGATATTATTACAGCCAAACCCGCTGTAGCAGTATGCCGTCATAGAAGTTTACTGTACAAAATCTTAGGCGACGAAGTCGGTTTACGCGTGGAACTTCAACGTGGAAACTTCCACGATGACTGGGGCGGCGGCGGACACGCATGGAATACGGTACGATTTGAAGACGGAACGAGTGCAATTTTTGACGCTATGCACAACAAATCATCCAACACAACACCGGGACACGTTGATGATTATGCTAAAAAGTACTTTACAGTTGATGATCAACAGTTATATGCAGACGGCTTAAGCAACAAAGCTGACATTGATGGCGAGGTTGAAATTATCAGCGTTGAACCAGCAGCCGTGTCATTGACACCGCAACAACGCATGGAAATGGGTCAAATCAGCAGTAACATTAACCGTGCAAGAACTCTTGAGGATTTAACTAAAGCACAGCAATGGCTTGATAAAATGCCTGAATGCTCTCAAAAAACAGCACTTCAAAACCAGTTAAATTCTAGACGTGCACAAATGAAACCCGTTGATGCTCTTCCTGAAATCAACGAAAACGAATTAGTCCGTGTTGCCGGTAACAACGGCAGAGCCGTTGATGCCGGATACATACAAGCCTCAAGAGAAGCCAGAGGGTTCCTGAATAACGCAATCGCCTCCGGAGAATATACACAAAGTTTAGATAGTTATATTCAAACAATGAACAACATGCATGTAGTTTCAGCTACCGGTAAAAATGGTCAACTTAACTGGTACAGCGATGTTGGACAAGGAGGTATGGCAATAAATCCTGGTAATATCCGCGAAGGTGGCTGCTCAAATGGTCGTTATACCGAAGCGACCCAAATAGAAGCAATTGCCAGAAGATATGGCGATCCATATCGTGTTTCAAACCAATCTCAAAGAGTGAACCTTGAAGGTATCCCAACAGAACACCAGCCTCTTGATATAAATAATGATGCCATGGGTTATAGACACTATTATCCAGACGGAAGCTCTTTAGAAAAATACTACTACAAAGAAATGCACAGAACAGCAGCAGAGGCTCTTGAGTTAATTAACAGCGGCGCGAGTGAAACCCAAATCTTACATAAGATTGCCGAGCACTATCAATATGCAGCAAACGCAAGACCTTACGGTCAAATTAATAATTCATTATTTATGAACGAAATCAATACATTATTAAGCAAAGCCGGAATGAAAGGAATGCCACACGGCATGCTTGACCACGCAGCAATGCGTTTACAGCCGGAAACGTTCAAAAAATACTTTGCTGATGAATACAGAAAAACCGCTATTTAACAAAAAAGCTCCGAGTAATCTCGGAGCTTTTGAATGTATTTTAAACTCTATGCACATAATGCTAAAAGTATACCGGCAGCTACGCCAGAGCCGATTACACCTGCAACGTTTGGTCCCATTGCGTGCATCAACAAGAAGTTTTGAGGGTTTTCCTCTAAACCAACTTTGTTAGAAACACGTGCTGCCATTGGAACAGCGGAAACACCTGCGGAACCAATCAACGGGTTGATTAATGGTGTAGATTTGCCTGTCAATTTGTTGTTCAATTTAATGCACCAGTTCATTAACTTAGCAAACAATACACCACCTGCTGTTGCAAGAGAGAACGCTACAATACCCAAAACAAGGATAAACAATGTTTGAGTTGTCAAGAATTGTTCTGCTGATAATTTTGAACCAACTGACAATCCCAAGAAAATTGTAACGATGTTAATCAAAGCGTTTTGCATTGTGTCAGAAAGTCTTTCTACAACGCCGCATTCTTTACATAAGTTACCGAATGTCAACGCACCGATAAGCGGGCAAGCGTCCGGAAGTAAGATTACGCAAAGTGAAAGAACTACAAGAGGGAAAACAATTTTTTCACGTTTTGTAACCACTCTCAATTGTTCCATTTGAATTTGTCTTTCTTCTTTAGTTGTTAGTAATCTCATAATAGGCGGTTGGATTACAGGAACCAAAGCCATGTATGAGTAAGCCGCAACAGCAATAGCGCCAAGAAGTTCCGGAGCGAGTTTTGTTGTTACGTAGATTGAAGTCGGGCCGTCAGCACCACCGATGATACCAATTGCACCTGATTGCGGAAGAGTAAAACCAAACACGCAAAGAGCAAGAAGTAATGCACCGAAGATACCGAATTGAGCGGCACCGCCCAACAACGCGGTTTTAGGGTTAGCGATTAGCGGACCGAAGTCAGTCATCGCACCGACCCCCATAAAGATAATCAATGGGAACAAGCCTTGGTGAATACCGGCTTCATAAATGATTCCCAAAAATCCGTGAGGACCTGCAATATCTGCAACCGGAATGTTTGACAAGAAACCGCCGAATGCAATTGGAACCAACAATAATGGTTCATATTGTTTTTTAATACCTAACCATAACAGGAATAAGCACAATAAAAGCATAATCGGAGAACCGAATTGGTGCAGGAATTGTTCAAACCCGTTAGTTATGTTTGGGTCAGCAGGGAGTACGAAGTTCGCAATCCCTGTTGAATTCCAAAGTTTTTCTAAACTTTCAACTAAATTCATTATTCAACCTCCTAGCCTACAGTTACCAATACTTGACCGGCTTGAACTTTATCACCGGCTTCAA
>ENA-ORMR01002265-ORMR01002265.1-human-gut-metagenome-genome-assembly--contig:-NODE-2265-length-12346-cov-5.037100_pt1 | contig 12346 bp, 9 predicted proteins | sample MGYA00242107_ERZ509003 | MGnify/ENA primary metagenome ERZ509003 (study PRJEB26280, sample SAMEA2338699) | human gut metagenome | biome: human gut; feature: human-associated habitat; material: faeces... | reverse complement strand
GAAACAGTCCGGTGGACTGTTTCGGAAGAACATTACACATCTAAATTATAGTTTACCCAACAGAAAACGGGCAAGCTCACCGCCTGCCCGTCTTTTTATATCCAAGAATATCAAACCGCAGAATTCATCATACATATTCGTAGGAATAACTGAACGGATTGACCGCAGTACCATTCACACGCGTCTCAAAATGCAGGTGATTTCCGGTCGACCAGCCTGTAGTGCCGACATATCCGATAACGTCGCCCTTATTGACCTGCTGACCTACAGTAACTGTGACCGCACTGCAATGCGCGTAAACCGTGGAAAGTCCACCGCCGTGGTCGATTATGATGTAGTTTCCGAAGCCGCCGTGCCAGCCGCTGTCGCCGTATGCCGTTATCACAGTACCACCCTGCGCCGCGTAGATATTCTTACCGCCGATTCCTGCATTGCCGACGTCGATACCGTAGTGATTTCCACCGCGCCAGCTATCGTAGCCGAAGTATGTAGTTATCATCTGGAGGTTGCTGTCAAGCGGCCATCTGAAGCCGTCTGAGCTGTACACAGTGCCGCCGGTGTTCTGCGCCTGCTTTGCACGTATCAGCTCCTCGATCGCGGAATTGATCTCCTCGACCTCGTCGTTGGAAGCGTTGATCTGACCGCGTATATTGTTCACCTGATTCTGGAGGTCCTGATTGTCGCTCGCAAGGTCGTAAAGGTCGCTGGTGCGCTGGTCTACTATCTGCTGCACCTCAGATTTCTTGCCCTCAAGAGCGGTGAGTTCTCCCTCAAGCTCGCTCTTTTTGTCGATAAGCTCCGACTTATCCGTGTTGAGCTGGTCAATATCCGCTTCAAGCCCCGAAATAAGGTCCTGCTGCTCGTGGATATCGTCCAGCAGTCCGTTCATGAAATCCATGTTCTGCTCTGAGATATTCTGAACAACGTCAACATATGTAAAGAAGTTGTACCAGTCGTCAGAACCCTCAAGTATAGGAAGCGTATCCGATGTGTTATTCATGTAAAGAGCGCGTATCAGCTTCGAGAATTTCTTCAGATTCTCGTCGTTCTGGGCTTCAAGCTCGGATATCTTGATTTCCGTCTGGCTTATTTCTTCCTGCTTGGATTCGATGTCCTGCTCGGTAAGGTATATCTCGTTTTCCTTTTCCGCGATCTTTTCCTGCTGCGTGGTTATGAGCTGACCGTAGGTCTTTACCTCGTCGTTGATACCATTGATCTGCTCCTGCAAAAGCCCCATCTTCTGCTCGTTTTCCGCAACGTCGCTTTTCAGGCTGCCTATCTGCTGCTCGCGGGCTTCGTTGTCTTTCTTGATCTGCTCCGCTTTCTGCTCAAGCTGCGCTATTTCCTGGTCGTAGTCCTTCGTATCCGCAAAAGTCGTGCCGCCCATGACCGGTACGGCCGCCGCTGCAAACGCAGTCACCGCTGCGCACAGACTGCGCAGTATTCCTTTCCTGATATTATTTTTCCCCATGGTATTCCCTCTCTGTAACATGCCTTGGCTGCCAAAAACTTAACTGTACAGCCGCCGCTGTCCGCATGGCTGTACATTGTAATTATACACCATTTTGTCGTGATATGTCAAGCCCCGTTTTGTGGAAATTGACGCGGCAGCTCTCGTAAATACAGACGGAAAAACTGCCGCGCCGGCGCATATTACATATTTTTGTGCACTCCGCACTTCACTTCGATAGTGCTGCCTTCGCCCGCTTTCCCTTTGTGGACGTATATCTGGCTTTCCCTGAAATACTGCTTGATGCCGTCGATATGCGTTACCAGACCTATCATGCGCCTGCCCGCGCTGATACCCTGAATAACATTGAGCGCCATCTCAAATGTACTGCTGTCAAGGGAACTGAATCCCTCGTCCACAAACAGCATATCAGACTGCTTGTTTCCTCCCCTTTGCAGCGTGTAATCCGAAAGCCCTATCGCCAGCGCAAAGGAAGCCATGAATCTCTCTCCGCCGGACAGCGTGGAAACGTCCCGGCGCCTGGTGCGGCTGGAATTGTTGTCTATCATGTTGATGTCAAGACCCTCGGAAGCGTTGCCCCGGACGTTCTGCGTGCGCAGCTCGAATTCATAGCGGCCGCCGCTCATCACCTTCAGGCGGTCGTTTGCGCGCTGCAATACGCCCTTGAACATTCTCATCTGAATAAACGTTTCAAAGGCTATACGCTCCGCGCCCTTGCCGCATATCGCCCTTTCAAGCTTCTCAAGCACGGCGTAGGTGCGAAGGCTCTCGCCGCTGGCGCTGATGATATTGGAAAGCTCACGGGCTGCGGAGGCGTAGCGGTCAAGTTCAGTGCCAAGCTTCATAAGGCGCTGCTTGCGCTCCTCAAGCTCGTCGCTCAGGACTTTCTCCGCTTGGTCGAATTCCTCCGTGCTGCGCGGAGTCCTGTCCTCCGGGAGCCGCTGCTCGCATTCGTCAAGGCGCGCCCTCGCAGCAGACACGCTCTTGTCGTGCTCGGATATCTCGGCGCGCAGCGACTGCAATGCGCTTATCCGGACGTAATTTGCAGCAAGCTCCTGCTCGTCTGCAAAGCCGCAGCGGGAAATCTGCATGCAAAGTGTTTCCTCTGCCTCGGAAAATTCTTTCTGCGTGCGCTCGATGTCGCCCTCCAGCGTACTTCTCAATGAAGCTGAGGAAGCCGCATTCCTGCTCGCTGCGGCAAGTTTATCCGCAGCAGACTTCATCATGCTGTCTATCTCGCTGCCGCGGGCTATCTTGTCCGCTTTATCTCTGCGCAGCCTGTCCATATCGCGCCCTTCAAGTCCGGCGCGCTTTTCATTCAGAGTGGCTTCCTCGGCGGCGTGGCGGCTCTGTAATGCGGAAGCCTCGTTTTTCAGCTTCTCCTGCCGCTCTGCGAGGGAATCCTGAATCTCTTTCTGCGCGCTGAGCTGCTTTTCAAGCGATTCTATCCTTAACTGCGCCCATTGGCACCCCTCAAGCCTTATGGAAGCCTCGTCAAGCTGCTTTCCTACTGCTTCGGTTTTCTCACTTACTGCTTCTGCGGCTCCGTTTTCCGGAAACTCCACGCCCATCAGCGACAGATAATCCCTTGATACATTAGCGCGATGAGCGGTAAGGCTGCCCTCCCTTTCGGCGAGGTCACGCTCCGCATCGGATTTCGCCCTTGCCGCTTTTGCAGAGTCCGCCTCAGCCTTATCGAGCTGCTGCTGAGATGGTATCTCATCCGTCCACGCCGCCGGGAACGGGTGCTCCGTAGAGCCGCACACCGGGCACTTCGCGCCTTTTTCGAGCTTCTTCGCTAGCCGTGCGGCTTCCCCGGCGTAGTATTTCGCCTGAAGCCCGGAGAATTCCAGCGCGGCATTGTCAGCGGCTTCCGACTTCCTGGCAAGGACATTGCGTGCAGTATCTGCGGCCTTTTGAAGCTTTGAAAGCTCCTCAATTCCCTCGGAAAGCTGGCGCAGCCGTTCGAACAGACTGGATTTTGCATTCAGTTCCGCTTCTTCTGCGTCAGCCCGGGAAGCCTCCTGTTTTGTATCCTCAAGCAGCCCGGACAGCTCCTCCTGCTTCTTCTGGCAATGCTCCTGCTTGGCCTGATTGCTGGTCATTTCCTCCTGAATCGAGGATATCTCCTGCTCGGTCGCACGCATTTTCTTCTCGGCTTCGTCCGCTTCGCCGCTCTTTTTCAGCAGGTCGTCAAGCCTTGAAATGTCAGCGGTTAACTGCTCGCGCTCCGGGGCAAGCGAATTCGCCTGCTCCTGCCGCGCTTCGGCGGCGGCAAGTTCTTCGGCCGCCTGTTTCTCCTCGGCGACCGCAGCGGCAAGCCTGCTCCGAATCCCGGTCAGGCTGTTGGAGAGCTTATTGCGCGCTTCCAGCGCCGGAGCCGCTTCCGCCGCAAGCTCATACCGTTTGAGCTGCTCCCGTTTTCCGTCGAATTCCTCACGCCTGCTGTCGAGCTGCTCCATTTTCGCTTTTGCCTCTTCCCAGGCTGACAGCGCTTTATTCACCGACTCCGCCGCGGATCTCATCGCGCTGTTCTGCCGCAGCTTTTCGTTGGTGGAATTGAACTCCTCCTCGGCGGTATTTTTTCTTTCAGCGCAGGAGCTCTCAAGTTCATCGATACGCGCGGCGTATTCATCGCAGTCGCACAGCGGATACTTTTCCCCCACTGTTTCAAATGTGCGGTTCATAAGCGCGCTGCACGCGTCGGAAGCGCGGTCCGCCTGCTTTCCGGCGGTTTTCAGCCAGGACTGCACTACGTCCGCGTAGCTTTCGTAAAGCTCCGTGCCGAATATATTACGGAGCGTTTCACGGCGCTCCGCCGAGTTCTGGTTGAGGAACTTGTCGAACTCCCCCTGTGGAAGTATCGACACGCGGATAAAGGACTCGCGGTCGAATCCGGTGAGCGCCTCTACCCTGCTGTTGACTTCCCTTGCGCCCTTCGTGACGGTCTTATCGGAGAGGTCGGTCAGATTTACGCTGTCCTTCGTCATAGCCGCCGGCTTGTCGCCAACCGCCCGGAGCGCCCTGGTGTCGCGGTGCACGAGATAGTCCCTGCCGTCGACTCCGGTGAACAGCAGCTCCACATAGCTTTTATCGCCCTTCACCGAATCCTGGTTGCGGAGAGTGTCGTTTTTCCTGAGGCTGGCGCTCGGCTCGCCGTAGAGCGCGTAGCACACCGCGTCGAATATAGTGGTTTTTCCCGCGCCGGTGTCGCCGCTGACAAGGAACACCTTTCCGGTAAACTGCTCAAAATCCACGACCGTTTCCTTGATGTACGGCCCGAATCTCACCATTTTAAGCGTTTTGATCGTCATGGCTGACCTCCTGTTCCGATGTTACCAGCGCGGGTATCTCGTTCATAAGCTGTTTTTCACTGCCGGTCGCGCACGCCTCCTCGGTGAGCCTGAAAATATGCTCCGCGTTCGCGAGAAGCTCCTCGTCGATATCCTCTTTAGTGACTTCCTTGTAGAATGCAGTGAAATCTTCGGCGAAATCACGCTTTCCCTCCTCCGCGATATCTACGCTGCTTTCCTCCCTGTCGCTCTTAAAATACAGCCTTACAAGGTTCGGGAACTTGTCCCGGATACGTGCGCCGATGTTCTCCTCGCCCTCTATGCCGCTGACCGTGATGTAGCAGTAATCCTCCGATGCGGGGTACTTTTCGGAGAGTATGCTGTTCAGCGCGTCGTCTATGGTGACGAACTCGTGAAGCGGCTGTATCTTCACGCTCTGCACGCTGACGCTCTTGTCGTCTATGTCAATTATATCAACGAATTTATCCGGAGTCTTCGCCTCGGAAGCCGAATAGCACACCGGAGAACCGCAGTAGCGCACGTTTTCCGCGACATTCTGCGGGGTGTGGATATGCCCGAGCGCCGTATAAGCGAATCCGCTGAACGCGTCAGCGTCCACGGTCGCCTGCTTTCCTATCACCCGGTCATGCTCCGCGACCGCCTGATGAGCCACCAGAAGGCATCTGCGCTTACCCGGAAGCCCCGCCTTTTCGAACACCTTTTTTATCGCGTCGGTCATGGTCAGAAGCTCCTCGCCGTATGCTGCGTTTACGTCGGAAAGTGTGACGTTAGGCAGCAGCGCGATGTCGATATCGCCGAATTTTTCAACGCGCAGCGGCTCCTCTGCGGAGAATGGGCGGTTTATAAAGATGTCCAGCCTGGACATGAGCTTCTCGTTTGCGGCAAGGCGCAGCGGATCGTCGTGATTCCCGCTGCACACGAACACCTTCATGCCAAGATCGACTGCGGCGGGCAGCAGCCTGCCGTATATTTCCTCGGCGTACGCCGATGGCTGAGCCTTGTCGAAAACGTCTCCTGCGATGATCAGTCCGTCTATCCTGCCCTGCGCAGAGACCTCCCTGTAAATGCGCCCGAGTATCTCAGAGAACAGCGCATGTTCGATGTCCGCCGTGATGTCGGTGTCATAGAGTGAAGTCCCTAAATGCAGGTCGGAAATGTGCATTAGTTTCATGTTTTGCTCCTTCTGAAAAGACCCCCGCTTATGCACGGGGGTCTTGCTTTTACTTGCAGCTCTTTGCAGCGTTTACAAGCGCCTTGATGTACTCGGGATACTCCCATGTGAGGGTGTTTCTGTGGAGCTGACCGAACTTCTCGGTGCCAACGCCGAACGCGTTGTTGTCCCACAGGAATACCGGTATTCCGTTATCGCCGAACACAACGGGGAAGTACTTAGCCCACGCGATGCGGGAAGAAAGATTATTCTTGTTGACCGTTCCGCACTCGCCGATGATGGCTCCGACTCCCTTGCTGATGAAGCGGTCGTAAAGCGTGTCGGAAAGCCAGATAAGCTCGCCGGTGCTGTCGTTAGCTGACGGGTCGAACACCTTTGTGCCGTTCTCGTTCATCGCGAAATTATAGGGAGAATACGCATGTATAGACACGATAAGGCTGTCGTCATCGGGAACGGTGAATCCTTCAAGCGCGGAAGCGCTCGCCGCATAGGTCGGTATCATCAGCGCGCGGTACTTGTTGTTGCCGCCGGTGGAACGCACTGCCTTCACGAAATCAGCGTTCAGCTTGTTGACTACGCTTCTGCCCTCGAAGTTGCCGCCGTTCCATTCAAAGTTGGTGTTCCGCCAGCGTGGCTCGTTCATGCCCTCGAAAATAAGGCGGCTGCCGTAGTCCTTGAATTCGTTCGCTATCTGCTTCCAGAGGTTCTTGAGCTTCTTGGACGCCTCCTTGTAGGAATCCTCATAGGGGTCGTTCCAGTTTTCGTGATGTACGTTCAGAATAACGTACATACCCTCATTGTACGCATAGTCAACAACTTCGTGAACGCGCTCGAACCAGGCGTCGTCAACGTTTAAGTCGGAATCGGAGTGGTTGAACCAGGTAGTCGGGATACGTACGGCGTCAAAGCCCGCTTCACGCACCGCGTCGATAAGCTCCTTCGTAACTACGGGATTGCCCCAGCTTGTTTCGCTGTTGTAGCCATTTCCGGTGGCGTCAAGGGAGTTTCCGAGGTTCCAGCCGATGGTTATCGACTTGCAGAGCGCTATCGGGTCTACCGGGGCGGTCAGCTCCTCGATGTCGGCAAACGCGGTATCGCCGGGCTGCTGAACCAGTCCGTTCAGATTATCCAGGGCGGTGCCCGGGTTTGTTCCTAAGAGTGTGAGCGCGGTGATAGCCGCCGCTATCTTTGTAAATAATCCTGTCATTGCCGTGCCTTTCTTTTATTCTGTTTGTGTTTTTTACGCCGCTTCGTCCGCCGTTTCCGGAGCTTCACCGGAAGCGCCCTTCATCATTCCCTCAAGGAGCGCGGGGTACTTGACCTCGTTCAATTGGCGGTCGAATAAACCGAAGGTCTCGCCGCTGAGGAATGCGCCGTTATCCCACCAGAAGCAGGGAATGCCGATCTCCTTGAACTTGCTGAAATAGTACTGCGCCCACTGTGCGCGGTAGTCCTCGTTGTCGCGGTTCATAGCGCCGCATTCGCCGATGATGACTGCCTGCCCCTTGCTGATGAACAGTCTGTCGAGCACCTCGGCGAGGGTGTCGATATCACGGGTGCAGTTGACCTTGGAGGCTATCCACTTATCCGTGCCGGGCTGTGCAAGCGCAAAGCTGTAGGGTATGTACGCGTGAACCGAAACGATGAGCCTGTCGTCGTCCGGAAGCTCCAGCGCGGCAAGCGCCGGCTCGGTGGAATTCGCAGCGTAGGGGCACACCATCAGGAAACGGTACTGATTGTTTCCGCCGGTGGCTCTCACCGCGTCAACGAACGCCTTGTTCAGGTGGTTTACTACGGTCCGGCCCTCGTCGTTGCCGCCGTTCCACTCGTAGTCGGTGTTCTTCCAGCGCGGTTCGTTCATGCCCTCGAAAATGAGGTGCTGGTCGTAATCCTTGAAATTTTCCGCGATCTGAGTCCAGCAGCTCGACAGCTTCGCGGATATCTCCTCTTCCTTGTCGGCGTATGGCTGGTACCACTCCTCGTGGTGCATGTTCAGGATAACGTACATATCCAGGTCGTATGCGTAATCAACTATCTGCTGAACGCGGCTCATCCAGTCGGCGCTTATCGTGCCGTCGTCGCCTATCTGGCGCTCCCACGTGGTGGGTACGCGTATCGCGTTGAATCCCGCGTCCTTCACTGCCTGTATGAGTTCCGGAGTTACCGCGGGATTGCCCCAGCTCGTTTCCTGCGTAAGCCCGGAACCGCCTGTGGCGTCAAGGGTATTGCCCAGGTTCCAGCCTATCTTGATATCGGAAGTGAGCTGCATTGCGGTCAGTTCGGTGTCGAACTCCCTTGCGGAGCCGCCGTCCGAAACGGTTCCGTCAGTATTTCCGGTATCGCCGGTATTCCCGGAGTTTTCCGCGGACCTGGAGCAGCCTGCCCCGGTCACGCATAATGCAGCAGCCATTAAAGCGGCGGCTAGTTTCTTGAAATTCATAGTTTTCTCCTTGCAGCGGGCTTGCGCCCTTTCCCTAAATGTACAATCATATTATATAATATTTTGTTAAAATCGTCAAGTGGATTAGTGTATTTTTAATAGGAAACCTCTAAAAACCGGTGTGAAAAGCAAAAATGGGCAGGGTGTGCCAGATTCTAGGAAAGCCGACGAAGTAAGGCTGTATGCCTTACGAGGAGGTGCAACACGATGTTGCAGAGCGAAATAACCGAGTGACGGCATGGACGCCGTCACATCAGAAATTTCGCTTGTTGACAGACGAAGATGGCGCGCACTGCCCATTTTCGCTCACATGAGGTTTTTAGAGGTGACCGTAATGTAAAACGCTGAATACTTTATCCTGATACGCTTCTTCATTTTCCATACAGTTAAATCGCCCGGAGCGCTGCTCCGGGCGATTTAATGATTATTATCAGAAGTTTCCGCCATTCCAGCCCCAGCAGTCGGTAGGGGCGTACTTGACGTATATTTTATCCGCGGGAACTCCCAGAACATCTGTGTAGATACGGCATATCTCGGCGGTCATTTTGTCACAGGAGGCCGGGGAAGCTGGTCCGTAAAGGCTGACGTCAACGAACGCTATCTTCTCGGACTTCTCACCGCGGAAGTACAGCGAGCACTCCTGCTCAAAGCCCAGCATGAGCCAGCTCTCGGTTTTTCCGAGTATGGAAACCGCAGAGCCGAGGGCGGTCTTGAGTTCCGTCTCCTGCTCGGGGGTTATCTTCTGAGAATACTTTGTGTTGATAAACGGCATGTCGTTATCTCCTTTCTTATGGCAGGATATCCCCGGCGCAGGTCTGCACCTCGCGGAATTCCTGCAGATCTATGCAGTATCCGGGATCCTTTTTCTCCAGCGCTTTTCTGATGGAAACGGCATTCTGCCACTCCACGCCGGATATCTCTTCCTCCTCGAAATGTATTGAGGTATCAGCCAGCGCGCCTTTATACAGGAACACCCATTTCAGTTCATTGTTTAAAAAGCGCTTCCCATGGAATATGTTGTCCTCGCTGACCTTTCTGCGGAATAAAAGCACAAATTCCGACGGCCTTGCACGTATGCCAAGCTCTTCGCGGAGTTCCCGTATCGCGGCGGATATCGCGTCCTCTCCGGCGTCGATGTGCCCGGTGGAGGCAGCGTCCCAGCAGCCCGGGAAGGAATCCTTGTCGTCGGCGCGCTTTTGCAGCAGGAACTCCATTCCGGAGATACGCCGCCGCGCTATCCAGATGTGGACGCTCGCGTGCCAGTCGCCGTCGCGGTGAATGTCGCCGCGGCGCTTAGTGGTCTCGGTGCGCTCTCCGCTGTCGTTCAGTACATCGAAAAGCTCGTCGTCAGAATACATATGCTTACCTCCATTCCGTATGGTATGACAAGTCAGTCCAGCTTCCAGTCTATCGGCTTCATGCCGCGGCTGACAAGAAACTCGTTGGTTTTTGAAAAGTGCCTGCACCCGAAGAAACCGTTATAAGCAGAAAGCGGGCTCGGGTGAGCGCATTGCAGCACCAGGTGAGCCGGATTTGTTATGAGCCGCGCTTTGGAACGCGCATTACCTCCCCACAGCAGGAACACCATGGGCTGCTGACGATCGTTGAGGAGCTGTATTATACGGTCAGTGAACTGCTCCCAGCCCATACCCTTGTGGCTGTTGGGCTGTCCCTCGCGGACGGTCAGCACCGTGTTCAGAAGCAGCACGCCGTTATCCGCCCAGGAGGTCAGCTCGCCGTGCTGGGGCGGATCGATACCAAGGTCGGACTTTATTTCCTTGAATATGTTCTGCAATGACGGAGGCGGCGGAGTTCCCCTTTTTACTGAGAAACACATACCGTGCGCCTGTCCGGGGCCGTGGTAGGGATCCTGACCGAGTATAACAGCCCTTACGTCGCTGTAGGAAGTATGCCGCAGAGCATTGAAAATATCCTCCATCGGCGGGTAAATGCGGCGCGTGGTGTATTCGCTTATCAGAAACTGCCGCAGCTTCAGGTAGTAGTCCTTCTGTATCTCGTCGGCAAGCAGGGCGTCCCATTCGTTTCCTATGTGCATCATGGCTTATTTCTTCTTTTTTTTGTGGGAATCCTTATGCGGCTTCTTGGTGCGCTTGGGCTTCACAGAGAATCCGAAGGTGCCTATCTTCTTTCCGAGGGCGAAATAGGTTCCGTGGGCGTATGCCATCAGACCCGCCTTTTCAATGTGCAGCTTGCCCTTCTCGTCGATGAGGTCCTTTGCGATATTCACGGAGGTTATCTCCGCGATGAACATATCATGCGAGCCCTGAGGCAGGATCTCAGTCACCTTGCACTCGATGGAGATAGGAGCCTGAGCGATCTGCGGCGCGGAGACCGTGTTGCTTTCCTGCGGGTAGAGCTTCATCTTTCCGAGCTTATCCTCGTTCTTTCCGGACTTTATGCCACAGTAGTCAAGGGAGCGCACAAGCGTGGACGGCATCATGTTGATGACGAACTCGCCGCTTTCCTTGATGATATTATAGGAATTTCTCTCCGGTCTTACTGAAATGTAGGTCTTAGCCGGGTCAGAGCAGATTATACCTGTCCACGCGATCGTGAGAGCTGTGGGCTTCTCCATCGTTCCGCAGGATACCAATACAGCCGGAACCGGTGCAAGCAGGGTTCCTGGCTTCCATTGTACTTTTTCCATTGCATTGCTTTCCTTTCTGTGTGATACATATTACTGCATTTTAATTATACCACATTGTTCCGCATTATGCAACATTAATTTATCTGAAAATGTGGATCGGACTGAAAAAAAGGGGCTGTTTAAGCCCCTTTTTTTAATCGTCATATCCGTCAAGGAAACTGTGGATCACTCCGTCCTTCTTGTAGGAAATGATCTTGTTCAGCTTTACATTCTCAACGCTGCGGAAGATATTCATAACAACCTGCGGATTTCCCTCGTTAAGGTGGGCGATGAGCTGCTTTATCTCCTGGCGCTTGGAACGCGCGGCGCCGTCAGGATTGCAGGTCGTGCAGGTATCCGTGAACCGGCACGCGCACTGAATGAAATGCAGATCGTTGTACTTTGCCCAGTGCTTTATTTCGTCCTCGCGTATGAAGTACATCGGGCGGATAAGCTGCATTCCCGGGAAATTTGCACTGTGGAGCTTCGGCATCATGGTCTCCACCTGACCGCCGTAGATCATGCTCATGAGTATGGTCTCAATAACGTCGTCAAAGTGATGACCCAGCGCTATCTTATTGCAGCCGAGTTCCTTCGCCTTGTTGTAGAGGTGTCCGCGGCGCATTCTCGCGCAGAGGTAGCAGGGATTATTCTCCACATTATACACGGAATCGAAAATGTTCGTTTCAAACACTGTTATCGGAATGTTCATCATTCTTGCGTTTGCCTCGATTATTGCGCGGTTCTCGCTGCTGTAGCCGGGATCCATGACCAGGAACACAAGCTCGAAATCAAATTTGCGGTGGCGCTTTATCTCCTGGAACAGCTTCGCCATCAGCATGGAATCCTTGCCGCCGGAGATGCACACGGCGATCTTGTCCCCCGCCTGAATGAGTTCATATTTTTTCACCGCGTAGACAAACGGTTTCCACAGCTCGTCGCGGTATTTTTTGATGATGCTCCGCTCAATCATCTGATAGGGCTCTAACGTTCTTGGCATGGATAACTCCCTCTTCTCTAATAGCTTCCGCCGCGGCGGAGCGTTCATTGCGCAAGCTCCCGATAGCAGCGGTCAAAAATTTGCAGAAATTCCGCGATTTCCGCCTCTGTTGTCAGGTGGCTGAGGCTGATGCGCCACGAGGATAGCGCGTTTTTCTGGTCGCGGCTCACCGCGTAGACCGCCTTGGACAGCGTCCCCTCCACCGAGCAGGCGGACTTCACGGACACGCAGACATCATTTTTTCCCAGCTTCTGCTGAAAAGCCGTCCCCTTGACGCCGTTGACGCTCAGATTCAAAATGTGC
>ENA-ORMR01002258-ORMR01002258.1-human-gut-metagenome-genome-assembly--contig:-NODE-2258-length-12404-cov-2.631144_pt1 | contig 12404 bp, 12 predicted proteins | sample MGYA00242107_ERZ509003 | MGnify/ENA primary metagenome ERZ509003 (study PRJEB26280, sample SAMEA2338699) | human gut metagenome | biome: human gut; feature: human-associated habitat; material: faeces... | reverse complement strand
CAACCGCTTTTACAATGGCGGAGATACTTTTATCTCTAACAATTATAGGCGTAGTCGCCGCGATAACGCTTCCGTCACTCACTGGCAACATTAACGAGCGAACCTGGAACACGCAGCGTAAAGCGCTTTATGCGCGTATGTCTCAAGCCATATCGCTAATGTCATCGCTGAATGGATATGGCTCAAATGAAGAAAATGCCGCGGAAACTTTTATAACAAGCGGGCTTTCAAAAGTTCTTAAAATTAACAATATCTGCGACTATAACAAACTTAATGATTGCGGTTTAGCCAGTGAATTTATCGACGGCGGTGGTTCGAAGCAAAGTTTGCCAACTCAAATTAGTGATTTGAATCCCGGTATTGTAACAGTTCTTGGCACCGTTGCGGTTAAAAATACAAAAGCTGCCGCATTTGAGACGGCAAATGGAGAATCTATTTTAACTTTTTATAACCCGAATTGTACCGCAGAAAATCAAGAGGTTGTGCTGAATGATGGTGATCATCCGGGCTGGATAGTAAAGCAACATGTTTGCGTGAATTTTATATATGATTTAAATGGTCAAAAAGGTCCAAATACTTTGGGAAAAGATATCGGCGCGATGTCTGTTATGTATTCTTCAGATTCCAAAGTCGTAATGCCGCTCTCTCCAAGAGCCGTTACAGGACGTATGAGTCAAGAATTAGCCGCCAACGCTTGCAGAAACCTTGACGATGGGCAGTATAGACTTCCAAATCTTGAGGAGGTTTTAGCAGTCTATTATAACAGATTAATATATTCTAATTCAGCGTTCGGGTCAAATAACATAGTTTGGACTTCATCCTCAATTGATGCGAATACGTCGTATACCTTCGGATACGATTGGGGGCGGAAGTTCGCTTACTCTAAGGGAAATTCGTTGGGGTTTTTCTGTTTAAACCGCTAATTTTTTTTTTTAGGGGGGTTTTCCCCGCCATTTCAGCTATAGGGCTTGCCAAAATTTATTCTTTATGTTATAATCTTATTGAGAAGTGAAAATTTTTTTGTATTTTTAACATTTACGAGGAGAATATTGAATTTTTTCAATTCAAATACATGTATTTAAAGAAGTATTTTATTAATTAAGAGGCTATTTGTTATGTATGTAAACAAATGTATTAAATGTGGTCGTGAATTTGAGACCAAAAACCCTAAGAGAGTAATTTGTCCTGAATGCTTATACCCTGATAAAAGTATGATGCTGAATAGTGATTCGCAATCATCTGCACCGGCACCGCAACAATCTTATTCTGCCGGCGGTAATGACAATAAGCCTCAAGAGGAAGTACCTAGATTTTACAGTGCAGGCGGAAACGATGAACAACCGCAAAGATATTCCAGACCGCAACGTCAATATGACAATCGCGACAGGAATAACAACTATAATCGCGGCGGCTACAACCAAAGACCGCAAAATAACAATCGTTACCAAAATAACAACCGCGGCGGATATGGTCAGCAAAGGCCACAAAATAATAACCGCTATCAAAACAATAATCGCGGTGGATACGGTCAACAAAGACCACAAGGTAACAATCGTTTCCAAAATAACAGACGCCCTATGCAAAATCGTAACAGAGCGCCTAAACAGTTATTAGTAAGTAAAGAACAATTGGCTCAAATTGAATTGCTTTACAAAATGATGATGCCGCTTCCAAACCCTGATGCGCATGAAGTTATTGCAGAAAAAATCGGTTTGGAACCAAGAAAAGTATTCTTCGGTATCAACTTAATCAGACAAAAAATGATGCTGCCTAAACTTCCGTTCCCTAAACGTAAGTTGGCGATATCTCCTGACCAATTGTTTGCTATTAAAAATCTTTACGGATTATTATTGCCGTTCCCTCCAATCGGCTGCCACAAAATGATTGCGGCACAATTGAAAATGGATGAATGGCGTGTCCACGTTGGTATAGGTTTAATCAGAGCACAAATGGGGCTTCCGCGTTGGAACGAAGAAAGAACCGATGTCCCTGAAGTGTTGCTTGAAAAAACAAGAATTTCTAACGAGGCTAAAGCTAAAAAACAAGCTGAAAAAGAGGCTAAAGCTGCTGAAGCCAAACCGGCAGAAGAAGTTGCAGAACCTGCTGTAGTAGCTGCAGACGCTGAAGTTAAAGAAAAACCAAAAAGAGGCAGAAAACCGAAAACTAATGAGTAAACTTGTTTCTGTCGGAAAAATTCTAAATTTTCATGGTATTCAAGGAGAAGCTAAGGTTGGTTTCTCTAAAAATCAAGAGGAATTTTTTCTTAGCTTGAAAAAGGTTTTTATCAAAAAGGATAACGAGTATCTTCCTTTTGAAATTTTGTCGAGCCGTCTAAATAAAACTTTTGCGCTTGTGAAGTTTAAGGGAATAACCTCTATTAACGAACTTCTTGAGTATAAAGGCTGTTTGATTTTTGTTGAGGAAGAATTTATCCGTGAAACTCTTGATGAGGACGAATTTTTAATTGACGAACTCGTTGGGTTGGGTGTAATTGATACTGACGGAAAAGAACTGGGCTTTGTTGTTGGAGTTTCAAACAACGGGGCAACGGATTTACTTTCTGTTAAAACAAAGTCCGGTAAGATTTCACTTGTTCCGTTTGTAAAAGCTATTGTGCCGGATGTTGATATGAAATCCAAAAAGATTACGGTCAATAAAATTGAAGGACTTTTGGACTAATGCGTTTTGATGTATTAACTCTTTTTCCGGAAATTATTGAGTCTTATTGCAATGTCAGCATTATGAAACGCGCACGTGAAAGCGAAATTTTTTCTGTTAACACTGTTAATCCGCGTGATTTTACGCTTGATAAACACAAAAAAGTTGATGATACGCCTTATGGTGGTGGTGCGGGAATGGTTTTGATGCCGCAGCCTTATGTTGATGCATATGAAAGTGTTGAACGTATAGAAAACTCTGTGACGGTAATGCTTACGCCGCAAGGAAAACCACTTACTGACAGTGTTGTTAATGAGTTAGTAAAATTTGACCAAATTGTGATGCTTTGCGGACATTATGAGGGATTTGACGAACGTATAAGAGAAATTATCAAACCGGTGGAAATTTCTGTCGGGGATTTTGTTCTGACGGGTGGTGAACTTCCGGCACTTTGTCTTATTGATGCCGTAAGCCGTAAAATTGAGGGTACTCTTGGCAAAATTGAATCTGCTGATTATGATACGTTCTCAAACGGGCTGATTGAGTATCCGCATTACACAAAACCTCGTGTTTATCGCGGGTTAGAGGTCCCGGAAGTGCTTTTGAACGGTAATCATAAACTTATTGAAGAGTTTCGGCTTGAAGAAAGTCTGAAACGCACTAAAGCTAAACGTCCTGATTTGTATGAAAAGTATTTAAATAACAGATAATATTTCTGTCGTTTTGATTTTTTGGGCGCTGTGCTGTTCTATACATTTTTTCAGCAGGTTAAAGCATACTTCACAAACCTTTTCGGTCGCTTTCGTTTCATAATCCGTTACTGCGTTGAAGTCTGCGTTTACAAGATAGTTTAAAAACTCTCTTATTTTATTGTGAATAATTAATTTGCCGCGGGAGTCATTTATACATTCCGGACAGATAATGCCGCCCTCATTTATTAAAAAGTATGCGTTAGTGTCTATTTTGCAGCCGCATTTGAGGCAGGTATTAAATTCCGGGGAAAAACCGGAAATATACATCATCTTTAATTGAAATTTCAGAACCGTTAAGAGAATATCTTTTTTCTCCGGCGCTTCAGCTATTGCTTTCAAGGCACTGTAGAGAGTATCATAAATCTCACCTGAACAGGGATCGTTTTCTACGCCGAAATTATTTACGACTTCCGTAAGATACATTGAATAAAAAATCTTATCTAAATCTTTTCGGGTATTACCGAATGCATTGACGGTTTCTGCCTGTGAAACCACGTCCATATTTTTGCCTTTGGCAAGAAGAAGTGTGTTTGCGATAAAGGCTTCCATACGGGCGCCGAGTGAACTCTTCGGCTTTTTGATGCCCTTGGCGACGGCTCTTATGATACCTTTATCTTTTGAATACATCACAACAATTTTATCCGATTCTTTAAGCGGATAAGATTTAAGATTTATTGCTTGTGTTGTGTAAGTTTGCCTAGTTGTCACGTGCAACCCCGTGGTACATTCCGCGCAGCATCTGTTGAAGTTCATTTTTGTTATCTGAATATTCTACGGCTGTTTCGGCGGAGATTACACCAGCTCTATAGAGTTGGTAGAGTGATGTGTTCATTGTAATCATTTTGTTGAAAGAACCTGATTTAACAAGTGAGTAAATCTGTTCAACTTCTTCCTTGACGATTAAATCCTGAATTGTTGAAGTAACAACAAGGAGTTCGCATGCTGGTCTTCTGGAGTTGCCGTCAATGGTTGGAACGAGTTTTTGCGCTAATGTCGCGCGAAGTGTAGCCGCAAGCTGCTGGCGCAGGAACGGACGTTGTTCTGGCTCAAACATGTTGACTATACGGTTAATTGTTTGCACGGCATCGTTTGTGTGCAGAGTGGAGAAAACGAGGTGACCTGTTTCCGCGGCTTTTAGAGCGGCGTTAAGAGTTTCTGTATCACGGATTTCTCCGATAAATATAATATCAGGGTCTTGACGAAGTGCGTATTTTACACCGGTTGAAAAACTTTCGGTATCGAACTCTACCTGACGTTGCGAAATGACACATTTTTTATTGGAAAACACAAATTCCACAGGGTCTTCGATAGAGATAATATGTTTTTGCTGTGTTTTGTTTATGTAATCAATTATTGAGGCAAGGGTTGTGGATTTACCGGAACCGGTCGGACCTGTTACGAGAACCAAACCATTGTTAAACCCTGCAAAACTTTCAATTGCCGGAGGGAGAAATAAATCGTCAATTTTAAACGGTTCGAGAGGAATAATTCTTATTACCATACCTTTTTTGTACATTCTGCTGCAAACGTTTATACGAAATCTTGAGACCTTAGGGATTTCGTAGCAAAAGTCAAAGTCGTTTGAAGTTTCAAGTTTAGATTCAAACTGTTTTGGTACGGATTGAACCGGCAGAATTTGTTTAACAGAATCAACAATAATTTCTTCGCTTACAACCGGGTAATTTGCTGCGATTTCAATTTTGCCGTTTTTCCTGTACATAGGGCGTTCATCTGCTACAAGATGGATATCGGAAGCGCCGTATCTTACCATTTCTTCAAGGCATTCGTTTATTTCAAAAGTATCGTGTTTTACAAGTTTATATTCAGTCAAAGCTATATCTCCTCCATAGTATATGATAAATTTTCCCGGCATTCTGGGCAAATATTTAACAATAAATTAACAGTTGAATTTATGTTAAAAAAAGAGTACAATAGCATTATGAGAGAGCTGGTTTTAATATTAATTATGCTGTTTTTCCTTACCCCGACGGCGCATGCTGCTAAAAGTAAAAATCCTGACGGGTATATTCCGAATGTTTTCATCTATGAAATTCCGGATGACGATGAGGAAACAAAGCCGGTGATTGAGGAGATAGGCTCTACAGAATTGAACACTAATACCGCTGTTAAATCTCCGGTTTTGAAGACGGAAATTCAATATTTTGACAATTTAGACGTCGTAAATTTGGATAAAACAGCAAACCCTAAGGCAATTAATATTTCTAAACCGCAAAAGATTTCTGCAAATTCGCTTAAAGACTATAATAAAAAACTTGAGGCTAATAAGGCGGCAAGGGTTTCAAATAAGGTTGTTCAAGCCTCCTACAGAGGTGATGAGGAAAGCTGGATTTCAGGCAATTATAAGGGGATAGAAGAAAAAGTCGGTGCTTTTTCTTTCGGTACAAACTATTCATCTGAAGTTTCTTCGCTGTCAAGCCTTGAGTACTCTTCAGGGTTATTTACAAAATATCAGAAGAAAAATTTTGCGCTTAAAACGCAGGTCTATAAAGAGCAGGTCGCAACTTACGGGCTTACGACAAATAATATTTCTATCGCGCCGGAATACCGTTTCAATAAAGCGCTGGCAATTAAAAATGTTCTGAAAGCAGATTTAACACGTGAGAGAAAAACAGCCCAATTAATTTTACTTCTTACGCCTTTTGCATACAAGGGAAACGAACGCTTTAACCTTGAGGTTGGTGCAGGGCAAACCTATGACGACACAAATTCTCTTATGAGAACAAAATTTGAATTTTCTACTAAGCTGGAATTGTAAATTTATTAAAACATTTTTGAATATTCGCCATATTTTGTTTATAATTTTCTTAAGAGGTGTTTTGTGGTGAATAAGCGAAGAAAAATTTTTGATAAATTGAAGAAAATCGGAAAAAAAGGGGAGTCTTCTCCTAAACCTAAAGAAAAAATTTACTATTCCGGTTTGACATTATTTCTTTTATTCGCACTTATTCAGGTTGGCTGGAGCGTTTTGATGAACTTCTCAAAAGCTGTTGCGTTTAACGGTAAAATCTCTGATTTGGAACGTCTGAAAAATATGACGGCAACCAGAAATGAACAGCTTAAAAACGAGATAAAGGCTTATTCACAAATCTCAAAACTTGAAGGTATTGCGCGTAATTCATTGAAAATGGCAAGTGAAGACGAAGTTTTAATACTTATCAATGAACAGCCGGCGGCAGAAAATACCGACCCTAAAAGAGGAAATTGATGTTAGAAAAAGAAGTTGACGAGCTGAAATTAAATTTTGATAAGGCATTAGAGTACCGCGAAAAAGCGGAATATAAACTTGCGGTAGAGGCACTTTATAAAGCGCTTGATGTAGAAAGCGATAATATTGACGTGTTGACACAGCTTGCTGAAATCTACGCTCTGATGAATGATTTGGAGCGTTCAATCCGTTATTACAAAGATATTCTTGAAATTGATGAAAATAATGAGGCGGCTATTTCTGCGCTTTATAACAAATATTTTTCGTTTGGTAAATACAAAGACGCACTTGAATGCGCAAATAAATTAATTGCACTCTCTCCGTCAGATAAAAATTATATGCGGATTGTCGCTGTATTTGATAAATTTGCAGATATCAAAGCGCTTAGGGTTATGGTGGAGGAAAATAAACTTTCCTCTTCAGTGCTTTTGAAAATCGCTGCTGCGTATGTTAATCACGCGTTTGTGGATGATGCTCTGAATCTTCTTGAACACATTGAATACAGTGAAGAAAAATCTGCCCTGCAGGCGCTTATTTACTTTAACAAAAACGATTTGACTGCTGCAAGAGAACTCGTTATGCCGCTTAATCTTGAAACCGTTGACGTTTTAAATTTGAAAGGTTTATTTTTTATTGAAGATATGAAATTCGTTGACGCCGTTAAATGTTTCTCAAAAGCTGTTTCGCTTGAGCCTGTCAACCCGAAATACTATTTTAACCTGGCTAACGCGTATTTTTACAACGGCTGGATGGACGAGGCTGTAAAGGCTTATAAAAAAGCCATAGAACTTGACGTGACAAATGTGGATTATCGTTTTGCGCTCGCAAACCTCTACTATGAAACTAAAAATTATGAAAAAGCGCGTTTTGAAGTTTCAAATATTATGCACATCGACAACGAACATCTTGATACCAATGTCCTTAACGCACTTTTAAAATACGTTGATAAAGACTATTTGGGCGCAAAAGCGGATTTGGAGCGTGCTTTGGAGGTTAATCCTGATAACGATTATGTTAATACCTCGCTTGCAAAAGTGTTGATTGATTTGAAACTCTACGACAAGGCAGAGGATTTAATCCTTAAAGTTATTGCAAAAGATGCGGATAACCCTAAACCGGTTTGTATTCTTGCATATCTTTTTGCACAGCAAAAGAAATTCCTTGATGCGCTTGAATTGGTAGATAAGGTTTTAGATGCCAATAAATTCTATATGCCTGCATATTTTGTCGGCATGAAAGCTGCGTATGAGTCCGAAGACCTTGAACTTGCACAAAAATATGCGCAGGAAGCACTCGCTGTTGATATAAATTTCGCACAAGGCTATTACTACCTTGCCCTTGTTCGTAAAAAACGTTTCGATACCGAAGAGGCAATTGAATGCTTAAAACGCGCAATTATGTATGATTTAAACAACCCCGAGTATTACGCGGAAATGGCAAGAGTTTATCTGGAAGAAGATGATATTAAATCTGCGCTGGAATACGCAAATGAGGCTATTGCAATCGACAGCTCATCTGCAGAATACATGATGTTATATTCAGATTTGGCGGCTCGTAACAGAAAATTTGCCAAATAAAATAAATACATTATACTATTGTTGTAGTATTAAATGGAGAGAGTTATGAGGAAGATTAAAAACCTGTTAAGTATATCGTTGGTGATGTTTACCCTTGCGGGCGCGGCGCTTGCGGCTGAAAAACCTGCAATTTACAACAAAAAATACCCTGCAAAGTATACTGAAGAGTACGTTTCAAATATTAAGCCGATATACAAGAAAATTTCAAAAGATGAAGTTATTTACGTTGCGTTGGATATGCTTAAAGGTACAAACGGCGAGTTCTCCAGAAAAGCTATTTTAGGCAATAACCTGACCGGTGAACCAATAAAGGTTGAGTTTAAAGATTTGTCTGAAATCGGCAAAGAATATTCAGGTTTTGACGCTCTGGGCTGGAAAAAAGGTAATAAACTTTATATTTTTATCAACCAGAAACACAGAACAGCACCTCCTGGAGCGCTTGCAGCACTTTTATCACACGAAGCACTTCATCAGGATGAGTATAACTCTTTAGCCGAAGAAACGTATGCGTGGACAATGGAAGCCTCTGTTTGGTGTGAAATCTTAAGAGTTTTCCCTGAAAGCGCTGATGATACTCATAACTCACTTGTTGCAAGAGAAAATACGCTTAAAAAACTCTTTGAACGCGGAAAATATTCTGATAAATATATTAAGAAAACCGTATGGTCAAATGACGGCTACAAAAATCTTCCGACAACCTCTCCGGGATTTGAGGACCTCTGATTAGCGGATTTTACGAGCAAACGAAAGCCCTGCCGGCAATTGCAATACAACGTTTTCGTAATCAGGATGAGCATTGATTGCGTCAATAAACGGCTGAACTTTTTCCTGATGCGAAAGCACGTTATCGCAGGTATAAATTCCGCCTTTTACGAGGTGCGGGTGGATTAAGTTAAAATAGTCAATTGATTCGCGTTTGTTCGCATCTACAAAAACAAAATCAAATTTTGCATCTTCCGGCAACTCTCTTAAAACATCACAAGCCGAACCTATTAGCGGGGTTACAACATCAATTGTTCCGCATTTGGTAAAGTTTTCAATCGCAATATTTTGACGCTTAGGATAATATTCAATCGTTGTCAGATGTCCGCCTGTAACTTTTAGTGCCTTTGAAAGCCAAAGCCCTGAATAACCGTTTGAAGTGCCGACTTCCAGCACATTTTTTGCACCGTGTTCGATTATTGAAATGTATAAAAATTCCGCCGTGGCACGTGAAATGTTCCAAAAATCACGCTGCGTTTTTTCAAGCGATAGCATTGTTTCTTTTGTGATGTCATCAAATTTATTTATCATTGAACTTCCTGATTACTTTGCCCATTACTAAATTTGCGATTGGTTCGTCGATTTCCTGTGTTAAAACAAGAGAGTTTGTGTTTAAGTCTAAAATATAATATACCGGGTGTGCAGAATCTGTCACCAACAACAACGGTTCATCTTTAATTCTGTAGAATTTATTTGGAAACCCGTCCTGTGTCGGAAGCGCAATTTCTGCGACAAAATCGTCGGTTTCGGTGTTGAGAACCTGAATTCTGTTCAGACCGGCTGACAGAATATAAAGATTATTGTTATAAACGTACATATCAACAGGTTTTTCTTCGGTGTCATATTCGCCGATTAAATTCATTTCAGCATAGTCTATAATTGCGATACGGCTTTTTGTACGGCTTGTAACGTAAATTTTGCCCTCGCTGTATGCGATTTTTGAAACATTCGGGAACACACCTATATCTTTTAAAAGATAATTGTTATCGGTTTCTATGCCCCAAAGGGTTTTTGTTTGTTTGTCGTAATAGAAAAGTTTTGTTCCGTCTTCTGAAATGATTAACTTTTCGCACATGCCGTTGATAAGAATTTGTTGGGTCGGAGTCATATTCAACAAGTCTATTATATAGATACAATGCCCCTCTGAACTTGTCACATAAGCCTTATTACCGTTTACCAAAATTTCATCTGGTGTGGTTTTGAGGGGAATTTCTTTTATCACTACATCATCGTAAATTGAAATTACACTCAAGGCTCTTTTGCTGTAAGAGCTTACTAAAAGATAACGGTCGTCATAAATCGCCATTTTATTCGGGGAATTTTTTTGTTGGTAATAATAGTATCCTTTTTTATTGTTTGAAGAAATGACTTTTATATTTTTTGAAATAGGTGATGTAAGGTAGAACACGCTATTCTTTAATGACGGATGGTTAAAGTATTTTTTTGTGTAATCCGTGCCGGCGTTTGTATTGATTTTGAAATCATCAATTTCCGGAGAGTAACTTTCCAGGCTTCCCAGAACGTTTCTCAACCCCTCCGGAACTTCCAGTCTGCGTGGAAGCAATAAGTCTTGCGGAAAAATCCCGGATTTGATTTCTGTCGGATAGTTTGTTTGGTTTAAAAGTGTTGGGGTATCGTTTTTATCTCTCAAAACCTTTAACAAAACAAAATCATTATTAAAAATTACGGCATCAGGAAGTTTCGAAAAATCCTTATTTGCCGGAATTGTTTCTTTTATTTCAAGATTTTCGACATCAATATCGAATTTTGCAGGGATTACCGGCAGATAAACGGTGTTATCCGGAAGAATTACAGCCCCGTCGTAGCGGAAATAGGTATCAGTGAAAAAGTTTTTTACAAAATCCTGAACATTTTGTGGAACCTGTTGCGCGAATGCCACGTTAATTGAGGTTAACAGCAGCGTTAAGATTGTTGTAAAAAATTTCTTTTTCATTAGTGGAATACTCCTTTAACTTTTTCCAATATATTTCCTTGAGCCTTTTTACCGGTATTTAATTCATATAATTTTCTGTAAAGATTTTTCTCTTCTTCAGAGATTGTAGTCGGAATAACAACGCTGACAACAACGATGTGATCCCCGCGTTGTGACGGACGTGATATTACAGGAACGCCTGCGCCTTTAATTTTAACAGTGTTTCCGTTTTGGCATCCTGCCGGAATTTTAATCGTTGTTTCGCCGTCAAGTGTTTTGATAGTAACTTCATCTCCGAGCACCGCCTGTGCAGGGGTGATTTCAAGTTTTGTGAAAACGTGAATTCCGTCGCGTTTGAAGTAGTCAGATGATTTAACGTGAATTACAACAAATAAATCACCTGCCGGACCGCCGTTTGAACCTGCATCGCCTTCACCGGCTACACGAATTTTAGACATATTGTCAACGCCTGCCGGAATTTTTATATCAATACTTTTTTCTTTTTCAATTTTACCTGCGCCTTTACAGTTTTTGCAAGGTTTAGAAATTTTCTGACCTGACCCGTGGCAATCCGGGCAAGTGCTGATTTGAGAAAATGCCCCAAGCGGTGTTCTCATTACCTGTTGAACCTGACCGGTTCCGTGACAAGTCGGGCAGGTCTCCGGCTTAGAACCCTTTTCAGCACCGGTTCCGCCGCATTCAGGACAAACCTCAAGGTGGTCAAATTTTATATTTTTCTTGAGACCGAAAACTGCCTCTTCAAAAGTCAGTTCAATATCAAGCCTTAAATCATCCCCCGGTTGCGGAGCGTTCGGGTCGCGGCGGGAATTGAAACCAAATCCAAAACCGCCCATTCCACCCATAAATGAGTTTAAAATATCGTTTAAATCGCCAAAACCGCCATCAAACGGACCGCCGGTATTGAAACCTGCGTTTTTCAGTCCGTCTTCTCCGTAGCGGTCATAAGTTGCACGTTTGTTATCGTCTATTAATGTTTCGTAGGCTTTGCCAAGCTCTTTGAATTTTTCTTCGGCATCAGGTGCCTTATTAACATCGGGGTGAAGTGTACGCGCCTTTTTTCGGAAAGCCGATTTTATTTCATCTTTTCCCGCGTCTTTTGATACCCCCAGTATTTCATAATAATCTGTCATTGTATCCCTGTATCTTCTTTACTCTAGTTACTTGTTGCGACATTTACCAATGCCGGACGGAGTACTTTATCTCCAAGTTTGTATCCCTTTTGAAGTTCGTTTAAAATTGTGTGTTCCGGAACATCATTATTCGGTGTTTGCATTACGGCATCGTGAAAATTCGGGTCAAATTCCTTACCCTCGGTTTCGATAGGTTCAAGACCTAACTTTTCAAGAGTTTCAATAACTTGTTTATGAACAAGGTTGAAACTGTCTTTTACTGTTTGACAATCTTCAACTTTTTCAAGCGCTTTTTGACCGCGTTCAAAGTTATCCAAAACTTCAATCATCTTTTCAGCAACCGTG
>ENA-ORMR01002257-ORMR01002257.1-human-gut-metagenome-genome-assembly--contig:-NODE-2257-length-12412-cov-3.067654_pt1 | contig 12412 bp, 8 predicted proteins | sample MGYA00242107_ERZ509003 | MGnify/ENA primary metagenome ERZ509003 (study PRJEB26280, sample SAMEA2338699) | human gut metagenome | biome: human gut; feature: human-associated habitat; material: faeces... | reverse complement strand
CTTCGTCCTTTTTACGGATGAAGGATTTTTTATTTGCAAATAAAAACCGAAAGGATTCAGGTAATATATCATGTACAGAAAGGTATCGACAAGTCTCGATCCCACTGAACGCGAACGCGCGGTTCTCGATTTCTGGAAAGAAAAAAAGATTTTCGAGCGTTCCATGGAAATGCGCGACGGCGCACCGAAATACACCTTCTATGACGGTCCCCCGACCGCGAACGGCAAGCCCCATATCGGGCACGTTCTCACCCGTGCCATAAAGGACATGATCCCGCGCTACCATGCGATGAAGGGCGCATATGTTCCCCGCAAGGCAGGATGGGACACGCACGGACTCCCCGTCGAGATCGAGGTTGAAAAGCTTCTCGGACTTGACGGAAAGGAACAGATAGAGAAGTACGGTCTCGAGCCGTTCATCGAGAAGTGCAAAGAGAGCGTCTGGAAATACAAGGGGATGTGGGAGGATTTCTCCGACACCGTCGGCTTTTGGGCAGACATGGACAACCCCTATGTAACGTACCACAACGACTACATCGAATCGGTGTGGTGGTCGCTCAAGGAGATCTACTCAAAGGGACTCCTTTACAAGGGCTTCAAGATCGTACCTTACTGTCCGAGATGCGGAACTCCCCTCTCCTCCCACGAGGTAGCTCAGGGATACAAGGATGTCCGCGAACGTTCGGCAATCGCCAAATTCAAGATCAAGGGCGAGACCGCTTACTTTCTCGCATGGACGACGACCCCGTGGACTCTCCCCTCAAACGTTGCGCTCTGCGTGAATCCCGTCGAGAAATACGTCCGCGTAAAGCACGGCGACGAGGTATTCATCCTTGCAGCCGCGCTCTGCGACCGCGTTCTCGGCGAAGGTCAGTACGAAGTCATCGCCGAATATGTCGGAAAAGACCTCGAATATATCGAGTACGAGCCGCTCTTCAATTTTGTTTCGCCCTCCGAAAAGTGCTGGTATGTCACCGTCGCGGACTATGTAACGATGGATGACGGTACCGGCATAGTCCACATTGCTCCCGCCTTCGGTGAGGACGATGCGGTTGTCGGACGGCGCTACGGGCTCCCGCTCGTTCAGCTTGTCGATCAGAAGGGTGAGATGACCGCCGAAACGGATTGGCCGGGTGTATTCTGCAAGGATGCCGACAAGCTTGTGCTCCGCAACCTCAAGGATCGCGGACTGCTGTTTGCCGCTCCCGAATTCACTCACAGCTATCCGCACTGCTGGAGATGCTCGACTCCTCTTATCTACTACGCAAGAAACAGCTGGTTTATCAAGATGACCGCCGTGCGCGACCGTCTGATAAAGAACAACGAGACCGTCAATTGGATTCCCGAGTCGATCGGCAAGGGACGCTTCGGCGACTGGCTCGAGAATGTACAGGATTGGGGTATTTCCCGCAACCGCTATTGGGGAACTCCTCTCAACATATGGGAGTGCTCATGCGGAAATATCCATTCCGTCGGCTCGATAGAAGAGCTTCGCACTCTCGCGCCCGACTGCCCCGCGGATATTGAGCTTCACCGCCCCTTCATAGATTCCGTGACCTTCAAGTGTGACAAGTGCGGCGGCGAGATGCACCGTGTACCCGAGGTTATCGACTGCTGGTACGACTCGGGCTCGATGCCGTTTGCTCAGTACCACTACCCCTTTGAAAACAAGGAGCTGTTCGAATCCCAATTCCCCGCCGATTTCATATCCGAAGCGGTCGATCAGACGCGCGGATGGTTCTACTCGCTTCTTGCGATCTCCACGCTTCTCTTTGACTGCGCACCCTATAAAAATGTAATCGTTCTCGGTCTCGTCCAGGATGAGGACGGTCAGAAAATGTCGAAATCAAAGGGCAACGCCGTCGATCCGTTCGACGCTCTGAAGCGTCACGGTGCCGATGCCATACGCTGGTACTTCTACACGAATTCTGCACCTTGGCTGCCCTCCAGATTCAGCGACCGCGCCGTTACAGAGGGTCAGCGCAAATTCCTCGGAACTCTCCTCAACACATATGCGTTCTGGGTGCTCTACGCCGATATAGACAGCTTCGACCCCACGAAGTATTCGCTCTCCGACTGTGCGCTCACCGTCATGGACAAATTCATTCTTTCGCGCATGAATTCCATGGTCAAGGACGTTGACACCGAGCTGTCAAACTACTGCATCCCCGAAGCCGCGAAAGCACTCTACTCCTTTGTGGATGAGCTTTCAAATTGGTATGTACGCCGCAGCCGCGAACGCTTCTGGGTATCCGGAATGCCCGACGACAAGGTCGCCGCATATATGACGCTTTACACCTCGCTTGTAACGCTTGCGAAGGCGGCAGCTCCCATGGTGCCGTTTATCTCCGAGGATATCTATCAGAATCTTGTCCGCACCGTGGACAAGAATACTCCCGAGAGCGTACATCTGTGCGACTTCCCCGCCGTATGCGAATCCATGATCGACAAAAAGCTTGAGGACGATATGGAATTCATCCTCAACGTCGTCGTGCTCGGCAGAAGCGCGCGCAACGGCGCAAACATCAAGAACCGTCAGCCGCTTTCCGAAATCTACGTCAAGACCGACCGCGAAGTAAGCGATTATTACCGCGACATCGTAGAGGATGAGCTCAACGTAAAGAAAGCCGTATTCGTATCCGACGTTTCGGCATTCTCCTCATACAGCTTCAAGCCTCAGCTCAAGACCGTCGGTCCGAAGTACGGCAAGCATCTCGGAGAGATCAAGAAGACTCTCTCCGAGCTTGACGGAAACGCCGCAATGGCTGAGCTTGAAGAAAAAGGCGCGCTGAAATTCAGCTTCGGCGGTGATGATGTAGTTCTCACGAAGGACGATCTTCTCATTGAAGTCATGCAGAAGGAAGGCTACTATTCGGTCGCGGATCACGGAATTACCGTTGCGCTCAACATCACTTTGACCGATGCGCTCATCGAGGAAGGATACGTCCGCGAGCTCATCTCGAAGATCCAGATGATGCGCAAGGACGCGGGATTTGACGTGACCGACCACATCATGCTTTCCGTGGACGGAAACGAAAAGCTCGCCGGTGTTCTCGAGAGAAATCTTGCCGCCATTTCAAAGAGCGTTCTTGCCGACGGTTCCGACACCGACGGCGGAATCTCGAAGGAATGGGATATAAACGGCGAAAACGTGACGATCACCGTAAAGAAAATCTGACGCTTCGGCGTATTTCCGGCAGATCATGCCGAACAGGTAATATCATGGGCTGCCGCAAAGCAAGTCGCGCTTTACGGCAGCCCTTTCCCGTATAAATTTGACAGAACGGAGGAAACTCATGACATACGAAGAAATCATGCAGGCGGCACGCGAGGCGACGGAAGGAAAATGCTCCGTCTGCCGCGAATGTGACGGGCGCGTCTGCGCCGACCGTATCCCCGGTCCCGGCTCGATCGGCGACGTAGCGGCACGCAACTTTTCAACGTGGCGCGAGATCAGGCTCAACATGGACACCCTGACCGATGTAAAAAGCGTCGATACTTCGGTACGGCTTTTCGGAAGGACATTTTCACTTCCCGTGTTCGCAGGTCCCGTCGGCGCCGTAGCTTTACACTACGGCAAGAAATACGACGACGCACACTACAACGATATTCTTGTACGTTCGTGCGCCGAATCGGGGATATGCGCGTTCACCGGGGACGGCGTTGATCCCGAGGTGATGCGTTCCGCATGCAGCGCGATCGCCGAGTGCGGCGGATGCGCCGTGCCGACTGTCAAGCCGTGGGACAGCGAAACCATTGCAGAAAAAACGGCACTTGTCGAAAATTCCGGTGCATTTGCCGTCGCAATGGACGTAGATGCCGCGGGGCTTCCGTTTCTGCGGGGTAAAACGCCTCCCGCGGGGACAAAGACCGAAGATGAACTGCGCAAGATAATAGACAATTGCAAAAATCTGTTTATCGTAAAGGGAATCATGACCGTGCGCGGCGCCGAAAAGGCAATTCGCGCGGGGGCGGCGGCGATCGTCGTTTCAAATCACGGAGGACGTGTTCTTGCGCAATGCCCGTCAACGGCAGAGGTGCTGCCGGAAATCGCGAAAGCGGTCGCGGGACGCGCAAAGGTTCTCGTTGACGGAGGCATACGTTCCGGAGCGGACATATTCAAGGCGATCGCCCTCGGCGCGGACGGCGTTCTCATTGCCCGCCCGTTCGTCACGGCGGTTTACGGCGGGGGGGGCGAAGGCGTAAAGATGTACATTGCCCGTCTGCGCCGCGGGCTTGAGGATGCCATGACCATGTGCGGCGCCGCCGATATCGCGTCGATATCGCGTGATATGATACGGATATGAAAAAACTTCACAACATTGACCCGGTGTTCGACGAAAATTCCGAGATACTCATACTCGGATCGTTCCCCTCGCCGAAATCGCGCAGTGCCGGATTCTACTACGCCCATCCGCAGAATCGGTTTTGGCGCGTGATCTCCTCGGTATACGGGTGCGACGAGCCGCACACTACCGAGGAAAAGAAGGATTTTCTTCTCGGGCACAAAATCGCGCTGTGGGACGCCGTCGCTTCATGTGAGATCGAGGGGGCTGCGGATTCGAGCATACGCGGCGCGGTGCCGAACGATCTTTCGATCATACTCTCGCACTGCCGCATAACAAAGATATTCACAAACGGCACTGCGGCGCACACGATGTACCGCAGGTATCAGCTTGAGAAAACCGGAATCGATGATATACGCCTGCCGTCAACAAGTCCGGCGAATGCGTCATGGAGCCTCGACCGACTGCGCATGGAATGGAAAAACCGTATTTTCGGATAGTCGCTCCTCCCGTCAGGGCGGCATTTCAAACAAAGGCTGTGACCCCCGTAACCGATGCGCAACTCACTGCAACATCTTTTTTCGCAGCTTGTGCTTCAGATAAAAACTCCCCGGAGCATTTCTGCTCCGGGGAGTTTTTATCGATTAAGATGCAGCGATCGGCGCCGCCGAATCAGGGAATTGTACCAAATATTCGAAGATGCGTCCGGTATTTCGGATATGTCCGAGCAGCTGTGTTTTCGGCAAGCGTCTTATTCGAGTTCCAGCCCGCCTGTATAAAGCTGATAGTACTTTCCGTGCTCTCCGATAAGCTTTTCGTGGTTTCCGCGCTCGATTATCCGTCCGTGCTCAAGCACCATGATCACGTCGGAATTGCGGACCGTCGAGAGCCTGTGCGCGATAACGAAAACCGTTCTGCCGTGCATCAGCTTATCCATGCCGTGCTGAACAAGCGCCTCAGTGCGTGTATCTATCGACGAGGTCGCTTCATCGAGTATCATAACGGGCGGATCAGCCACCGCGGCGCGGGCTATCGAGATAAGCTGACGCTGCCCCTGCGAGAGATTTGCGCCGTTGCCCGTGAGCATCGTATTGTATCCCTCGGGCAGTCTTCTTATGAAGTCGTCCGCGTTGGCAAGACGCGCCGCCGCGTACACCTCTTCATCCGTCGCGTCAAGCTTTCCGTAGCGTATATTCTCCATCACCGTTCCGGTAAACAGATTCGTATCCTGAAGGACGATGCCGAGCGATCGGCGAAGATCGTCCTTCTTTATTTTGTTTATATTGATACCGTCGTAGCGTATCTTTCCGTCGGCAATATCGTAGAATCTGTTTATAAGGTTCGTTATCGTGGTTTTGCCCGCGCCCGTCGCGCCGACAAAAGCGACCTTCTCGCCGGGATTCGCGTACAGCGTGATATTGTGAAGAACGTCCTTCCCTTCCTCGTAGGCAAAATCGACATTGTCCATTGTGACGGCACCCTCGACCTTTGTATAGGTGATGCTGCCGTCGCCGTGGGGATGCTTCCACGCCCACACGCCCGTGCGCTCCGGAGTCTCGGTTATATTGCCGTCGCCGTCCGTTTTCGCATTCACGAGAGTTACATATCCGCCATCCTTCTCAGGCTCGGTATCCATAAGATCGAATATGCGTCCCGCGCCCGCAAGCGCCATTGCGATCGAGCTTACCTGCTGCGAAAGCTGTGTGATCGGCTGCGTGAAGCTTCTCGAAAGCTGAAGGAACGAAACTATCGCGCCGAGTGTCAGTCCGCCGATACCCGAGATCGCAAGCGCGCCGCCCGAGATCGCAAGTATTACATACTGAAGGTGGGACATATTTCCCATGATCGGCATGAGGATATTCGCGTATTTATTCGCGGCGAAAGCATTTTCGTAAAGGTCGCCGTTGAGCTTATCGAAATCCTCTTTTGCGTGTTCCTCGTGGCAAAAGACCTTGACGACCTTCTGTCCCGCGATCATTTCCTCAATATATCCGTTGACCGCGCCGAGCGAGGTCTGCTGCTTCATGAAGTACTTTCCGCTCGAAGCCGCAATGTTCTTCGTCGAGAAGATTATAAGTGCTACGGTGACTATTGCGATAAGAGTGAGGATCGGACTGAGCGAGATCATTGCGCAGAACACCGTCACAAGAGTGATAAGAGACGAGAACGTCTGGATAAGGCTCTGCGAGATCATCTGTCTGAGCGTATCGGTATCGTTCGTATATCGGCTCATTATATCGCCGTGCGCGTTGGTGTCGAAATATTTGATCGGCAGATGCTGCATTTTTTCGAACATTTCGTCTCTGATATCGCGGAGAACGCCCTGCGACACAACGACCATTATCTGAGAATGAACCGCGGTCGAAATTATACCGATAAGGTATATTCCGCCCATTATTAGCACAGCGCGGAGAAGCGGCGCAAAGTCGGGTGAGCTCTGAGATGTCATCGGAACGATGTAGTCGTCGATCAGCGTCTCGAGAAACATCGAGCCGGCGACGGCGGTAACGCTCGACAGCATCACGCACACGAGAACTATAAACATGACTGTTTTATGATGGCGGAAAATATAGCCGAGAAGACGTCCGACCGTTTTCGGGTCGATCGACTTGACCGCCGCCATGCCGCGCGGTCCGCCCTGACCGTGGTGTCCGGGTCCCCTCATCGGTCCGCCGGGTCCCTTCATGGGTCTGCCCTTATTCATCGTCCCCGCCTCCCTTCGTCTGAGACTCGTACACTTCGCGGTATATTCCGCTGCGTGCGACAAGCTCGTCATGCGTGCCTACATCGGACACACGTCCGCCGTCGAGAACGATTATCTGATCAGCATGCTGCACCGACGATATACGCTGCGCAATGATTATCTTTGTAGTATCCGGGATATCTTCGGCGAACGCACGGCGTATCGCCGCATCGGTGGCGGTATCCACCGCGCTCGTCGAGTCGTCGAGAATAAGTATCTTCGGCTTTTTCAGTATCGCGCGTGCGATGCACAAACGCTGCTTCTGTCCCCCGGAAACATTGGTTCCGCCCTGTTCTATATAAGTGTCATATCCGTCGGGGAAATCTCGGATAAAGGAATCCGCCTGCGCGAGTCGGCATGCCGCGACAAGTTCCTCATCCGTTGCGTTTTCGTTGCCCCAGCGAAGATTGTCCTTTATCGTGCCGGAGAAAAGCTCGTTTTTCTGAAGCACCATTGCGACGCTGTCACGAAGCGTCTTTATATCGTAATCGCGCACGTCGCATCCGCCGACCGAAAGCGTGCCTCCGGTCACGTCATAGAGTCTCGGGATGAGCTGAACGAGCGTCGTCTTTGACGATCCCGTACCGCCTATGATACCGACCGTCTGACCCGAGGCAATGTCAAGGCTGACATCCGAAAGGCACGCGGTGCCTTTCCTTCCCGCATACGAAAACGATACATTTTTGAAGCTGACCGAGCCGTCCCTCACCTCTGTTACGGGGTCGGCAGGGCTCTTAATCGTGCTCTCCTCATCGAGGACCTCGACTATACGCTCTGCGGAGGCTCTCGATATCGTTATCATTACAAGCACCATCGACACCATCATGAGGCTCATGAGTATCTGCGAGGCATATGAGATCATGCTCGTAAGCTGTCCCGTTGTCATCGCGCCCTCGGCGCCCTGCCCCTTTATTATAAGGTTGGCTCCGAACCACGATATCAAAAGTATCGAGCCGTACACGGCAAGCTGCATGAGCGGTCCGTTGAAAGCGAGTATCCTCTCGGCGAGAGTGAATTCGCGGTAGATATCCTCCGATGCGTCCTTGAACTTTGCGGTTTCGTGATCCTCGCGGACAAACGCTTTTACGACACGGATTCCGCGGAGATTTTCCTGAACGATGCGGTTCAGGTTATCGTACTTTTTAAACACGCGGTTGAACACCGGGAACGCGCTCTTCATCATTATAAACAGTCCGATACCGAGGATCGGCGTGGTAACAAGAAACACAAGCGCAAGCTCGGCATTCACGCTGAACGCCATAACGAGAGCAAAGATCAGCATTGCGGGACAGCGCACCGCTATGCGGATGATCATCTGAAAAGCGTTCTGCACGTTGGTGACGTCGGTCGTCATACGGGTGATTATGCTCGACGCGGAAAATTTGTCTATATTCGCAAACGAATAATCCTGAACCCGATAAAACATATCGTGACGCAGGTTTTTCGCAAATCCCGCACCGGCCTTCGCGCAGAATCCGCCCGACAGCGCTCCGCAAAGGAGCGACACCACGCAGCATCCCACAAGCAGCGCTCCGGTTTTCAGTATGTCGGGCAGACTTCCGCGGTTGATTCCGCGGTCGATAAGCACTGCCATGAGCATCGGTATTATTACCTCAAGTATTACCTCTAATGTAACGGTTATCGGTGTAAGTATCGCGGCAGCCTTGTATTCCCGTATACATCCGGCAAGCTTCTTTATCATTTTTTCTTCCCCTTCCCCAAACAGCTCGGACCATCCCCGGGCCCCATCTCGCCGTCGCATTTTTCAAGATTTTGCTTCATTCGCTCCGCAACGGAAATAAACATCGCAAGCTCCTCCTCCGGTATCCCGTCGGTTATCAGCTTTTCCGTTTCGACTCTGTCGTTTTCCATTTTCTCGAGAAGCTCGAGCGATTTCTCGGTAAGCGTCAGCTTTTTCAGCCTTGCATCGCATTCGACGCTTTCCCTCTTTATAAGTCCCTTCTTTTCCATAAGCGAAAGAATATTCGAAACCGTGGAACGTCTGACGTTGAATCGCTCCTCGAGATCGCGCTGGAACACGTCGCGGTCGCTGTTATGGGCAAGGTAAACTATCACCCAGCCGTTCATTCCGGTCACGCTTTCCGTCTCCGTGTGAGATGCCGAATTATTGATATGACGCCTTATCAGATTCGAAAGTATCCGTATTTCAAATCCGATCGACTTTTTTTCGTTACTGTTCAAGAAAATAAGCCTTCTTTCCCGGTTTTATGTTAGGGTGCTAACTGTAAGCGTGCTTACATTATATCGAATCAGAAGAGAGGTTTGGTTAATTTCCGTGATATATTTTCCGAACAATTTATGAATTATCGGGAAAGAGTTTCCGGTACATCGATACCATTTCCGAACGGCTGATGACATACGGGGAATTCGCGTAGTTCGCCGCGTTCTCCGTGCGCGAAACAAAATCGGCGATCTCGTCATCGGTGAGCTCAAAATGCACCTCTGCCATCTCGGGGATTCTCTTTATCATCTCCTCCGCGGATGCGCCGGCCGCGCAGAAAAGTCGTTCAAGCTTTTTTGCCCCCTCCGGAATGCTTATGTTAAGGCGGATATACTCCCCCTCAAAGGCACCGCAGGCGCGTCCGTGCGGCACGCCCTTCTCCATTGTAAGGTTGTACCCGAGCGGATGCGGGAATCCCGTTCCCGTCACTGCGATCGCGCATCCTGCAAGATTCGACGCTCTCATGAGGCGTTCCCGCTGAATTTCCGTGAAACCGCCGACATCGGTTTCTCCTTCGCCGTCCTCGCCGCAAAACAGCACCTTCCATATCTCCGATGCGGCTTCGAGCGCTGCGTCCTCGCTGTACGGCGTGGATTTCGGACTGAGAAACGACTCGATCCCGTGAGCAAGCGCGTCAAGCGCACAGCTTACAGAATAATCTCTGCCGAGCGATTCGGTATAACGATAATCGACAAACGCCGAAATCGGATAGCTGTAGGGTGATTTGAAGGTACGCTTCTTCCTTGCGGAATCCACGCTGAGTATCGAATACGGATTCGCTTCACTGCCCGTTCCGGCGGTCGTGGGTACTGCAATCACGGGCAGAGGCAGATTCACGCATAGCGCAGGATCGAATATATCCTCGGGGAATGCAAGTTCATTTTCTGCAAACGCCGCGATCGCCTTTGCAGCATCGATCGCGCTGCCCCCGCCGATGCCGATCACGGTATCCGCGCCGAAGGCGCGGGCTTCGTTTCCGGCGAGGTATGCGCTCCCGACAGAAGGATTTTCCGTAACTCCGTCGAACACCGAATACGGAATCCCGGCACCGTCAAGCACCGCCGTCACATCCGAAAGCGCACCTGATGCCTTCGCTCCGTGCTTTCCCGTCACGATAAACGCGCGCTTTGCCGCGGTCAGGTGCTCGGGATTTTCGGCAATTGCATTTTTTGAGATATACATCTCGGTAGGAATATTTTTCGGCATATCGCACCCTCCGAATCCATATATGTATTTTAAATTACAAAACCCGCCCTGCTCCCTTTCGCACAAAAAAAGAACGGAGTGTTCCGTTCTTTTTTGCTTACAAAGTTTGCCTTTATCTTTCCTTGATTCTTGCAGCTTTGCCCATTCTGTCACGCAGATAGTAAAGCTTCGCACGTCTTACCTTACCGTGACGGACTACTTCAACACTGTCCACGCGGGGAGAGTGTATCGGGAAAGTCTTTTCAACTCCGCAGCCGTAAGCTACATGACGAACGGTAAAGGATTCCGAGATCCCGCCGCCGTGCTTTGAAATAACCGTACCCTCGAAAATCTGAATTCTCTCTCTCGTTCCCTCGATAATCTTGTTGTACACCTTAACGGTATCACCGATCTCGAAAGCCGGAACGGTCTCTTTGAGCTGTTCGCTTGTAAAAGCAGTAAGCTTGTCCATTACACAAAACTCCTTTCTTTTAGTCATAGAGCATTCATGCACAGCTGCAGCGGACTGCTCCGTTCCCGCGCTTTATACGCAAGCCTAAAGATTATACCATATTCAAGCGGAAAATGCAAGTGCTTTCCCGAAATTTCCCGGAGGAATTTTGCGCGTCGCAAACGGTGCGGCAAAAAAAGTTCAAAAACATCGAAATCTCCCCAAATGAAAGGCAAAACTGCCAAAAGCCGTGGCGCTTAGGCAGACGGCATTTCGTGATCTGCCCGCGCAGTCGCAACAGAAACGGCGCCGGGAGAATCTCCCGACGCCGCGTTTCTTTTGATTTTTACTTCATTCTCTCTTCGAGAGCTTTTCTGCCTTCCTCATATCCGGGCTTTCCGAGAAGCGCAAACATATTCTTCTTGTACGCCTCGACTCCGGGCTGATCGAACGGATTTACACCGAGCATATATCCGGAAACCGCACATGCGAACTCAAAAAAGAACACAAGATTTCCGAAGGTCTTTTCACTGCGGTCCGGGATCTCGATAACGGTGTTCGGCACTCCGCCGTCGTTGTGGGCAAAGAGAGTTCCGAGCATTGCGGTACGGTTGATATCGTGGATCTGCGTACCCGAAAGAAAGTTGAGTCCGTCAACGTTTGCCTCGTCGTTCGGAACCTCAACGTTATCCACCGCATTCTGAACATCGATAACTGTCTCAAAGAGATTTCTCACGCCGTCCTGTATGTACTGACCGAGAGAATGAAGGTCGGTCGAGAAGATAACGGACGCCGGGAAGATTCCCTTGTTGTCCTTGCCCTCGCTCTCGCCGTAGAGCTGCTTCCACCACTCGCAGAACATCTGCGCTGCAGGCTCGTAAGCCGCAAGGATCTCGGTAGTTTTGCCCTTTCTGTAAAGGATGTTGCGGATCGCCGCATAACGGAGCGAAGCGTTGTCTGCAAGAGGTGCGCTGAGGTACTTCCCGCGTGCCTCGGCAGCGCCCGCCATCATAGCGTCGATGTCGCATCCGGCAACTGCGATCGGGAGAAGTCCGACAGCGGTAAGAACGGAATAACGTCCGCCGATATCGTCCGGAACAACGAAGGTCTCATATCCCATCTCGTCGGAGAAAGCCTTGAGCGTTCCGCGTGCACGGTCGGTCGTCACGAAAATGCGCTCGCGTGCGCCGTCCTTGCCGTACTTCTTCTCGAGAAGCTCACGGAAGATGCGGAAGGTGATCGCAGGCTCGGTGGTCGTGCCGGATTTCGAGATGACGTTGATGCACACGTCGCGTCCCTCGCAGATGCGGAGAAGGTCTGCAAGTGCGGATGCGCTTATGGAGTTTCCGGAGAAGTAAACGTCGGGGGTGTCCTTCTTTAAGTTATTGTACACCGGAGACTTTACGAATTCGATTGCGGCGCGCGCACCGAGATAAGAACCGCCGATACCGATGACAACGAGAACGTCGCAGCTCTTCTGAATCTTTGCGGCTGCGGTCTTTATG
>ENA-ORMR01002256-ORMR01002256.1-human-gut-metagenome-genome-assembly--contig:-NODE-2256-length-12417-cov-3.194790_pt1 | contig 12417 bp, 10 predicted proteins | sample MGYA00242107_ERZ509003 | MGnify/ENA primary metagenome ERZ509003 (study PRJEB26280, sample SAMEA2338699) | human gut metagenome | biome: human gut; feature: human-associated habitat; material: faeces... | reverse complement strand
GAAGCCGAATTGGAATGGATTTTGCATCGTAACTGTGAAGGTACTGAACAGTTACCTTATTTGATTAATTAGACAGGGAAATGGATTATGCATAAGAAGAGAATGCGACAATGGATTACGTTGTGTATCGTGTTTGCGATGCTCTTTTCCGGGATGTACTTTGAAAAGCTCAAGGTAGATTCCCAGTTTGTTGCGTGCAATTTCCCGGATAATCCTGCGGTCATCCGGGCTGCAGAACCGACGGCTGTTGTGGCTCACTATCGCAAGCTGAGTCAGGAATACCGTTCGGCAGCAAATACCATGGAAATCAGTTCCGGGCGGAAGAACCGCTCAGAGTCTGTAGAACTCCAGCTTCTGTTGCTGGTGGCAGGACTCCTTTCCATGTGTGTATGGCTGGCATTCTTACAGGGCTGCCAGCGTCTTTGTCATGCTGCATACAGCAGCTTCTTTATTATTTCCTATATACATAATCGGGATGGCAAGAAACGAATCTGTGCGTGCTAAGGTACGGTTTAGCTGAATCTGCTGAAAATCAGGTGGATTTGTGAAGCGTACAGAGATTGCAACTGACTCATAGAAGGTCTATGGGTTTATTTTGGTATGCACATTATTTTGGAAAATGGAGGATGTTATTCATGGGTGAAATGATTGCAGCCGTAGTTTTTATTGTCATCGCTGTTGCAGCCGGCGTCTGGGTATGGTGGCTTGAGCGGTAAAGGTTACTATGTGAAAGGAAGTAAATAAAATGAATATTGGATTATGGCTTATTGTTATTGTTGGTGGTGCTGTTGGAATTCTTTCGACTTTATATTGCGTTATTTCTTTAGTTGCTGTTCTGGCATATAAGATTTACAGAAAGGTGGTACATAAGATTCCGCTGTGCAATTGAACTTGGGAGAGCAGCGAAGACTGCATGATCTGCCATAAAGGATGATCGATAAATTTACTAATTATTAAAAATAGAACTGCCGTTCCGGTTCTCTTCCGGAACGGCAGTTTTTGAGTGTGCCATGCATATGAGATAATGATCCGGTGGATCATTTTTGAGTAGAGCACTTAGCGAGTCATTGTGAGCCTGGTGCGAATCATGCAAGTACACCTGGCAAGGTATTGTCGAGCCGGCGAAGCTTGCCATCAGAAATGAAGCCGCCGTCTTACTGCATCACGAAGCCGCTGCATGGAGAGCATGGCGATTAAGGCAATGACAATCACACTGCATACAGTAAGCACGATCGCAGACCAGCCTAAATAGAGCGGCCGGCTGCAGAAACGATCAATCAACAGCTCCAGTGCCACGCAGAATACCGCAATTTCAGCAAAGATGTAAAGGGCTGCTGACAGGAATGAAAACCGGAAGGTATGAATCAGCAGAGTGAAGATCTCAGCCAGAATCGTAAGCAGTACCGTAACCGGAAGTGCCAGCTGGAAGAACCATTCACTGCTTCTGGTATTATAGGTAATGAGATAAAGGTAAATTCCGATTGAGATTCCGTCAAAAAGCAGGGAGACATAAATCGGAAATTTATTCTGGATAAATGCCGGCAGCAGGAATACGAACAAAACCAGACAGATGCCGATGATAAATAAGGACCACAGCGAGCGGGAATAAACGAACAGGTTTAAGGCCAGGCAGCTTAGTGAGGTCGCAAGCAGCACTACGATGGTAAACAGGAACAGATCCTTGCGTTTTACCGGATCGACCTGCCCTTTCACCGTGGGAAAAGGTGGCTCATAGGTGAGCCCCTCTAACTCATTAGGATTAATAACAGGTGTGTTGCATAAGGGACATTTCTTTAACGAAGGGTCAAGTTCGACCCCACAGTTCACACAGTATGACAATGTCAGGACTCCTTTCTTAAATAATAACCGGTTAGTCCCGGTTACTCTGTATGGTTACATGGACGCCGTCTTTCACGAGCTTACGGAAGAAGTAGCGTTCCACATCACTTTCGATGATGTTACTTGCAAAGTTAATGGTGAGCGTATCTTCAAAGCTGGCAATGGCACAGTTCGTCCGGCTCGAAAAGGGCTGTCCCATATAGATATCAAATTTCTCAATATAAGGCTTCATGTCGTCCGGAACCTTCAGGGCGCCCATATTGGTTAAACCGGCAGAAGAGTTCTTATCCTGCACGATACGGTAGAACTGGCGTACGACGAAATCCTTGATGAACAGCGGAACCACACGGATGACCGGATTGCGCTGTGTACTGGCATTTGTTGTAATATCACCGCGCAGAAACTTCTCATTAATATAATAACGCATGTAATGGTGTACCTGCGTAATGATTTCCTCAAAGGTATAGTCACCGAGGCGGGGATCAATGGAAGGGTAAACCATCGTAATAAAGTTTCGAAGCGTCTTTGATGGGAAGAATCTCCGTAAGTTGACCGGCATGGCAATTTTCACCGGGTGAAGCCGGATATGCCATTCATTTTGCTGCTTCTGTAACAGGGCATAAAGCAGAACCGAATTCAGATATTCGGTCACGGAGGCGTTGTATTTTTTTGCAACGGCGAGCACCTCAGAGGTACTCATTGCTCCCTCAATGACATTAAAGGTATAAAAGGGCTCCTTCGTTCCGCGGACACGGTAGGTTTTTTCTCCCGGACGGGGAGGACAGACCTTGGCATTGGCGTAGCGCATATAAGCGTCCTCTAATTCTTCCGGATCCGGTGTTTCGTGAATGTCCTTAACGAAATAGCCGTTCGAAATCTCATGCCCAAGGAGGCGCAGGTAATTCGCGGTAATGGTGTTTAAGACGAACATGCCGCCTGTACCGTCACCGAGAGAGTGGTGCGCTTCTAAGGAAATCCGGTTCCCATAATAGTAAATTCTCATGAGATAACGGTTGTTTGCACGGAAGGACATCGGCATACAGAAGTTACGGATGTCCGGCTGTACGAAAGGTCCGGGGCGGTGATTCGGTGTTAAATAACGCCAGAAGAATCCCTTGTGGATCGCTGTTTTAAAGATCGGAAACCGGGGAAGCGTCATATCGACCGCCTGCTGCAGAATATCCGGCTGAATCGGTTCCTTTAAAACAACAGATAACCGGTATACGGAGGAAAAGTCCTTCCGCTGGAGAGTCGGGTAAACAATTGCGGACAGATCCAGCTTGTACCAGACTTTCCTTTCATGCTTATGCAATTTGCTGGTGGCAACGTTTGATGCTGCCTGATTTTGACTTTTTTTCATGATTCAGTACTCTTTTGGTTTTCTGATAAAGCATTTTACGATCTTATTCAGTATACCACATTTTATGAAAATATGGTATGATATCAGGGTTAAAAGTTCAAAAGTCGTTCGTGCTTGCACGATAAGAATTTTGAACTTGGAACCCGCCAAACATGAGAAAGAAGCGATTTACGTAGTAAATCAGCGGATTTCGAATGTTTGAGAATTGCGGGAGCTGCTTTGCAGCGAAGCAATTCGTGGATATCAAGTCAAGGTCAAAATAGGGTTAAAAGGTTAAAAAGTGTAACAGTTCAACTTATGAATGGAAAGACTGAACTGTTACAATGTGAACGAAAAGTAAGGAGGATCATATCCATGAGAAGAACCCCGAAAGAGAATATTAACCAGAGCTTTATTAACCTGATCCGCAAAGCTCATGGATTGATTGAAAATAGTGATATTGAGAAGCATCGTCATTCCCAGGATCAGATGGGAGCTTTATTTGGAAACAGCCGGGAAGTAGCAGTGACGGAAACCACCGTCGGATCAATGTACGCTGAGTGGATCCGTGTAGACCGCCCGCATTCAGGAAAGAAAATTATTTTGTACTGTCATGGCGGCGGCTACAGTACTGGAAGTCCGTTGTATGCCAGAACCCTTACCACGAAGCTTGCAAGCCAGCTCTCCATGGATGTGTTCTGCTTTGATTACCGTCTGGCACCGGAACATCCTTATCCGGCAGCAGTGGACGATGCACAGACAGCTTGGGATTTTCTGATGCTGCAGGGTTATGGGGCGAAGGATATTTTTGTAGCAGGTGATTCCGCAGGAGGAAATCTGGCGCTGGCACTGGGACTACGGTTAAAGAAACAGAAGCGGATGCTTCCGGCCGGCTTTGTGCTCATGTCTCCATGGACAGACCTCACTGTATCCGGCAAGACCCATGAGACGAAAGCTGATGTGGATCCGGTTCTGAATCAGAACTACCTGAATGAAATGATTGAAAATTATGTGCCACAGGCAAAGAAAGTGCAGATGGAAGCGGTAAAGCCTTTACAGGAAGCAGATACTTTACAGGAAGGAAACACTATACGGGCGGCAGGCACTTTGCAGGAAGGAAATACTTTACAGACAGCAGATACTCTACGTGAAGCAAATGCTTTACAGGAAGGAAACATTATACGGGCAGCAGGCACTTTACAGGAAAGAAATACTTTGCAGACAGCAAATACTTTACAGACGGCCGGAACGGAAAAACAGAAGCCTGGTGACAAGTTTGCTAATAAGGTGTTTGAAGAAATATTTGATACAGAATATTTACGGAATCCGGAAATTTCCCCATTATTTGGAGATTTTACGGGATTTCCGCCAACTTATATTCAGGTGGGAGATCTGGAAGTGCTGATGTCTGATTCCACCATGCTGCAGAAGAAGATGAGCGGCGAGGGGGTAGCAGTTTCTCTGGATACTTATAAGAATATGTGGCACGTGTTCCAGATGGGACCATTTAAGACCGCAGTGGAAGCTATTCACAAGTGCGGTGAATTTATCTATTCTGTGCAGTAAATAAGTTTGTGAATATTGGAGAGGCCGATGGAAGTGATGGAAGGCGTTTGGACATAATCCGGTATAAAAAGGATTTTATGTCCAAAAAAATGAGAATAAAGATCCAAAACAACGGAAATATGCTTAAAAACAGCAAAATTCAGAAGAAATTTGGACATAAACAGTGAAATTTGAAGCTCATATGTCCAAAAGTAAAAATTATTTGGACATATTTTCTTATAAAGGTAGAAATATGTCCAAAACAGTATAATTAGAGTTACCGCGGCGGGAAAATAACCAGAGCCGCCGTGGGAAAATAACCAGAGCCGCAGGAAAAAACAGGCCGCCGCGGAAAAATAACCAGAGCCGCCGTGGAAAATAACCGGAGCCGCAGGAAAAAAACAGGCCACCACGGAAAATAACCGGAGCCGCCCCGGGGAAATAACCAAAGCCGCCGCAGCGAAAAATAACTTGAAGAAAGAAAAAGGAAAACGGAGCCGGAGGCAGAATATTAGAAGTAGAGACTTGTGAAACGGTAGTTTTGGTAGTTTTACGAATGGGTTCGGAGTAGTTACAGCTTGAAGATAAAGGACGTAACCATTGAACATACGAGAAAATCTGGAACAACTGGAAATTGAATATTTAAGTCCCTATGCGGCACACAGCCGCAATTCGAAGGGGAGGCTTCGGGAGGAGGAGCAGTGTGATATCCGTCCGGTCTATCAGCGTGACCGTGACCGGATCCTGCATTCGAAGTCCTTCCGGAGATTGAAGGATAAGACGCAGGTATTTCTGACACCGGAAGGAGATCACTACCGTACCCGTATGACGCATACCCTTGAGGTATCCCAGAATGCGCGGACGATTGCAAAGGCACTCCGGATGAATGAAGACCTGGTGGAAGCCATTGCTTTGGGACATGATCTTGGACATACTCCGTTTGGACATGCCGGGGAGCGTGCACTGAATGCGGTCTGTCCGTATGGCTTTATCCATAGTGATCAGAGCGTGCGCCTCGTGGACATTCTGGAAAAAGGCGGACAGGGACTGAATTTAACCATGGAAGTGCGGGATGGCATTAAAAACCATCAGACGAAGGGTATGCCGTTTACCTTAGAAGGACAGATTGTACGTCTGTCAGATAAGATCGCTTATATTCATCATGACATGGATGACGCGATCCGTGCAGGAATCCTGAAAGAAAGTGATGTTCCGAAGGAGATCGGTGATGTTATTGGATATACGACAGGAGAGAGGCTGGATCACTTTATCCATGATCTGGTGAGTAACAGCTATGGCAGGAACGAAATCATGATGTCGGAGCCGGTGGCGGATGCCATGAGGAAGCTCCGTGCATTTATGTTTGAAAGAGTGTATCACAATCCTGAGGCGAAGAGTCAGGAGGGCAAGGCAGAAATGCTGATCCAGACACTTTACAGCTATTACAGGCATCATTTGGAACTGCTTCCCGTGGATCTTATCAGGCTGCTTGATAAGGACGAGCCGGAAGAAAGGATTGTGTGTGATTATATCAGCTCGATGACCGATCGTTTTGCAATTGCCAAGTATGAGGAAATCTATATTCCCAAATCCTGGCCGAATGTGTAGGCAGATGAATCAGATTCCGCATAGCCTGACACATTTGCTGTGAAAGGTGTAACAATGTAACTTTACAAAGGTGCGATGATGTATTATCCAGATGAATTAGTCGAAGAGGTCCGGATGAAAAACGATATTGTGGATGTCGTTTCCGGCTATGTGAAAATACAAAAAAAGGGAAGCAGCTATTTTGGACTGTGTCCCTTTCATAATGAAAAATCGCCGTCCTTTTCCGTATCGCCCGGCAAGCAGATGTATTACTGCTTTGGCTGCGGGGCAGGGGGAAATGTGTTCAGCTTCGTAATGCAGTATGAGAATTTCACTTTCCCGGAGGCGGTTAAGATGCTCGCAGAGCGGGCAGGCGTGAATCTGCCGGAGGTTGAATATACCGAGGAGGTGCGCCGGAAAGAGGACCGGAGAAGCAGGCTTTTAGAGATTAATAAGCTTGCGGCAACGTACTTCTTTTATCAGCTTCGCAGTGAGCGTGGCAAGGCCGGACTGGAATATTTGAAAAAACGTGAGCTTTCGGATGAGACGATCCGCCATTGGGGCCTGGGATTTTCCAATGTGACGAGCAACGATCTTGTGAAGTATCTAAAGAGTAAAGGTTATGATGACCAGATCATTCAGGAAGCGGGACTTGCAAGCTTCGATGAACGGTACGGTCTGCATGATAAATTCTGGAATCGTGTGATGTTTCCGATTCAGGACATCAATCACCGTGTGATCGGTTTTGGAGGACGGGTGATGGGAGATGGAAAGCCCAAGTACTTAAACTCTCCCGAAACACCCATTTTTGATAAGAGCCGTAATCTGTACGGACTCAATTTTGCAAGAACCGCACGGACGAATAATATGATTCTCTGTGAGGGCTATATGGATGTGATTTCCATGCATCAGGCGGGCTTTACCCAGGCGGTAGCCTCCCTTGGAACCGCATTTACCGCAGGACAGGCGAATATGTTAAGAAGGTATGCCAGGGAGGTGATCCTCGCATACGACAGTGATGGCGCCGGAGTGAATGCAGCATTGCGGGCAATCGGGATTTTGAAGGAAGTGGAGCTTACCGGTAAGGTTTTAAATCTCGAACCGTATAAGGATCCGGATGAGTTCATTAAGCACGAGGGAGCCGAGAAGTTTCAGCAGCGGATTAACGAGGCGGAGAACAGCTTTTTCTTCGAGCTTCGTATCCTGCAAAGAGACTATAACCTGAAGGATCCGGAATCCAAAACGCAGTTCCACCGTGAAATTGCAAAGAAGCTCTGCGAGTTTTCGGAGGATGTGGAACGGGATAACTATATTCAGGCGGTTGCGGACAAGTATCTGATTGGATATGAGAATCTGCGCAAGCTGGTGATGAGTTACGCGCTGAAAACAGGAAATGTACAGCCGGCGGTACGACCCAAATCCGGCATCCAGCCGAAGAACACACCGGATGAAAACCGCAGGAAGCCGCAGAAGCTGTTTCTGACATGGCTTGTGGAGGAACCGCAGTTATACCCAAGGGTTAAGCAGTATATCTCTGTTGAGGACTTTACGGAGGAGCTGTACCGGAAGGTGGCAGAGAGATTGTTTGAGGATCTTGATAAAGGAGAAATCAATCCGGCAGCGATCGTCAGTCTGTTTAATGACATGGAGGAGCAGCGTGAGGTTGCAGGCGTATTTAATACAAAGCTGCAGGAAATTACAACGAAGCAGGATCGTGAAAAAGCCTTTCACGATATTCTGGTGGCACTTAAGAGAAACAGTTATGAATACTTTTCCAGTCAGCTCGGTGCCGACGTGAATGCACTCAAAAAGGCTATCGAGGGCAAAAAAGCACTGGAAGAACTTGAGAAAACGCATATTTCACTGGATTAAAGCTAATAATGGTAATATTTAGTAACAAGGAAGGATGGAAACACCAATGGATGAAAATGTACAGGCAAAGTTTGAGGAAAAATTAAAGCAGCTTCTTGCTATGGCCAAGAAGAAAAAGAATGTCTTGGAATATCAGGAAATTGTGGATTTTCTGGCTGAACTTGCATTGAATGAGGAACAAATTGAAAAGGTCATCGAGCATCTGGAAAAGAGCGGCATCGATGTGCTTCGAATTACGAATGATGACGATGATGATGTGATTGATGATGAAGAGATCATGCTGTCCGAAGAAGACGAAGTGGATATGGAAAATATCGACCTGTCTGTACCGGACGGAATCAGCATCGAAGATCCGGTCCGTATGTATCTGAAGGAAATCGGAAAGGTTCCTCTTTTGAGTGCTGAAGAGGAAATTGAACTGGCACAGCGTATGGAAGAGGGCGATGAGGACGCCAAGAAGCGTCTGGCTGAGGCAAACCTGCGTCTGGTTGTCAGCATTGCAAAGCGTTATGTCGGAAGAGGAATGTTATTCCTTGATCTGATTCAGGAGGGAAACCTGGGGTTGATTAAGGCCGTTGAAAAATTTGATTACCGTAAGGGATATAAGTTCTCTACCTATGCAACCTGGTGGATCCGTCAGGCGATTACCCGTGCAATTGCCGATCAGGCAAGAACCATCCGTATTCCGGTACACATGGTCGAGACAATTAACAAGCTGATCCGTGTCAGCCGTCAGCTGTTACAGGAGCTTGGAAGAGAACCGCTTCCGGAGGAAATCGCAGAGGAAATGAACCTTCCGGTAGAACGTGTCCGTGAGATCTTAAAGATTTCCCAGGAGCCGGTTTCTTTGGAAACCCCGATCGGTGAAGAGGAAGATTCCCATCTGGGTGACTTTATCCAGGATGATAATGTGCCGGTTCCTGCCGATGCAGCAGCATTTACCCTGTTAAAGGAGCAGCTCGTTGAGGTTTTGGGAACCCTGACCGAAAGAGAGCAGAAGGTACTCCGCCTCCGTTTTGGTCTCGATGATGGACGTGCCAGAACCCTTGAGGAAGTCGGTAAGGAATTTAACGTAACCAGAGAGCGTATCCGTCAGATTGAGGCGAAAGCACTCCGTAAGCTTCGTCATCCGAGCAGAAGCCGTAAGCTGAAGGACTATCTGGACTAACGATTCGGGGTCGCGCAAAGGAAAAGCGGCATAGAGGTGGCTGGCAAATGGGATCCGGAACAGGGATGGTACGGATCAGTGAAGGATGGAGAAGGTAATGTCAGGGAAAATAACAGGAGGTGTCCGGCTGTCGGAGAGAATGCTGGCGATTGCACAGATGGTAAGTCCCGGAATGCGCGTATGTGATGTTGGATGCGATCATGGCTTTATATCAATTTATCTTGTAGAGGAGGGGATTGCACCCTCGGTGCTTGCCATGGACATTGGGAAGGGACCGTTGCAGCAGGCACAGAGCCACATTGAAGAAGCAGGACTGCAGGATAGAATCCATACACGGCTGTCGGATGGCTTGACACAGTATCGGGAAGGAGAGGCAGACTGTCTCATTATTGCCGGAATGGGAGGTCCGCTCATGCAGGAGATCCTCTCAAATAAAAAGGTAGAAGATTTCAGGGAGATGATCCTTGCACCACAATCCGAAATCTGCGAATTCCGAAAATTCCTTGCGGATCACGGATTTGAAATTGTGGCTGAAAATATGGTTTTTGAGGATGGAAAATACTATCCTATGATGAAGGTTCAACGGCAGAGTGGGGGAGAGGTGAGCCGAAAAGTGTCCTCCATACCGGGAACACAGGATGAGGAAATAGCTTACCGGTTCGGACCGCTTCTGCTTGCACGCAAGCACCCTGTTTTAAGACAGTATTTACATAAGGAAGAGCGTAAAAATATTGAAATTTTGAATTCGCTGAATGCTTATGAGGGGGAACGAATCAGCGCAAGGCGGAATATATTGGAACAGGAATTATTTTTTATCCGGAAAGCGCTGCAGGAAATGGAAGGAGAAGGCTGGCATGGCAAATATTACCATTGACGGGGTGACGAAGGAATACCCGGATGGACTGAAATACGAGGTAATTGCAACGGAATACCAGCAGCAGTATGATAACATGATTGCGCTGGTTCTTGAAAACGGCAAGATCCGGGAACTGATCAAGCCGGTACATAAGGACTGTACGTTGTCCTTTTTGACCTTAAAGGATGTGATCGGGCATAAAACCTATGTCCGTACCGCCATTATGACACTGATTAAATCGGTGTATGATGTGCTGGTGGATAAGGAAATTACGAAGGTAAACGTAGAATTTGCCATCGGTCAGGGCTATTACATCAATATCAGGATGGATGAAAAGCTGACCCGGGAAATGGTAGAGAAGATCCGACAAAGGATGAAGGAGCTGGTGGATGCTGACCGTCCGATCACCAAGCGGTCTTATCCGGTTGATGATGCGGTAGAACTGTTCCGTAAGTATAAGATGTTCGATAAGGTGAACCTGTTCCGTTACCGCCGGGGATCTTCCGTCAATATCTATTGTCTGGACGGTTATTATGACTATTATTACGGATATATGCTGCCAAGCACCGGATATCTCAAATATTACGATGTCATGCAGTATGAGGAAGGTCTGTTACTGTTGATTCCGGGTGCAACCGAGCCGGATAAGATTGATTTCTTTGAGCCGAGGGAAAAGCTGTTCCATGAGCTGAAAACCGCGACCCAGTGGGGAGAAAGCATTGAAATTGAAACAGTTGGAGACTTAAATAATGCGATCTGCAGTGGGGATGTGAATGATATGATCCTCATGCAGGAGGCTCAGCAGGAACGCAGAATCGGTGAGATTGCGCAGGAAATCGTAAGGCGTGGGGATGTAAAGTTCGTGTTGATCGCAGGTCCGTCCTCATCAGGTAAAACCACGTTTTCCCACCGCTTATCGGTACAGCTCCGTACCTACGGACTGGTGCCGCATCCGATCGGGCTGGATGACTATTTCGTAAACCGGGATAAGACCCCCAGAGATGAGAATGGAGATTACAATTTTGAATGTCTTGAAGCCATTGATGTGGCACAGTTTAATGAGGATATGCAGCGCTTGTTAAAGGGAGAAAGAGTCGAGCTGCCTTCCTTTAATTTCAAGACAGGACTTCGCGAATATAAGGGTAATTTCAAGCAGCTAGGACCGGAGGATGTGCTTGTGATTGAAGGAATCCATGGATTGAATCCAAAGACCACAGCAGAACTTCCTGACGACAGTAAGTTTAAAATTTATATTAGTGCCTTGACAAGTCTTAACATTGACGAGCATAATAGAATACCGACGACTGATGGAAGGCTGATCCGCCGTATGGTAAGGGATGCCAGAACAAGAGGCGCCAGTGCGAAGCGGACGATTGAGATGTGGCCCTCCGTACGCCGTGGTGAGGAAGCATATATTTTCCCTTTTCAGGAAAGTGCGGATGTGATGTTTAATTCCGTGCTGATTTATGAGCTTGCCGTACTCAAACAGTACGCAGAGCCGTTGTTGTTCAGCATTCAGAAGGGAGAACCGGAATATTACGAGGCAAAGCGACTCTTAAAATTTCTTGAATACTTCCTTGGCATTGACAGTGAAAACGTTCCCAATAACTCCATCTGCCGTGAGTTTATCGGGGGAAGTCTTTTTAACGTCTGATAACTAATAAGCCATGCATCTGCCATTGACACACTTTCCTGGAAGCTTGCTTCCAAAGAAGTGTGTCAATGACAGATATTCGGCGCATAGCGACGGACCGAGATTTCAGGGAGGCGAAGCCGGGAAATCGAGGTCGCATGGCTCATCATTAAGTTGAAATATAAGCAGGACAGGTGATCGCGGCCGTATTTATACGGGTGAGGAAAGTCCGGGCTTCACAGGGCAGAATGCCGGATAACGTCCGGTGGAGGTGACTCCAAGGCCAGTGCAACAGAAATATACCGCCTCGCAGGAGGTAAGGGTGGAAAGGCAGTGTAAGAGACTACCGCCTGCCTGGTAACAGGCGGGGCACATGTAAACCCCATTCGAAGCAAGACCAAAACGAAGGCGCTAAGGTTTGCCCGACCAGCCTTCAGGTGGGTCGCTTGAGGCTATTGGTAACAGTAGTCCTAGATAGATGATCACTCAACGACATAACCCGGCTTATCGTCCTGCTTATTTTGTAACTATTCAGAGCCATGCAAATTATGACAATATGGACGTCGAATGCTTGCATT
>ENA-ORMR01002254-ORMR01002254.1-human-gut-metagenome-genome-assembly--contig:-NODE-2254-length-12426-cov-2.996362_pt1 | contig 12426 bp, 10 predicted proteins | sample MGYA00242107_ERZ509003 | MGnify/ENA primary metagenome ERZ509003 (study PRJEB26280, sample SAMEA2338699) | human gut metagenome | biome: human gut; feature: human-associated habitat; material: faeces... | reverse complement strand
TACTAGGAGAGGTGGCAATGCGAAGCATTGACGGAGAGGTTGTATAGAGGATAGCGCTATCTTGTACAGAGGACGTCTATGTTACTGGATATCTTACCATTAAAAAACAACACGGCCCGCCTTGTCCGGGCCTATGGGGAGGCCCCCTGCATCGCCCTGCCGTCGGCGCTGCCGGCCCCGGAGGGCGGCAGCTGGGCTGTCACCGAACTGGGGGACTACTGCTTCTCCGAATCGCCCCGGAACCTGCCTGCCCCGGACGCAGTCTGCCGCTACGCAGTGGGGGAAGACGGCAGCGCCGTCCTGACCAGAGCCTTTGGCCAGGACCGGACCGGGCGGCACCGCCGCTATGACCTCGACTTTGGCGCTGCGCCCGAAGAAGACCTCCACCCCATCTGTGGGAACTTCCTCGAAGAAGCCGTCCTGCCGGACAGCCTGCGGGTCATCGGGAGCTGCGCGTTCTACAACTGCCGCAGGCTGCGCACCCTGTCCGTGGGGGCAGGGGAGCTGACCGTGGGCAGCGATGTCTTTTTAAACTGCTTCGCACTGGCGGACCTCATCGTCCGGGCCGACCCGGAGCAGGCCACCGGCCTGTTCGCGCTCGTCAACAATATCACCGAGGCCGTGCGGGCGCTGTTCTGGTGCCCCGGCGAGGCGGCCCCCCGCGCAGGCCTGTGGTATCCGGCCTACTGGGAGGACGTGGAGGAATCCCCGGCGCATATCCTGCTGCACACCTTTTCCGGGCAGGGATATCATTACCGGCAGTGTTTTCTGGACGGAAAAATCCTCTGCGCAGAATACGACGCCATTTTCCCGGACGGTCACGCCTCCGAGGACAAGGATATCATGGCCATGCTCTGCTTCGACCGTCTGCGCTGGCCCTGGGGCCTGACCGAACAGGCAAAGGCCCCCTACACCGCGTTCCTCAAGGCGAACACGGGCCGGGTCGTGGCCCGGCTGCTGAAGGCGCAGGACCTTGACAGCCTGAAGGCCCTGCTGGCGCTGGATGTGCTGGACGCAGCCGGGTTTGACGAGGCCGCAGCGCTGGCCGTTCAGGCCAAACAGGCTGCTGCTGCGGCCCTGCTGGCCGATGCCGCCCACAGCAGACAGGCCGCAAAGCCGAACCGGAAACGCTATGATTTTGACTTTTGAACCCTTTCCCGCAGGGGAAGTGAGGTGAAACGATGCCCAAAGAAACATTTTTCGACCCCCGCAAGCCGTTTGAATCGAAGCGCCCGGAGACCCACGAGGAGTGGCAGGTGCGGATGGGCGGTGAGGTGCTGGCTGTGGTGCGCAGCGGGCTGTATCTGGACTTCCGCTTTCTCGACCTGGCACTTTCGGCGCTGACGCCCACCCCGGATGAGCGGTGCGGCGTGCTGGCCACCGATGGCCGCATCCTCTGCTACCAGCCCAGCGCCCTGCTGCGGCTCTATCAGCAGAATCCGAAGTATCTCAACCGGTTGTATCTTCATACGATATTCCACTGCGTATTCCGACATCTCTGGATGAAAGGGAAGCGCGACCCGCGTCTGTGGAGCCTGGCCTGTGATATTGCGGTGGAAAACGTCATCGACGGGCTGAACCGCAGCAGCGTCAAACGGCCGCTGACCTATGTGCGGCAGAACGCCTATCAGTGCATCGCGGAAGAGGGCAAAGTCGTGGCAGCGGCCCCGGCGTACCGCTGGCTGGTCCGGCAGACGCCCGGTGTGCTGCGCCAGCTGGAGCGGGAGTTCTGCACCGACGACCACCGCCTCTGGCCGAAAGACGCCCCCGAACAGCCCCAGCAGATGCCGACCCCGCTGCCCCAGAAGACCTGGCAGAAGATCGGCGAACGGATGCAGACCGAACTGGAACTGCGCGACAAGGAGGCGGGCGAGGGGGCCGACAACCTGAAGGAACAGGTCAAAGCCGCCAACCGCAGCCGCCGCAGCTACCGGGATTTTCTCCGCCGGTTCTGCGTCACGCGGGAGGAAGTCCACCTCGACCCCGACGAATTCGACCTGAACTTTTACACCTACGGCCTGTCCGTCTATGGGAACCTGCCCCTCATCGAGCCGCTGGAAACGCGGGAGAGCAAAAAGATCGAGGAGCTGGCCCTCGTCATCGACACGAGCTATTCCACCTCCGGCGAGCTGGTCCGGGCATTTCTGGCCGAGACCTACACCCTGCTGAAAGGGCGGGAGAACTTCTTCCACCGGATGAACCTGCACCTCATCCAGGCCGACAACGCCATCCGGCAGGACCTTCTGGTCCGGAACGAGGACGAGCTCATCCATGCGATGAACCACTTCCAGCTGCGGGGCGGCGGCGGAACGGATTTCCGCCCGGCGTTCGAATACGTCAGCCAGCTCTGCGCTGAGAAAAAGTTCTCCAACCTGCGGGGCCTGCTCTACTTCACCGACGGCATGGGCACCTACCCGGCCCGCCGCCCGGCCTACGACACGGCGTTCCTGTTTCTGGGCGACCGTTTCGACGACGCCAATGTCCCGCCCTGGGCCATGAAGGTCGTGCTGGACGAGGAAGAATTTGCAGGCCCGTCTGCCAGAGCTGCGTCGGCCCTTGCCGAGGCGCTGTACGACGAGGACGACCCCTGCCGCGAACTGAACAACACCTGAGGATGTGAGGAACGTTTATGAACATCAAACGAGCCAAAGAAGAGATCGAACACACCGTCAAAGCGTATCTGGCCAAGGATGCGCTGGGCGAATACGCCATCCCGGCCATCCGGCAGCGCCCCATCCTGCTGATGGGCCCTCCGGGCATCGGCAAGACCCAGATCATGGAGCAGGCCGCCCGGGAGTGCGGCGTGGCACTGGTGGCCTACACCATCACCCACCACACCCGCCAGAGCGCCGTGGGTCTGCCCTTTATCCGGCAGCGCCACTACGGCGATAAGGACGTATCGGTGACCGAATACACCATGAGCGAGATCATTGCCAGCATCTACGCCAAGATGGAGGCCACCGGCCTCTCCGAGGGCATTCTGTTCATCGACGAGATCAACTGTGTGTCGGAAACGCTGGCCCCCACCATGCTGCAATTTTTGCAATGCAAGACCTTTGGCAATCAGGCCGTGCCTGCGGGCTGGGTGATCGTGGCGGCAGGCAACCCACCGGAATATAACAAATCTGTGCGCGACTTTGATATCGTTACGCTGGACCGCGTGCGCCGCATGGACATTGAGCCGGACCTGCCCGTGTGGAAGGACTATGCCCGCGCTGCCCACATCCACAGCGCCATTTTGAGCTATCTGGAGCTGCACCCGCAGAACTTCTACCAGATCAACGCCGATGTGGACGGCACCCAGTTCGTCACCGCCCGCGGCTGGGAGGACCTCTCCAATCTGCTGGATACCTACGAGGCGCTGGGCCTCAAGGCAGACGAGGCACTCATCCGCCAGTACATCCAGCATGAGAAGATCGCGGAGGATTTCTCGGCCTACCTCGACCTCTACTACAAATACCGCGACGATTACGGCGTGGAAGAGATCCTGGCCGGGCAGGCCAGGCCCGCCGTCTTCGCCCGCCTGCTCAACGCGCCCTTCGACGAGCGGCTGAGCCTTGTCAGCCTGCTCCTGTCCGGCCTGAACAACCGGTTCACGGCGTCCCGCCGGGCCGATGCTGCGGCCGATGCCTGCTATGCCTTCCTGCGGGAGGCCAAACAGGGCTTTGCGACCCTGCCCGATGACATCCCGGATGGCCCGGCGACCCTGTTCAACCAGATGATGACCGACTATGACGCCGAGACCCGGCGCCAGCGCGAGGCGGGTCTGCTCAGCCGCGACGCGCTGGCCACCCGGCTCAAGGTCTATGCCGTCCTGCGCCAGTGGGAGGCGGAACTGCGCCGCGCCAAGGCGGCGGGCACACAGGAAGCCTTCGACCTGCTGCGCACCCAGTTCCAGTCGCTCTCCGACGAGCGGGATGCCGCACAGGAGGCGGCAGCCAGCGCACTGGAAGCGGCCTTCGATTTTATGGAGCAGGCCTTTGCCGAGAGCCAGGAGATGGTGGTCTTCGTCACCGAGCTGACGCTGGCCCCTGCCGCCCATGCGTTCATCACCGAGAACGGCTGCCCCCGGTACTTCCAGTACAACAAGGACCTGCTGCTCGACCACCGCAAGGCGGCATTGCAGCAGGAACTGGCGGCAGAAGAGCGCCGCCACGGGGGAATGTGAGCCATGCTGGAAAGTCTGATCTTCAGCCTGAACAGCACGATGCCGCTGTTTTTCCTCATGCTGCTGGGCTACCTGCTCCACCGCAGGCAGTTCCTCACCGACGACTTCGTGGCCATGGCCAACAAGTTCGTCTTTCATGTGGCGCTGCCGGTGCAGCTGTTCCGGGACCTTGCCACCATGGATGTCCGCGCCAGCTTCGACGGCCCGTATGTGCTGTTCTGCGCTGCGGCCACCACGGCAAGCATTCTGGTCATCTGGGGGCTGGCCCGGCTCTTTTTGAAGGATAAGCACATCGTGGGGGAGTTCGTGCAGGCGAGCTACCGCTCTTCGGCGGCCATCCTCGGTGCGGCCTTCATCCAGAACATCTACGGTACCTCCGGCCTGTCCGGCCTGATGATCCTGGGCAGTGTGCCGCTGTACAACATCTTTGCGGTCGTCATCCTCACGCTGGAAAGCCCTTCGCAGGACGCCCGGAGCGGCATGGGGGAGAAGCTGGTCAAGAGCCTCAAGGGCATCGTGACCAACCCCATCCTGCTGGGCATCGCGGCGGGCTTTGCGTGGAGCCTGCTCCGCCTGCCCATGCCCGCCATGGCCAACAAGACGCTCTCCAGCCTGGCCGGTATGACCAGCCCGCTGGCCCTGCTTGCCATCGGTGCGGGCTTCAAGGGCCGCGCAGCGCTGGGCTACCTCAAGCCTACGGCCGTCGCAACGGTCATCAAGCTCATCCTCCTGCCGGCCATCTTCCTGCCCGTGGCGGTGCGGCTGGGCTTTGTGGACCAGAAGCTCGTGGCGCTGATGGTCATGCTGGGCAGTGTGACCACCCCGGCGGGCTACGTCATGGCCAAACAGATGGGCCACGAAGGCACCCTGACCGGCAGTGTCTGCGTCACCACCACCTTCTTCAGCGCCCTGACCCTGACCTTCTGGGTCTTCTGGGCGAGGAGCCGGGGTTACATCGTATAAATAAAAAAGAGCTGCTGCAAAACTCCTTCAGTCACGGCTTCGCCGCGCCAGCTCCCTCGAAGAGGGAGCCTTAGCGTGACGGGTAGCTGTAAAGCCTCCCTCTGGGAGGGAGGTGGCATCGCGGATGCGATGCCGGAAGGAGTTTGCAACGGCTCACTTTTTGCATGAAAATAAAAAATACAACAAAAAAGCATCTTGAAAAACTTCAAGATGCTTGGTGGTTGCGGGGGCCGGATTTGAACCAACGACCTTCGGGTTATGAGCCCGACGAGCTACCAGACTGCTCCACCCCGCGCTATTTACTTTTTGCTGTCGGCCTCTCGCTGACTGCTCAAGTATAATACCACAGAGCGGGGGAGATGTCAAGTGCTTTTCGAAAGTTTTTTCGAATCTTCCGGTCGTCACTTCGCTTCAGGCTTGCGGGGCTGCTTTTTGCGGGGGTGGCGAACTTTGTAGAACACCACGCCGCAGACGATACCGATGCCGATGGCGGGCCATGCGCCGATGAGGAAGACGAGAACCGTCTGGACCCCGGCGGTGAAGTTCGACCAGCCGTTCCGGAAGGCGTCGGCCAGCCGGGCACCGAAGCTGCTGCCGGTGGAGATCAGGGTCTCGACCTCGTTGAGGGTGATGTTCACGGTGCAGTACTGCACCTGATTGGCGTACCAGTTCAGCTGGCTCTGGTAGCTCTCGATCTGGTACTGCACGTCGCTCAGGGAGGACTCGATCTGCAGCAGGTCGGAGAGCGCGTCCGCGCTGGCCTGCAATTCCTGCAAACGGGTGCGCTGGGCGGTCAGATTGTCCAGCCGGGCCTCGATGTCCAGATACTGGGTGGTCACATCGTCGGCGCTCTCGCTCCGGCTGATCACGCTGCCAGCGGCTTCGGCAGACGTCAGGAAGGCGCTGTAAGCACTCTCCGGCACCCGCAGGGTCAGCGAGAGGGTGCGGGTGTTGTCGGTGCTGTCGGTGTACTCATTGCTGGACTCCATATAGCCGTCCATGCTGTCCAGCGTCTCGTCCAGCTGTTGGCGTGCCCCATCGAAGTCTTTGGTCTCGATGGAAAGATCGGCCGTGTAGATGATCTTAGCGCTGTCCACTGTGCCGGAAGCCGAGTTCTCGCCCTCCACATTGCCGGAGGTCAGCAGGTCGGCGTTGCCGGCACCACGCACGGCGCATTTGGCGCTGCCGGTGCCGTAGGTGTCTGCACCGCTGTCCAGAGAATAGGTGGCAAGCTCCGGTGCGGCGTCGTAGGCGGCTGCCGTGCTGGGCGCAGACCCGCCGGAGAACAGGGTGACACCGTTCCAACTGCTTTTGCTCAGCGCGGCACCATACAGGCAGACACCGCACAGCGCCACACAGGCGGCCAGTTCTGCGGCCCGTTTGACTGGGAAACGGAGGGGGGCCTTTTTCTTCTTTTCCGGTGCAAGGGCCGGGGTGAGCTGGGGTTTGGGGGTGGTGCCGGATGCGGCCTGCTCGGCCTGCCGGGCCTTCTGCATGGCCAGCAGCTTTTCTTTCAGGTCGTCCGGGGCATGGACGTCATCGACCTCCATCTTGTACTCATACCACCTCATCTTCGATCTCCTCCTTCAGCATCGTATGTAGCTGTGCGCGGGCCCGCCGCAGCCAGCTGAGCACCGTATTGGTGGGAGCCCCCATCATCCGGCCCACTTCCGCAGCCGTGTATCCTTCGTAGTAGTGCAGGTACACGGCGTTGCGGTAGTTTTCCGGCAGGGTGCGCACCGCATCGAGCACACTGCCGTCTTCCATCTGGTCGGGCGCGGGGATATTCTCATCCAGTTCGGTGTCCTTCTGGCGCGCTGCACGGGTCAGGTCCCGGCAGCGGTTGATGGCGACACGCAGCAGCCAGGCCTTGAGGTGCTCCTCACTCTCAAAGCGGCCGTCGTAGTTCAGGAGCTTTTCGAAAACATCCTGCACCACATCTTCGGCGTCTGCCGCGCAGCTGCAATTGTGGTAGGCTGCTCGGTAGACGGCGTCGCTGTATCGCTGCACAGCCAGCGCAAAAACTTCGTCTTTGGTCAACTGTCCCATATCGTCTTACACTCCTTTGAAGCCCCGGTGGCCGGGGTTTGCTGGAAATCGTTGGTTCCAGTGGGACATTCTACCGGATACACGGCTGAGAGGTCCCGATTATTGCATCGCAGAATAAAAAGAGTATAACAAAAATTCAACGTTTGTACAATCGCTGAAGCAACGCAATGCGCCCGGCGAGAAAGGCCTCAGCCTTGGGGTGGGCAAGCCAGTGCTTGCCGCCCGGCTCCCGGCAGAGCCGCTGCTCCAGCGCATGAGGGTCGGCGTCGATGGCCTCCACATCCCGCAGCGTGAGGGTGAGCGTGAGGGCCGCCGCGCAGTCCGGCAGGGGCGGGAGCGGGTCTTCCCAGACGAAGGGCGGCAGCAGCTGCACCGCATACACCGTGCGGGAGCATTCCTCCGTCAGCAGCAGGGCGGCGGGGGTGCCGTCGGGTAGGACGTGGAGGCTGCTGTAAAGCAACTGCAAAGTCCGGGGTGCCAGCAGGGGCGTACTGGCCGCGCCGGGCGTTTCGCGCAGGGTGAGGAAGGCTTCGGCCTCGTCGGCGTAGATGCGCCGGGCCGGTGCCTGAAAGTCTGCCCAGAGTGCGGGCAGCGCAAACACGCCCTCGCGGTCCAGCCCATGCTGGAGCAGCAGGTAAAATTCGGTCAGTGGGTGTGCCGGGTCCGGCTGCGGCATCCCGAAATCCGGCCGGGAAAGATGTCCTCCGCCCATGTGATACGCCTCCTTGGAGATTCTGCTTCCAGTATAGTGGGCGGCGGGCCGTTTGGCAAGCGAAATCGCGGATTGTAAACCCTGACTGAAATTTTGTGTTGACCATTTGCGGCGGGCCGGGGTATACTGGCGAGCGTGACCGACAACAACGACAATATCGACCCGAATATCGGAGGGGAATCATGGAGAAGAAACTGACGACGTATCAAATGGCAGTCACGGCGCTGATGGCAGCTGTGATGTGTGTTCTTGGCCCGCTGACGGTGCCCATCGGAGCCGTCCCCATCTCGCTGGCAAACTTTGTCATCTGCCTGACCGCCTGGCTGCTGGGCCCCAAGTTCGGCACCCTGAGTGTGGCGGTGTACCTGTGCATCGGCCTGATCGGTGTGCCGGTCTTCTCCGGCTACGGTGCGGGTCTGGCCAAGCTCGCCGGCCCCACCGGCGGTTATCTGGTGGGCTACCTGCTGCTGGCGCTCATCGGCGGCCTGTTCATCGAGAAGAGCAACGGCAACCCGGTGGTCTCCGGCATCGGTCTGGTGCTGGGCGACGCGGCCTGCTATGTGCTGGGCACGGCATGGTTCGTGTTCCAGATGCAGTGTGAGCTGGGCTACGCACTCTCGGTGTGCGTCTATCCCTTCATCGCGCTGGACCTCGCCAAGATCGTGGTCTCCTGCGTCGTGGGCGCATTGCTGCGCAAGCGTCTGGTGCAGGCAGGCGTCCTGAAGATGGCCTGATGGTCAAAAGAAACGAGAAAACCTCGGCCTTCTCCGGAAGATAACGAAGCACGAGAGGAAGACCGACCTTCTGCAAGCAGCGGAGGGCCGGTCTTCCTGCTTTTTTCTGCTTTTGTTTGACAAGTGCGGCCAATGGTTGTAAGATTAAATTATTTAGTACTTATTAAGTAAAGCAAGATACTTCAGGAGGAACATCGTGGCAGAAACCGTTTTGGAACCGCAGAAGAAAAAGACCCGTTTGATGACGGAGGGCAGCATCTGGAAGAGCATCCTGCTGTTTTCCGTGCCGCTGATCCTGGGCAACCTGCTTCAGCAGCTGTACAACACCGCCGACTCCATCATCGTCGGCAACTTTCTGGGCAGCAATGCGCTGGCAGCCGTCGGCTCCAGTGGCTCGCCCATCTTCCTGCTCATCGGCTTCAGTCAGGGCATCGCAGTGGGTGCGGGCGTCGTGGTGGCGCAGTATCTTGGCGCGAAGGACCGCGAGGATGCGCAGCGGGCCGTGCACACCGCGCTGGCGCTGGCCGTGCTGCCGCCGGTGGTTCGCCTGATCCTGGGCATGGGTGCGCAGTGGGGGGCGTGGATTTACCGCGCGCTGACCTTCCTGGTCATCAGCTGCCCCTGCGCTCTGGTCATCTCCATCCCGCTGGGCTTTACCCTCTGCGCCAACATGGCGGCGGGCATCCTGAATGCGGCGGGCAACTCCCAGCGGTCGCTGCTCTATCTGGGCATTGCATCGGGCACGAACATCCTCCTCGACCTCGTGCTCATCGCGGGGCTGCGGATGGGTGTGGCCGGTGCGGCCATCGCTACCGACATCAGCCAGCTGGTTTCCTGTGTGCTGGCGCTGCGCTTTTTGATGCAGGTCCAGGACGACTACCGCGTGACGGCCAGAGAGATCCGAGTGCACGGCAAAATGGCCGTCCGCATCATCAAGGTGGGCCTGCCCACCGGCATCCAGAATATGGTCATCTCACTGTCCAACATTCTGGTGCAGGCCAGCGTCAACGGCTATGGTGCCGCCGCCATGGCCGGGTTCGCGGCCTATATGAAGGTGGACGGCTTCAACATCCTGCCCATCATGAGCTTCAGCATGGCGGCCACCACATTCGTGGGGCAGAACTTCGGCGCGGGCAAGCTCGACCGCGTGAAGAAGAGCCTGTGGGTCACGCTGGGCATGGGCGTCGTCTACACCATCCTCACCGGTGTGCTGCTGCTGGCCTTCCAGGACCCCATCATGCACCTGTTTACCCACGAAGAGGACGTCGTTGCCTTTGGCTGCACAGCCATGCACTACTTCTGCCCCTTCTACTGGGAGCTGAGCATCCTGCACGGTCTGGCGGGCACCGTGCGCGGCACCGGCAAGACCATTCCGCCCATGGTGGTGCTGCTGGTCTCGCTGTGTGTGTTCCGCATCGGGTGGATCCAGTGGGTGCTGCCCTTCTTTTCCAGCATCGACGGCATCTTCCTGCTGTATCCCGTCTCGTGGGGGCTGGGTGCGTTGATGATGGTGGGTTACGCATGGAAAGCAAACTGGCTGGAAACTTAAGATAATAAGGAAAAATCTTCCACTTCTGCTCAAAAAACGTAAAATTTTTTGTCGGGGGGGGGGTAACAATTGGTCGGATTTGATTGCTTTTTCCCCGAATGTACCGTATAATAAAATCTGAAATGTTTACAAAAAGGTTCCAGTTTTGAGCGGAAAGGGGATGCGTCCGGATGGAAGAGTCGAATCGGCAGAAATGGGAGCGCTATATCCAGAATCTTCGCCAGGTGCGGACCCTCTCCCGCCCGCAGTTCCCGCCGGAAACGGCTCCGGAATTCCTGCTGGAGGCGATCCAGGGCAACGCGGTGCGCTGCTTCGATCGGATGAAGGAGAACAACGCCCTGCTGGGGGAGCTGGTCTACACGCGGGACGCGAAAACGTTGTCCGACAGCGACCTCGCCGAGCTGGAAGAGGCGGCAGGCAGGCTGTTCAACTATGCCAACAGCGAGGACTGCGGCGTAGCCTACAAGATCCACGAGCTGCTGCTGAAGGCGGCCCGCTTCCGCGACGATGTCCCCATGATCGTCCGGGAGCTGTACTACAACGGCATCACCCTGCACTATATCAATGTGCGGGATGAGGACCACGACGTCAACCTGCTGTGGCCGCGCATCCATGCCTTCTTTCTGGAGGGGGCCAACTACATTGCCCGGTATGAAGAGCTGGACAAGGAGACCCGGCAGTACATCATCCGGTGCGTGGGCAACATCCGGCTGGCGGTCTCGCGCCAGACGAAAGAGGATTGCCATCGGTATATGGAGCTGTTCGACCTGGCGATGGGCATCATCACATCGCCCTATTACCAGGAGCTGGACCCGGACATCCCCTGGGCACGGTTCACCTATTCCATGCACCTGGACCAGATGACCCTGATGGCCTATCTGCGCCATTGCAATGACCCTGAGGTCGCAGAGCGGGTGCTGCGGTCGGCCTCCTATGTCTACGAGCATCAGAAAAAGAACGCAGGAGAGGAATCCCGCCAGCAGAACTGGCGGGTGAGCTACTTTTACCATGCGGCACTCTACCATGCCGGAAAAGGCACGGCCCGTGCCGTCGTGGAAGATCTGCTGGAGATCATCAGCCAGACCGGCGAACAGGATTATTCGCCGGACGGCATCAACCGCAACCTGACCGGTGCGGCCTATCTCTTTTATTATGAAGCATTTTTGAGCGAGCAGGACCGCGCCGAGCTGGCTGACCGCATTGCAAAGGAGCGGGCGGCGGCCCACCGGTATCTGGACGAGATGCCGGGCACTGAATACCCCCGCGTGGCCAGCGTTGCCATCCGGGAACTCATCACGGCGCAGTCGGATACCAAGGAAATAGACAACCGCAAGATCCTGGAGAGCATTCTCTTCGGCCACAAGCCGACCTATGTGCACTCCACGATGGTGGCGCACCTGACCAGAGTGCTGCTCCGGCGGATGATCGAGACCGACCCCGCCGCCCTCATCGGCCTGCTGGGCTGCAAGACCGCAGCCGAAGTGCAGGCCCGGAAGCCGGAGCTGCTGCAGACCGCCTATGAATGCGGCCTGTACCACGATGTGGGCAAGAGCGCGGTCATCATGTACATCGACACCAACAGCCGCAGCCTGCTGGAGGAAGAATTCTGCTGCATCCAGAGCCACCCGGTCATTGGCTGCAGTCTGCTGCGGGAGGCCGGGTACGAAGAGCATCTGGCCCCGGCGGCGCTCTATCACCACTGTTTCTACAACGGACAGGGCGGCTACCCCAGAGATGTGCCGCCCTGCCCGCAGGACATCAAGGGCATCGTGGATGTGCTGACCGTGGCGGACTCGCTGGATGCCGCCACCGATAATATCGGTCGGTGCTACAACCTTGCCAAGCCCTTCCGCACGCTGCTGGAAGAGCTGCGGGCCCAGAGCGGCACCCGCTATGCGCCCAATGTGGTCGCCCTGTTCGAGGATGAGCGTTTCTGCCAGCAGCTGGCAGAGAACACGGATGCTGAGCGCAAAAGGGTGTATCTGCAGGTGTATCACGCCGGAAGTGAAGAAAAATAAACGACCCTCTCTATCATTGCTTCGCAGTGCCACCTCCCCCAAAAGGGAGCGGGCATACGTCAGCGTGATAGAGAGGGTCATTCTTTTTGTTTAAGTTAAGGTGAAGCTTTCCCAGTCCACCCTGCCGGTGCAGTTCAGCCGGGGTACTTAGCCACTTCCAGCAGTTCCTCCGCCCGGCGGACCTGTTCCGCCGTGGGGGGAACAGCATCGGGCAGGGGATAGGAGATGCCCAG
>ENA-ORMR01002251-ORMR01002251.1-human-gut-metagenome-genome-assembly--contig:-NODE-2251-length-12440-cov-2.641986_pt1 | contig 12440 bp, 8 predicted proteins | sample MGYA00242107_ERZ509003 | MGnify/ENA primary metagenome ERZ509003 (study PRJEB26280, sample SAMEA2338699) | human gut metagenome | biome: human gut; feature: human-associated habitat; material: faeces... | reverse complement strand
CAGATAAAAATACCGAACGGCGTGCTTATAACACGAATCCACTTCGGAAACTCGATGTGTCTGCTTGCGGGACTATTGCTAGGTGGACTTGGAGGAGGTCTTGCATCCGGAATCGGCGCGGCAATCTATGACCTTTTAGACCCTGTATATATCATTTCTGCACCGTTTACTTTTCTTTCTAAATTTGCAATGGGATTTTTGTGCGGAGTCCTTGCCTCGAGGATAAGAGGGGAGAAGAAAACCGGTAAGGTAGTTTTAGGGATAACAGTAAGCTCGATAGTAGGACAGCTTGCATATATATTCATGTATCTGTCGAAAACATACATCGGTCAGATTCTGCTTGGTGCAGCACAGGAAACTGCTCTTTCAGCGACTGCAACCAACGCGATAACCTCATCTGTAAACGCTGTTATAGCGGTTGCGGTATCTGTACCACTGTTCTTTGCACTGCGTGTTCCGCTGAAATCTACCGCCATCGGAGCTATGCTGTTTGAGAAGAAGGAATCGAAGAAAATTAACTGGGCTGTATGGATTCCAGTTGTTATAGTCTTCCTTGCAATATCCTTCGGCGCAATCTGGATGTACGCCGAATACAAGAAATCTCACTGATAGTGCTTATCAGGATTGATTTTTGCGAAAAAATATGATAAAATAGCCGCAGACAGGTTAATTCCTGTACTGCGACTTTTTTATGGAGATTGACATATGGAATGGAAAGAACTTAAAATATATACCTCACATTCGGGTATAGAACCTCTTTCAAACGCTCTTATTATGAGCGGAATAGAGGGCTTTGTTATCAACGATCCGGAGGACATCAGAGAATTTGAACGTAATAAAAACGCGTCTTGGGATTATATAGGCGAGGAGGTTTACGAGCTTGTCGGCAAGGAAACTTATATCACCGTTTATATTCCGGATGATGAAACCGGTGCTGCCCAGCTTGAAGCTGTAAGCTCGGCTGTGGCTTGGCTTAAGAGTGCGGATGAAAAAGGCGAATACGGCGAGCTTAGAATATCTTCGGGAAGCATCAAAGAAGAGGACTGGGCTAACAACTGGAAGCAGTATTTCAAGCCGCTGAATATAGGCGAACGACTTGTCATAAAGCCCTCATGGGAGACTCTTCCGGAGGATAACAAGCGGATAGTACTTGAAATTGACCCTGAAACAAGCTTTGGAACAGGCAGACATCACACCACCCGCCTTTGCCTTGAGCTTTTAGAAAAGTATATAAAGCGCGGAGACACTGTCTGCGACCTTGGCTGCGGAAGCGGAATAATCTCGATTGCCGCTATGCTTTACGGTGCTGAAAAAGCCGTCGCTGTAGACATATCGGCAGACGCCGAAAAGATTTCGCGAGAAAATGCCACAAAGAACGGCATACCTGCCGAAAAGTATATTTCCTACTGCGGCGACGTTGTAACGGATGGGGCGTTGCGGCAAAAGGTAGGAAAGGGCTACACATTGGTTGCGGCAAACATAGTGGCGGATGTTCTTTTAGCTATGAAGGATGTTTTTGCCGACATAACAGCACCTGGCGGCACGCTTGTGCTTTCCGGCATTATCGACGGCAGGCAGGATGAAGTCTTCGGGGCTATAAAGCAAAAAGGCTTTACACTTATAGAATCAAGAAGCTGTGAAATGTGGAATGCCGCAGTATTTAAAAAATCATGAATCCGATCGAAATAATATACGAAGATTCCGAGCTGTGCGTTGTCTGTAAGCCGCAGGGCATAGATTCGGAACATACGCTTACAAGTCTTGTCTCACAGAAGCTCGGATGTGATATTTACCCTGTTCATCGCCTTGATAAGGACGCCGGCGGCTTGATTTTACTTGCTAAGACTAAGCGCGCGGCGGCAAAGCTGACGGAATCAATGCAAAAAGGTGAGTTTGAAAAGTACTATCTGGCTATAGTCCTCGGAATGCCGGAGAAGCCTGAGGACAGGCTTGATGACTATTTGTATCACGACAAGCAGAAAAATAAGTCATATGTCGTAAAATCGGAGCGTAAAGGCATAAGGCTTGCCACACTTGAATATCAGACTGTCGGCTCGGCGATAGTGCTTGATGTACCGGTAACTCTGCTGAGAATCAGACTTCACACCGGCAGAACCCATCAGATTAGGGTGCAGTTTGCATCCAGAAAGCATCCGCTTATTGGAGATATTAAGTACGGCGGGAAAAAGGACGATATCAAGCTTTCGCTGTGGTCACATGAAATAAGCTTTAACCATCCGATAAGCGGAAAACGTCTTGACTTCAGGCTTTTGCCACCTGATGCGTTTCCTTGGAATGTATTTAATTTTGCGTAAGAATTACAGAATATAACCCGCTCCGAACATAAAGTACGGCGCGGGTTTTGTGTGGTTTTGCAGAGCTTTTACATAAGCGGAGAAAATACCTTAAGGATAGCCTGAAGCAGAGCGTAAGGCGCACCTTTTTTGTTCAGCTGCTCTATGGTTACCTCCTGAGATTTCTCCATAGTCTCCCAAAAGTCCGATTCGACCTCTTTCACGCACTTTGACTTGTATGCCAGAATACAGTTTTCAAAGTGCAGATAAAAGCTGCGGAAATCAAAGTTTGCCGTTCCGACTACGCATATTTTGCCGTCGGCGGCTATAGACTTAGCATGAATAAATCCGGGGGTATATTCATATATTCTAACTCCGGCGTTCAGAAGCGCACGGTAATTTGAGCGTGTAACCGCAAAGACAGTTTTCTTGTCCGGAATATGCGGAGTGATTATTCTTACATCGACCCCGCTCATAGCGGCGTGGGTGAGGGCAGTGGTCATCTCGTTGTCCAGAATAAGATATGGAGTTGTGATGTAGAGGTTTTTAGTAGCACTGTTGATGATACCCAGATAGGCAAGCTCGCAGATAAGCTGGTCGTTTGATGGTCCGTCGGCATAGGGCTGAATGTAACCGTCTGATTCGCACTCAAAATCTCCGAGATATTCGTCGTAGTCGACCTTTGATTCCCCGCGGGAGAAGTGCCAAAGCTGCAAAAACGTCTCGGTCATTTTGGTAACAGCCTCGCCTTTTATCATAATTCCGGTGTCCTTCCAATGACCGAACCTTTCCACTTCGTTGATGTACTCGTCGGCAAGATTTATTCCGCCGGTGAAGGCTGTGTTTCCGTCGATAACAAGGATCTTGCGATGGTCGCGGTAGTTTAGGAAGGTGTCGAGCGAGGGGCGGATACGGTTGAATACCGAAACGCTTATGCCAAGCCCCTCAAGATATTTTTCATAGCCCTTTGGAAGCTTCTGAACCGTTCCGAAATCGTCGTACATAAGTCTAACTTCAACGCCCTCGGATATTTTGGTTTTTAGTATTTCAAGTATGTCGCCAAACATCTTGCCCTGCTCGATAATAAAATACTCCATGAAAATAAATTTTTCGGCACGGGTAAGCTCGCGCACAACCGCGTTAAAATACTCTTCTCCCGAAGAAAAATACTTGGCTGAGGTGTTTTTATATACAGGAGCATAGGCGGTTTTTTTGATGTATTTCATCTGTCGCGCTATTTCAGGATCTTCCGATTCTATTTCGTGGATGCTGTCGCCTTCGGAACTCATAGCGTTGCGCATCATCAGTCTGTAGCTTTTAAAGCGTTTTCCTATGCGATAGCTTTGTTTGGACTTTGCAAATATAAGATAAAGCGGCGCGCCCCAGATGGGGAATATAAGAACCGCTATTATCCATGTCAGCTTGAATGACGGATTCATGTCCTCGTTGGCTATGTCAAGAACGATCAGAATTGATATAATCGTTGTTACAACATAGTACCAAACAAATTTATTGGCTAAAGATATCACAAAATAGAATAACACGGCAAGCTGAATGAACGCAAGCAGAGCCGTTATGAATATCTTCGACTGTAAGATTTTAAAAACCTTTTTCAACCCCAGCACCTCCTGAACAAATGCTTATACGGTCATTATACACCATTTTTCTTGCAATATCAATAGCAATATAACCTCATAAAAAGGTTACAAGTTGGTTACAGCAATATGACAGTTTGCAAAGAAGCATTGACAATTGGGAGCTTGACTGTTAAAATATAAAAGAATGTAAAGGTATGCAAACTTGATAGCGTGCAATTGTGAAAGTACATTGTCTTTTTGAAAGGAAAGATTTTTTAATGAGCGAACATAAAATGCTGTGTATGGGCTGTATGGAGCCGATAGAAGATGAAAATAGCAGCGTATGTCCTTTTTGCGGGTATGACGATTCATCTTTGAATCCGCCTTCTTATCTTCAGCCCAAGACTGTTCTGGATTCGAGATATATCGTGGGAAGATTACTCAGCTTCAACGGTGAATCCGCACTGTATATAGGATATGATAATACAGAAGGCGCAAAGGTGTTTATCCGCGAGTATATGCCAGACGCTATTTGTCAGCGCATGGCAGGAACTGCCGAGCTTGTTGTAAATCAGTCTTCTTTGGTGCAGTACAAAAATTATCTGTCGGAATTTGTCGAGCTTAACAAATCGCTTATGAGGTTCAGAACAATGTCTCATATTATAGCCCCGAGCGATATGTTCTATGCCAACAATACCGCCTATTCAGTCATGCCGTATTGCGACGGAATAACCTTAAAGCAGTATCTTGCAGATAATGCAGGTGAGCTTAGCTGGGAGCAGGTTAAAAAGCTGTTTCCTCCGCTGCTTACAACCTTGGGATGCCTACATAATGCGGGCATAGTTCACAGGGGAATCAGTCTTGAAAATATACTTGTCACCGATAAGGTTGAGCTGCGCCTGACCGGATTCTCTATTTCCGAGATAAGAACTGTAAATACCGATCTTGCGCCCGAGCTTTATCCCGGATATTCCGCTCCCGAACAATATGCTGCCGCCGATTGGGACGGCACATGGACTGATGTTTACGCTGTAGCTGCGGTTATGTACCGTCTGCTTACCGGATGTATGCCGACGGAAGCCATGGCAAGAGTCAGCAACGAATCACTTTTGGAACCCTGCAAAATTAATCCTCATGTACCGGCGAATATCTCAAAGGTCATAATGCAGGCAATGCAGCTTTCCTGCCAGCAGAGGATTCAGACAATAACCGACTTTGTAACAAAGCTTTTTGAGCAGCCAAGCTATATGAACAAGCTGCCGATGGGCGCAACACAGACAATACCGATAAACGTTACGGATAAAGACCGCAGAAACAGCTCTGCCGGCAAGAAAAAGAAGAAAAAGAAATCCAACATCGGAATGTTCATCGGAGCGGTTATACTGGTAGTAATAGTAGTTGCGGCGTTCTTTGCACTGATAATGATGCTCTTCCCGGATGATGCCAATGATAATCCAAATGTCCCCGATGTGACCGACAACACTCCGCCGGTTGTCACAACCACCGATACCTCCGCTCCCGTGCCTACGGCTCCACCGATAAGTGTTGAGCAGCCCCCTGTTACAGAGGCGACAAAGCCGCAGGGAACAATGTTTGTTATGCCTGATCTGAAGGGCAAGAAGTATACATCTGTAGTTGAGAGCGACACATGGAAGGATCGGCTTGAATTTGAAGCTGTTTACGAGTATTCCGAAGAATACGAGCGCGGACTTATATTCGACCAGGATATTCCCGGCGGAACCGACCTTTATCCGGTTCAGAAGGTAAAGCTGTTTGTAAGTCAGGGTCTTTCAGTGGTTGATATTCCCGACTTTATGAAGATTGATGAGTTCACCGGCTTCTGGGTAAGAATGACAAAGGACGAATACGTTGCGATTCTTAACGAGCTTAATATCAAATACAAATTCAGGGATCTTAATACTCCCACCGAACAGTCAGGACTGGTAATGGGTGTATACTGCAAGGAAAGCGGCGACGGAGTAGGCGGTAAGATAAACGTTAAGGATGGCAATACTCTTTATGTAGATATATCAGTATTTTCACCCGACCTTGATGCTGCTGGATAATGTCTTCGGCTTTACGGATTCAACTTATTATCAGCGCTGATTTGCTTGCAGAACATATGAAAAGAAGCTTCTTTTCGCACGATTTCCTTTGTTTTGTTGAAATTTGAACAGATAATTTGAAAAATACGCATCATTTTTTGGTGCGTATTTTATTGTCAAAAATATTGACAATTACTCATTGTAATGATATGCTTAATGTGTTCATGGCGAACGGCATTGTATAATATTATTGGCTGCCGTTGTAATTAAGTTAATACTTAACGGAGGTTAATCATGTCAAGAACAATAGGAATTCTTACCAGCGGCGGGGACGCCCCCGGAATGAACGCCGCAATTCGTGCGGTGGCAAGAGCAGCACTTTATAAAGGATACAAAGTTATTGGAATAAGAAGAGGATATCAGGGACTTATAGACGGCGATCTTTTTGAAATGGGTCCCAGAGATGTTTCTGATATAGTACAGCGCGGCGGAACAATGCTTTTCACCGCACGAAGCAAAGCTTTTATGACGATTGAGGGTCAGCAGGCTGCAAAGCAGAGATGCGATGAAGTCGGAATAGATACCCTTGTCTGCATAGGAGGAGACGGCACTTATCGCGGTGCTTTGGATATTTCAAAGCTTGGAGTAAGATGCATAGGCATACCCGGAACTATCGACAACGATATTTCCTGCACCGAATATACCATCGGTTTTGATACCGCTGTCAACACCTGTGTTGAAATGATAGACAAGATAAAGGACACCGAAATGTCCCACAGCCGCTGCTCGGTTATCGAAGTAATGGGCAGACACGCGGGTCATATAGCCGTAAACGTCGGCGCAGCTACAGGCGCCACCGAGGTTATAACCGTTGAAAGACCGTATGATCTTGATGAAATTTGCGAAAAGATTCTTGAGCAGAAGGCAACAGGCAAAAAGCACTTTGAAATAGTTGTAGCTGAGGGAATAGGCGGTTCGGAAGATATTGCAAAGTATATTCAGGAGCATACCGGTATCGATTCGAGAGCCACAGTTTTAGGCTATGTTCAGCGCGGAGGAGCTCCTTCGGCACATGACAGAATTATTGCCGCAAGAATGGGCTGTTACGCTGTTGAGCTTATAGAAAGCGGTGCGTATAACAGAATTATCGCGGTTAAAAACAACAAGCTTGTTGATTACGATATTGATGAAGCGCTTGCAATGAGCAAGAAGTATGACGAGCATCTTCATAAGCTTTTAAGCGCGCTTTCACTTTAATCGTTTTCATATATTCGCAAAATAAGAGTAGGAATCCGAGCGTAATTCTTATTTCAGCTTTGAGAGGCAGAGAAAATTGACGCTTTAAAAAGCAAGATAAGTATGAGTGCCGCAAAGACGGGGAGTTGCTTTGCGGACGAAATGGCAGCGTAATATATGTGCTGTCTGCGGTTCGGCTTCCGCATCCCGCTTAACGTGCATACAGCTTTGCTGATGATAGCTTTTCATGATAACTATCCATGCATATTAAGCAAAAAATTATGTATTGGAGGTTGAATTATCATGAAAAGCTTTTTTTCAAGGCTCGGAAACTTTTTCCGAAAAAGCAGCTCTAAGCTCGGAGAGCGTTTGAAGGATAACATGTTTATCCGCTCGGCAAAGGAACTGAAAAGCATACGTTGTCTGTGCGTTACGGCTATGCTTATAGCGCTGGATTTAGCGCTTAAGCTTTTTGTCGGCATACAGGTGACGGATTCTATGAAGATATCCTTTGCTTTTATTGCAATTGCTTCAATAGGAATGCTTTACGGACCCACGGTCGGCTTTGCTGCCGGAATCATAACCGATTTACTTGGCTTTATCATTAAGCCAACCGGCGCATTTGACATAAGGTTTACGCTTATCGAAGCTTTGGGAGCGCTGATTTATGGTCTTTTCCTTTACAACGCGGTAAACGGAAAATGGCTTCTTCCGAGAATAATCGCAGCAAAGACAACGGTTGTAATCATCTGCAACCTCTGGCTGACGACATGGGCGATAGCAAGCGTGGCGGGAAAGGGATTTCTTGTTATGCTTCCCGCAAGAGTAATATCAAACCTTGCATTGCTTCCTGTTGACGTATTCCTACTTGCACTGTTCCTTCCAAGCGTTCTCAGAACGTATAATACCGTGTTCAAGGGCGTAAGAAAGGTTAAGGAGAATGCTGTGTTCACAGACAGCGGCTTTGCTACAGCGCTGATGTATATAGTCTGTCTGCTTCTTGTCATTATGTGCTGTGTAGGTCTTTCCGAGCAGGATCTTAAAACCAAAAATTCCGACCTTAAGAAAACCGTTGCGGCTCAGTCGGAAACCATTGAAAGAATGCAGTCGGAAATCGACAAGCTTTATGAAAATGCGGGCATTGACAAGCCTGTAATCGAAGAACCCGCGGAATAAATCGTCAATAGCCGATATAATACAATTAATTCCTTGTGCAAACGCATATTCCGCGGCTGCGCAAGGAATTAATTTTGCGTAAAACCCAACAAATTGTAGATATACTACTTGTAATTCACAATAATTTGTGCTATAATAAATCCGTATCTAATGTGCCGATTTATCGATTCGGTACTGTAGCCCTGTATTATAATTTAGGAAAGGATATTATAGCTTGATTTGCAAAATGATAAGTCAGACTATAATCACTCCGCACCTGATATAATAAATATTCAGAATTTTTTAGGAGAGAAAACTATGGATGTTATTTCATTATCACGCGAATTGGGCGCAGCTATTCAGGCTGACCCCAGATATTCAAGATATCTTGAAGCAAAGGATTTAAACGACAAGGACGAAGAGCTTCAGAAGCTTATCGGCGAGTTCAATCTCGGCAGAATGCAGCTCAATCAGGAAATGTCCAAAAAAGAAAATAAGAGCGAGGATAAAATCGCCGAGCTTAATCAGAAAATAAGGGCGCTTTACGGTCAGATCATGACCAACAAGAATATGTCTGCATATAACGAAGCAAAGGGCGAGATGGACAGAATGCTCGACCAGATCAACAACATCATCACCCTTTCAGCCAACGGCGAGGATCCTTATACCTGTCCGGCTGAGCATCAGTGCACCGGTAGCTGTTCCACCTGCGGCGGCTGTCACTAAAACACAGAAATATTTATTGGGAGTGAGTTCAAAAAATGGCGTTGACGTATAAAGACATTGATATGTCGAAGGTTTCCAAGGGAATGAAGCAGTATCTCGACATAAAAATGAAATATATGGATAACATTCTGTTTTTCCGCTTGGGCGATTTCTATGAAATGTTTTTTGACGATGCTGTTTTAGTCTCGAAGGAGCTTGAACTCACTCTCACCTCAAAAGACTGCGGACTTGAGGAACGCGCGCCGATGTGCGGAATACCGCATCACGCCTGCGACACCTATATCAAACGGCTTATAGACAAGGGCTACAGCGTTGTTATATGCGAACAGCTTGAAGACCCGGCTACAGCCAAGGGCATAGTAAAGCGAGACGTTGTAAGAATTATCACACCCGGAACTCTTACCGACAGCAATATGATAGATTCGAGCGAGAATAACTGGCTTGCAAGCGTCTATCTCGAAGCCGGAGCCTGCGCTATCTGCTTTGCGGACATTTCAACAGGGGAGGCTCATCTATATAAATCCACCGAAAAGGATTTGCAGGCATATATCATCAACAAGCTTTCGAGGTATTCGCCCTCGGAGGTTCTTTGTCAGAAGAAGTTTCCAAGGCTTAAGGAGGCCTATGTCTTTATAGATGATAAGCTCAGAGCTTCAATCAAAAGCCTCGACGATTCCGACTTTGATTTTTATAAGCACAAGCAAACCGTTTTGAATCAGTTTTCAAACGATTCGTTTGTCAATTTAGAGCTTGACGATTCCGACGTTGAGGCAAAGGCATGTTCGGCTTTGTTTTTGTACATCGAAAAAACCCAGTGCGCAAGCGTTGCAAGATTCTTCTCGATAGTAAGACACACCGATGACGCTATTATGATTATCGGCTATACAGCAAGAAGCAACCTTGAGCTTGTTAAAACCATAAGAAGCGGTTCAAGCAAGGGAACACTTTTGTGGGTGCTTGATAAAACTAAAACTGCGATGGGCAAGCGTATGCTTGTCACGTATATCGAACAGCCTCTTATGAATCCGGCAAGGATAATTGCAAGGCAGGACGCTGTTGAAGATCTGCTTTCGGATGTCGCCCGACTTGGCACATTAAGAGAAAAGCTTTCCGGCGTTTATGATCTGGAAAGGCTGATGACTAAGGTTTTGTATAAAACCGTGTCGCCGCAGGATTTAAAGGCGCTTTCATCCACAGCTGAGTGTCTGCCGGACATGAAGCAGATTCTTTCACAGTGCCGCTCCAAGCTGATTCTTTCGCTCGACAGCGAAATCTCCGATTTGTCGGAGATAGCAAACCTTATTAACAATGCCATCAGCGACACGCTTCCAAATTCCATGAAGGACGGCGGATATATAAAAACAGGCTTCAATTCTGAGCTGGACGAGTTGCGGGACATCGCGAAAAACGGCTCCGCACTTATCGATAAAATAGTCGCTGACGAAAAAGAAAAAACAGGAATAAAATCACTTAAAAAAGGATATAACCGAGTATTCGGATATTATATAGAGGTCACAAAAACGTTTTATGACCTTGTTCCGACAGACAGATACATAAGAAAGCAAACTCTTGCCAACTGCGAAAGATTTATAACGCAGGAGCTTAAAGAGGCGGAAGATACAATTTTAAGCGCATCGGACAAGATGATAGGTCTTGAAGCGGAAATATTTGAAGAGGTTCGGCAATACGTTTCAAACGAGCTTGGAACCGTTCAAAGAACAGCTTTAGCAATAGCAAGCATCGACGCTCTGGCTTCTCTTGCAACAGTTGCGCTTAATAACAATTATGTCAAACCGGATATAGCTATAGACGGCATTATAGATATACGAAACGGCAGACACCCGGTTGTCGAAAAAATGCTCCGCAACGATATGTTTGTCGCCAACAATACATACCTTGACAATACAAAGAACCGCATTTCCATTATTACAGGACCGAACATGGCTGGGAAGTCAACTTATATGCGCCAGACGGCTTTAATCGTTCTGATGGCACAAATCGGTTCGTTTGTTCCGGCACAGGAAGCCAATATTGGTATTGTAGACCGCATTTTTACGCGTGTCGGAGCTTCCGATGACTTAGCTTCCGGTCAGTCTACATTTATGGTGGAAATGACGGAGGTTGCCAATATCCTGCGCAACGCTACACCAAAGAGCCTTCTGATTTTGGATGAAATCGGACGCGGAACGAGTACATTTGACGGATTAAGCATTGCATGGGCCGTTGTTGAGTATATCGCAAATACTAAGTTGCTTGGCGCCAAGACGCTGTTTGCCACACACTACCACGAACTGACCGAACTGGAAGGTACATTAGACGGTGTCAACAACTACTGCATTGCCGTCAAAGAAAACGGCGATGACATCGTTTTCCTGCGTAAAATCATTAAAGGCGGCGCGGATAAAAGTTACGGTATCCAGGTTGCCAAGCTTGCAGGCGTACCGGATACGGTTATCGAACGTGCAAAGGAACTGGTTGCCGATTTATCCGATGCGGATATTTCACTGAAAGCCCGTGATATTGCGCAGTATTCCAAGAAACAGGAAAAACTGGTAGATTCATATAAAAAAGTGGATGATTTAGAGGTAAAGCAGATGTCACTTTTTGATACAGTCAATAATGATGATATTATCGAAGATATTAAGGCACTCGACATCAGTAATATGACACCGATTGATGCCCTAAATACGTTATATAAATTACAAGGCAGGGTCAAAAACCGCTGGTAAACGTTAACTACCGGGAAACAGCTTATAAAGCAGATTAGAAAGAAGGTGTAAAAATGCCGATACAGGTACTCGACCAAAGTACAATTAATAAAATTGCCGCCGGAGAAGTGATTGAACGTCCTTCTTCGGTTGTAAAGGAACTTGTAGAAAATGCGATTGATGCCGGGGCAACCGCCATTACCATAGAGATTAAAGAGGGCGGTATTTCTTTTATCCGCATTACCGATAACGGAAGCGGTATTGCGCCCGAAGAAATTAAACTGGCATTTTTACGCCATTCGACCAGCAAAATCAAATCCATTGAAGATTTAATGAGCGTTTCTTCCCTTGGTTTCCGTGGTGAAGCGCTCTCAAGCATTGCCGCTGTTTCACAGATTGAACTGGTAACAAAAACGGCGGACAGCTTTACCGGTATCCGATACGTGATTGAAGGCGGAAAGGAAGTCAGCTTTGAGGAAGTCGGCGCACCGGACGGAACGACTTTTATGATCCGCAATCTGTTTTTTAATACACCCGTGCGCCGTAAGTTTTTAAAAACAGCGGCAACCGAGGCTGGATATATCAATGCGCTGTTAGAACATCTGTCCCTGTCACACCCGGACATTTCTTTCCGTTTTATCAGCAACAACCAGAACCGTCTGCATACGTCCGGCAACATGAATTTAAAGGATATTATTT
>ENA-ORMR01002247-ORMR01002247.1-human-gut-metagenome-genome-assembly--contig:-NODE-2247-length-12493-cov-5.643673_pt1 | contig 12493 bp, 10 predicted proteins | sample MGYA00242107_ERZ509003 | MGnify/ENA primary metagenome ERZ509003 (study PRJEB26280, sample SAMEA2338699) | human gut metagenome | biome: human gut; feature: human-associated habitat; material: faeces... | reverse complement strand
GAAAGCCGTAGCGGCGGATGCCGTCGTTTTTGTAGTACTCATAGGGAACTGCGTACATGTAAGCCTTGCCGGGCATGGTCTGGTGGAAAGCGGTGTCGAACACTGCAACCATGGGAACGTCGCCCATAACGTCGCGGCAGGCGTTGATGCCGATGATGTTTGCCGGGTTGTGCAGGGGAGCGAAGGGAGTGCACTCCTTGAGCGCTTCCATAACTGCATCGTCGATGCGCACGGAGGAAGCAAACTTCTCGCCGCCGTGAACGACGCGGTGGCCGACAGCGTCGATCTCCTTCATGGAGGCGACAACGCCGTACTCGGCGCTGGTGAGCTTGTCGATAACAGCGGCAATTGCCTCTGCGTGGGTGGGCATTGCAAGATCCTCATCAAATACGGGCTTGCCGCCTACCAGGGGGCTGTGCTTGAGGTGGCCGTCGATACCGATGCGCTCGCAAAGGCCCTTAGCCATGACAGACTCGGTCTCCATGTCGATAAGCTGATACTTCAGGGAAGAGCTGCCTGCGTTGATAACAAGAATTTTCATTCCGATATTCCTTTCTTATTGTAAAAATCACAAAAAAATTGTATCATAAGAATATACCTAACTTATTTTAATACATTCTGCACAAAAATCAAGTAATTTTTGAAAGGAACGAATGATTTGAGCGTAATTGGCATAGTAGGAGAGTATAACCCAATGCATTATGGTCATTTGCACCATATTGCGGAGACAAAAAGGCTCATGGGTGAGGACTGCCCCGTGGTGTGCGTGATGTCGGGCGATTTTATCCAGCGCGGCGAGGCAGCGGTGTACTCCAAATTTGCGCGCGCAGAGGCGGCTGTGATGAGCGGCGTTGACCTTGTGCTCGAGCTTCCGCTGCCGTGGGTGCTGTCCTCGGCCGAGGGCTTTGCGCGCGGCGCGGTCGGACTGCTGGGGGCTACGGGCGTTGTCACGCATCTGAGCTTCGGCAGCGAGTGCGGCGAGATAGAGGTGCTCGAAACGATAGCCGAAACGCTTATCGATCCGCTCATCGGCGCCGATATCCGCGCTGAGCTGCAAAACGATGCTGGCATACCCTTTGCCGTCGCACGGCAGAGGGCGGTCGCAAAGCGGCTCGGCGAAATGTCAAGCCAGCTTGAAACGCCGAATAACATTCTTGCGATCGAATATATAAAGGCGATATATAACCTCGGACTCGGAATAAAGCCGGTGACGATACGGCGCTTCGGCTCCGGTCACGATCAGCTGTCCGGCGAGGGGCATAAGTCAGCTGCCGAGATCCGCCGCATGATGATAAACGGCGGCGATATCGCTTCTGTCCTGCCTGAGAGCGCATACACGGTTTACAGGCGCGAGGAAAAACTCGGCCGCGGCCCTGTCGTACCGGAAAGTCTCGAGAGCGCCGTGATATCGCGCCTTCGCATGCTGCCGGACGAGGCGTATGAGCGCCTGCCGGATGCCGGCGAGGGCCTGCATAACCGCGTGGCAAAGGCCGCGAGGGAGGAGTGCTCGATCGACGCGATCCTTGCCGCCGGCAAGAGCAAACGCTATGCCCTCAGCCGCATACGCAGAATGGTGATGTGCGCAGCCCTTGGCATAACTGCCGACATGTCGGCCGAAACTCCGCCGTATGCGCGCGTGCTGGCTGCGTCAGCGCGCGGCTGCGAGCTTCTGCGCGATATGCGGCAAACGGCACGCATACCTATTATAATAAAGCCGGCCGATGTCAAAAACTGCGGCGAGGAATGCAGAAAGCTCTTTGAGCTTGGCAGCGCGGCGCACGACCTTTATGTGCTCGGTTATGCCGCGAGAAACGAGCGCCGCGGCGGAGCCGACTGGCGCACAAGTCCGAAAATAGTACAGCTTTGACAGATTTGATAATAAGATAAAAATAACGTCCGAGAGGACGTTATTTTTATCTGCAATCTGATTAAGGCTCTGCGGTCGCAAAGCCGTTTTCGGTTGCGTATTTCCATGCGTATGAATTCTTGCTGCATATGACCGAGACTTTGGGAGAGTTATGCAGCGCATCTGCACCGAAGAAGCCTACCGAATCCGGGATGCTGATGCTCTCAAGGGCCGAGCAGTCGTAAAAAGCGTGCCTGTCCATGTGCAGCGTTCCGTCCGGAATAATGACCGACGTGAGGCTTGTGCAGTAGTTAAAAGCATTTTTGCCGATAATCTTCAAATTCTTCGGGAGATGAAGCTCCTTTAGCGCCGGACAGATGTAAAATGCCTCCGGACCGATGTATGTTACACTGTCGGGTATCGTAACGGAAACAATGTCGCGCATTTTTGTAAAAGCAAGGCGCTGTATCCTTATGACCTTGGCTCCTTCGCACTCGGCCGGTATATTAAGCACTTTATCGCTGCCGGTGTATCCCGTCACCTCTGCAATGCCGTCGCGCCGTATACGGAAGCGATAGCCGTCTTTTTCTGCAATGCGACCCTCGTTGTACTGCTGCTCGTTTTGCAGCGTTGTTCCGTAAACGTGGTCGATCGTTTTGGCAAGCGCCGTTTCAAATTGACCGCTTTTGTAGAATACAATGTCGTCGCGTGTCACATTGGTTCTTATCCAGTCGTCGAGCTCATTGCGGGTATGCATCAAAACGGCATTTTCAAAGCCGTTATCAGTGAACGCCGCGTATATCCGATCACTGTCGCCGCCGAATAAAACAATTAAGTCGAGCGGAAGCCCGGCAAGCTTTTCGCCGAGCTCATAATGCATTTGCTTTGAGTCGCTGCCGAGCTTGTCGATGTGACCTGTCACAAAAATGCGGCGTCCGCCTTCGGGGACCTGCATATGTGAGAGCGTCTCCGCCGAGCCGAGAACCGTTTTGGGTTCGGCATTGAAGCAGTCGATAAGCATTTTGTATCCGCCTATGTTCTTGAAATTCTGCCTCATGCCGTCGGGCTGATAAGTGCCGATGAGTTCTATGGACTTTGATATAGGAATCCCCGCGAGACGGGCGACCGCTATTGCCATTGCACCGTTATAGGCGTTGTACTCGCCGTAAAGATTGAGTCTTGCGGAAAAAGTCCCTTCGGAGCAGGTAAATTCAAACTCCGTGCCGGATATAACCGTGCGCACATTATTTATATAGTAGTCAGCGCTTTCGTCCTTCATGGAAACGCGGATGACATTATGCGTAAAGTGAGCGTTTGCGAGCATATCATCGTCGCTGTTTATAACAATGCTCCCGCCGGGGCTCATGTACCTCTCAAGACTGCTTTTGTCTTTGAGTATGTTCTCACGCGTCATGTACTTGTCCAGGTGCGACTGACCGATGTTTGTGAGAACGACAATATCCGGTCTGAGTACGCACGCAGAGCTTTCAACGTATCCGGGCTGAACTCCGCCGACCTCCTGTACCCACCACTCGTGAGCGGGAGTGAGCTTCTGTATGTTGCGCAGTATCGCGCCATGGCTGTTTGCCATGGGGTGATGAGTCAGCGTTCTGAAGCAGCCTGCCATAACGGAGCCTATAAGACCGGTTGTCGTTGTTTTGCCGACGCTGCCGTAAATTGCGATACGCTTTGCCTTGCAGCCGTTTTCGCGCCACAGCTCGTATCTTTTGACGCATTCAAGTGCGTTTTCAACGGCGATGACGCGGTCGTCATCCTGAAACAGCGCGGCTTTTTTGCCGGCAGGGCAGAAAACTGCGATTGCACCCTTTTCAAGCGACTGGGAGACTACTCTTCGATGATCGTACCATCCGGCGCTGATGACCACATCTCCCGGAGCTACATATTCCGGCTGCGTCAGCACGGTACGGCACAAGGCGCTTCCGTCAACGGCGCGGGGGAGCTCGGCACCGATGATTTTGGAAAGCTTTCCGAGCGTTAGACTTTTTTCTTTAGACTTTCCAAAGAGAGATTTCAGGAACATTAATTTACCTCAAGCTTTCGTAAAATTGAAAAAAACAGCATAATGTTACATCAAATAGGAGAGCGAGTTGTTACGAGTATATTAACCCAATATAAAATCTATATTAAATTTGTATTGAAAAAGAGTAAAAAACAGTTGCAATTTACCTTTTCGTAGTTTATAATGCTCAATATCAACATAAAGACAAATGTTCGCGGCGCGCGGACACGGAGAAAGTTGATAGTTGAGAAGAATTTATTAGGAGGAAAACTCAATGAAGAAGTTTTTAGCACTAGTTCTTGCGATGCTCATGGTATTTTCGCTGTGCGCATGCGGCGACGGCGGCGACAGCGGCGGCGATAAGGTCGTCAAGATCGGCGTCTTTGAGCCCATAACCGGTCAGAACGGCGCAGGCGGCAAGCAGGAGGTTCTCGGCATGCAGTATGCAAATGCTCAGAATCCCACCGTTGAGATCGGCGGCGAGACCTATAAGGTCGAGCTCGTCATAGCCGATAACGAGTCTACCACCGATAAGGCTGCATCCGCTGCCTCCCAGCTCGTTGCGCAGGGCGTATCCATCGTTCTCGGTACTTACGGCTCCAACGTTGCGATCGCCGGTTCCAATACCTTTAAAGAGGCCGGTATCCCCGCACTGGGCGTTACCTGTACCAACCCTCAGGTCACCGAGGGCAACAGCCACTACTTCCGTATCTGCTTCCTTGACCCGTTCCAGGGCACCGTTCACGCGAACTTCGCAAAAGAACAGCTCAAGGCCGACACCATCTACTGCTTGGGCGAGCTTGGCAACGACTATGACCAGGGCCTTATTAACTACTGCTCCAAGGCAGCAGAGAAGCTCGGCATTAAGGTCATCACCGAGTCCTTCCCCAAGGATAACTCCGACTTCACATCTTACCTGAACAACGCCAAGAAGGCAGGCGCTCAGGCTATCTTCGCTCCCTGCTCGATCCAGTACGCTCAGCTCATCGTTGAGCAGTCTGCCGCACAGGGCATCGATATTCCTCTCCTCGGCTCCGATACATGGGATAACAACACCATCGTCGGCGCAACCAAGGGCAAGGACGTTCAGGTCTATGTCTCCACCTTCTATCAGGAGGGTGCAAACCCCGACTTTGAAAAGGGCATCAAGGAATGGATCAACGGCGACGCAAAGAACCTTGAGAATAACGGCGGCAACGACATGCTCGCAGCAGTTACTGTCATGGGTTACGATGCATACATGGTAGCGCTCGAGGCTCTCAAGGCCGCAGGCTCCACAGATTCGGCAGCTGTAATGGCAGCTCTGCCCAATGTTACCTACACCGGCATATCCGGCTCCATCGCATTCAACGAGATCGGCGACGCTATCCGTGATTCCGCTGTTATCAAGAAGTCCAACAGTGAGACCGGCGAGTGGGAGTTCGTCGCAGTCCAGAAAGCTGAGGCATAATGCCGCAATGCTACAGGCACAGATTAATATGAAACCTGTAAAATGACACTGTGGTGGGGATGTCGGCGGCATCCCCACCATATGCCGTTTTATTAAGCGGCACTGAATTCCTCGCAAATCAAGGCAGGAGCGCATAAATATGCTCCGTACACAGAAATGCAGAGCATATTTATGCGTTCCGAAAGAGAGATAGGATGGTCCTCAGATGATCGAATTTTTACATGAAAATTTCCGTTATCTGCTATCTGGCATATCCGTGGGCGGTCAGTATGCCCTTATAGCCATCGGCTACACGATGGTTTACGGCATACTCAGACTTATTAACTTTGCTCACGGCGATGTGTTTATGGTAGCGGGTCTTATTATGGTCTATGCAATAGCCGGCGGCCTACCGATGTGGCTGTCGATAATTCTTGTTATCATTCTTACTGTCGTGCTTGGCGTCGCGATAGAGCGCGTTGCGTACAAGCCGCTGAGATCCTCGCCGCGTATGTCGGTAATGATCTCCGCTATCGGCGTATCGTATCTTCTGCAAAACTGTGCGCTGTACTTCACCGGCGGTCTGCCGCGCTCTTACCCTGCCATTCCGTTTCTGTCCAAGCAGATAACGATCTGGGGTGCAACGACCAAGATGGTAACGCTCATTACGCCGATACTTACGCTTGTGCTTGTTTTGGCGCTCGTATTCCTTATAAACCATACAAAGATAGGCATGGCCATGCGCGCTGTCGCAAAGGATTTTGAAACGAGCCAGCTCATGGGCATAAAAATCAATTCGGTCATATCCTTTACCTTTGTTATCGGCTGTTTTCTCGCGGCCATCGGATCGCTGCTTTATTTCTCGAACTACACGACCGTTGTTCCGACCTCCGGCGCAATGCCCGGCCTGAAGGCCTTCGTTGCGGCTGTTTTCGGCGGCATCGGGTCTATCCCCGGTGCGGTCATCGGCGCGTTTATAATCGGTATTTGCGAAAACATTATAAAAGCGTTCGGCCAGAGCTGGACCGTGTTCTCCGATGCGTTCACGTTTGTGCTGCTGATAATAATCCTCCTCGTCAAGCCCACCGGCATCTTCGGCGAGAAGGCTACGGATAAGGTGTGAGGTGAGGGCTATGAACGAAACAATGAATAAAAAGGTCCTCAGAACTCCGGACGAAGTCGCAAAGCGCCAGGGCATGTGGCTGACAATAGTAGCTCTTGTTATTCTGTATGCTGTGCTGTTTGCGCTTGATAACTTTATCAAGCCCTCAAAATTTACGCTGATGCTCCTTCCTGTGCTCAAGAAGGGCGCGATATACTCACTGGTGTGCGTGTCGATGAACCTGCTTAACGGCTTTACGGGACTGTTCTCGCTCGGTCAGGCGGGCTTTATGCTCATCGGCGCATATGCATACTCGATATTCTCCATCCCTGCTGCACGGCATGCCGCCGTTTATCAGTATTTTGACGGCGGTGCGCTTCAGTTTTCGATACCGGAGATGCTCGGCAACGCGATCGGTGTTAACCTCGGCAGCTTCCTCGGCGCGATCATATGCATCATTATAGCAGGCGTTGCGGCCGCGATATTCGCTGCGCTCATCGGCATCCCCGTGCTGCGCCTTAAGAGCGACTATCTCGCCATTGCGACGCTCGGTTTTGCGGAGATCATCCGCGCAATATTCCAGTGGAACGGCCTCGGCACTATAACAAACGGCTCGAACCTCCTGCGCGACTACACGATCTTCAGTGATATGAAGATACAGCTCGGCGCTCAAGTGTTTAAGCTCAACACCGTGTTCCCGTTCCTGATAGCGATGATATGCATTATTATCATCGTCCTGCTTATCAACTCATCCTACGGACGTGCGTTCAAGGCCATTCGTGACGATGAGGTCGCGGCTGAGGCGATGGGCATCAACCTGTTTAAGCACAAGATGCTGTCGTTTGTCATCTCCAGCTTCTTTGCCGGCGTCGGCGGTGCGCTTCTTGCGATGTTCCAGTCGACTGTCCAGGCCTCGGCCTTTATGTCCGCAATGACCTATGAGCTGCTGCTTATAGTCGTTATCGGAGGCATAGGCTCGGTCTCCGGCAGCTGTGTTGCGGCTTTCCTGTATATCGCCTGCTCCGAGTGGTGGCTTCGCTTCCTTGACTCCGGCATGCTGCCCTTCGGCAACATCGAAGTAAGCTTCTTCCGCGACGGCTTCCGCAAGGTCGTGTTCTCCGTTGTTATCATGATAATCGTTCTGTTCTTCTCAAAGGGCATCATGGGCAACAAGGAGCTGTCCTTTGCAGGGCTTATTAAAAAGATAAAGTCTAAAAAGGCAGCAAAGGCCGAAAAGGTCAAAGAGGGAGGTGCCGCGTAATGAGCGAAAACGTTCTTCACGTTGAAAATGTCACGATGCAGTTCGGCGGCGTTGTCGCTGTCAACAACCTCTCGCTCGATATCCCCGAGGGCAAGATCGTCGCCCTCATCGGCCCCAACGGTGCCGGCAAAACAACAGCTTTCAACTGTATCACCGGCGTTTATGAGCCGACAAACGGCCTTGTCGAGTTCATGGGCAAGCCCATCGTGCGTAATCATCCGCAGGGCAAGATGAAGAAAAACTACAAGGGTGAAAACGGCGATATGTATCTGGGCAAGGTCGTTGCCAATACGCCGGATAAGATAACCCGTCAGGGCATAGCGCGTACCTTCCAGAACATAAGACTTTGGAAGAGCATGACCGTTTTTGAAAACGTCCTTATCGCAAAGCATATGCACGCAAAGCAGAATGTCTTCTCCGCCACCTTCCGCGGAAACGCGAAGGAGGAGAAACGCATGCGCGAGGAGACGATGGAGCTTCTGCGCGAGCAGGGCCTTGATAAATACAAGGATGAGATAGCAACGAGCCTGCCCTACGGTCTTCAGCGCCGCCTTGAGATAGCGCGCGCACTTGCCGCCGACCCGAAGCTTCTGCTTCTCGACGAGCCGGCGGCCGGCATGAACCCACAGGAGACGCTTGAGCTTGCACAGTTTATCCGCGAGATACGCGAAAAGCACCACCTGACGGTGTTCCTTATCGAGCATCACATGGAGCTTGTCATGCAGATATCCGATTATATCTATGTCATCGACTTCGGCTCCGAGATAGCTCAGGGCACGCCCAAGGAGGTTCAAAATAATCAGCGAGTAATTGACGCATATTTGGGGGTTGTTGAAGATGAGTGAAACAATACTGAAGATCAATGACCTCAAGGTCAATTACGGCGGCATCGAGGCCGTCAAGGGCATAAGCTTTGATGTTCCGGCAGGGCAGATAGTTACGCTTATCGGCGCAAACGGCGCCGGCAAAAGCTCAACTCTGCGTGCCATAGCCGGTCTTGTAAAGCCCTCCGGCGGCTCTATCGAGTTTGAGGGCGAGAACATTACGGGTCTTGACCCGACCTCGATCGTCACCAAGGGCATAACGCTTGTTCCCGAAGGCCGCAAGATATTCCCGGATCTCACCGTTCTTGAAAACCTGAAGATCGGCGCGTATCTGCGTAAGGACGATCTGACTGATGACCTAAACTGGGTGTACGATCTGTTTCCGAGACTCAAGGAGCGCTCATGGCAGGAGGGCGGTACGCTCTCCGGCGGCGAGCAGCAGATGCTTGCAGTCGGCAGAGCGCTGATGAGCCGTCCCAAGGTCATTATGATGGACGAACCCTCCCTTGGCCTTGCGCCGATCATCGTGCGCGGCATCTTTGACATTATCAAAGAGATCAACAAGCGCGGTGTTACAGTTCTTCTAATCGAGCAGAACGCAAATATGGCGCTGAAAACCGCTCATATCGGCTATGTCCTTGAAACCGGCCGCCTTACCATGTCCGGCTCCGGCGAGGAGCTGCTTGCAAACGAGCAGGTCAAGGCCGCATACCTCGGCACCTGATGCTAATATGATATGTATAAAAAAGACTGCTTCGGCGGTCTTTTTTTGCATAATGTGATCTCCGTTAAAGTAGTGTCTTGTTATTGACAAAACTCTTGCGTTAGCGTAAACTAACATAAGTTAGAGCAGCCTAACACGCGCTGCCCGGAGGTTATATATGACACTTGATAATCTGCCTATTGGCAAACCGGCAATAATTCTTACGGTCGGCGGAGAGGGAGATCTTCGCTGCCACCTGCTTGATATGGGACTTATTCCGCATACCGAGGTCACGGTGCGCAAGGTAGCGCCGCTCGGCGATCCGCTGGAGCTGTATCTTCGCGGCTATACCATAACGCTGCGCAAGGAAGACGCCGCGCGCATCGAGGTAAGACCCAGGGAGGAGATATAGCATGCTTCTTGCACTTGTCGGAAACCAGAACTGCGGTAAAACAACGCTTTTCAATCAGCTCACCGGCTCAAACCAGCATGTCGGAAATTTTCCGGGAGTAACGATCGAACATAAGATCGGCCAGATCATCGGCTGGAAGAATTACGACCTTGTCGATCTTCCCGGCATATACTCCATCCGCCCATACTCCGGCGAGGAGAAGGTATCGCGCGATTTTATAATCGAGCGCAAGCCGGACGCGATAATAAACATCGTTGACGCGACGAATATTGAGCGCAACCTTTACCTAACGCTGCAGCTTATCGAGATGGGCAAGCCCATGGTGCTGACGAATAAATACCTTGCCATTCCGACGTTTATCGCCATTATGGGCTTTATCTTCTGGATGACCTTCAGCGTGTTGGGCAAGTGGCTGTCCGACCTGCTCGCGCTGGGCATCAACGAGGTAACGGCGCTTGTAGATAACGCGCTTACGGCCTACGGCTTAAACCCCGTTGTACACAGCCTTGTCATTGACGGCGTGTTTGCCGGCGTCGGCAGCATGCTGAGCTTCCTGCCGATAATCGTTGTACTGTTCTTCTTCCTTGCGATTTTGGAGGACACGGGCTACATGTCGCGCGTTGCGTTTGTCATGGATAAGCTGCTGCGCCGCATCGGCCTGTCGGGCCGCAGCTTTGTTCCGATGCTCATCGGCTTCGGCTGCTCTGTTCCGGCCATCATGGCAACGCGCACGCTCTCGTCCGAGCGTGATCGGAAAATGACCATGCTGCTCATCCCGTTTATGAGCTGCTCTGCGAAGATACCTATCTATGCCGTGTTCACGGCGGCGTTCTTCCCGGATCACAGAGGCCTTGTCATGACCTGCCTGTATGTTTTCGGCATGCTCGTGGGCATAATAGCGGCAAAGGTGCTCAGCAAAACGGCGTTCACAGGCAAGCCCGTGCCGTTTGTCATGGAGCTTCCGAACTACCGCATGCCGTCGCTCAAAAGCGTTCTGCTGCTCATGTGGGAAAAGGCGTGGGACTTCATCCGCCGCGCGTTCACCGTCATTTTCGCGGCGACCATCGTCATATGGTTTTTGCAGCACTTCGACGTGCGCCTCAACGTTGTCGGCGAGGGCAGCACCGACAGTCTGCTTGCCATCATCGGCACATGGATAGCGCCGGTGTTCGCGCCCCTCGGCTTTGGCGACTGGCGCGTCGCAACGGCACTTCTTACAGGCCTCATGGCAAAGGAAGCCGTCATAAGCACGCTCGGCGTTTTGATGAACGTCGGCGCAAACCTCGGCTCGGCCGCGCTGGGAGGACTGTTCACTCTGCCCTCGGCCGTGAGCTTCCTTGTGTTCTGCCTGCTGTACACGCCCTGTGTGGCGGCTCTGGCGGCGCTCAGGCGCGAGCTTGGCAGTGGAGTGAAAACGGTGCTCGTTATGATCTCGCAGTGCTGTGTGGCATGGCTGGCGGCCTTCTGCGTGTATGCGCTTATCGGGGTGATTTTTTGAAATGGAGCTTGTTATAATCGCCGTGCTTGCCGTGTGGCTCGTGCTTGCCGTGCGCAGCATGAAAAAGGGCAGGGGCTGCTGCGGCGGCAAATGCTCCGGCTGCTCGCAAAGCTACAAGGACTGCCGCGACTGCAAAAAATGATTTAATATACAAAAAGGTCAGGATTAAGATCCTGACCTTTTTGCTGTGCTTGTTTATTTCTGTGCGTCGATTATGATATCGAACGTTTCTTTTTCACCGGCGGCATTCGTGCCCTCGCCGGTCATGATGTAAACGGGGAAAAGATAGGTCTTGCCGTTGTGCGCAACTCCGTCGGCGTAGTAGCCAAGCTCACAGTCGTTTAATTTGGCAGCAGTGAGGTTTTCGGAAAAGCTCGCCGAGTAGTTTTCCGAACGCACATCTGAGGATAATTCGTTGCGGCTTTTAACAGCCACGTTTTTTGCCTCGCCTACGGGCGTGACAAGGTAATAGATCGACTGTATCTCGCCATCAAGGCTCAGGTCGATGCTTATTCTGTATATGCCCAGCACGGTTTTTCCGTCAACTCTGGGATATAAATAAACCGTTTTAAAGCTGAGAGCGTAAGTGCCGTTTTCGTCCAGACCGAATTGGTCGGCTACCTGAAAGTTTTCCATGCCGTACGGCCACAATTCATTTTCATCCATGAAGCTTTTCGCGATCTCTATAGCCTTGTCGTCTGACATCGCTGCACCGGCTTTGGCAGGCGGAATATCATTAAGAGAATAAATCCAGTATCCGTTCTCACTGTCGATATCGACGGTGTATTCTTTGGTTATGTATTGAGTCCCGAGAGAATAGGTGCTCCTTTCGGCAGTCGATAAGTCAATTCCAAGGCAGCGCTCAATTTGCTCAACGGCTGTTGCCTCGTCTGTTTTCAGCTCATATATCGGAGCGGTCTCACCGGCAGACTCCACTTTGATTTCTATAGGCAGAGACAAAAACGCATGAGCCTCAGTTCCAGGCTGAGCAATATCCGGATGCACAGCAGTAAGCGTTGACCCGTTTCCACAAGCACATAGCGCGCACAGCATAAGTGCGGCGAGAAGCAGTGCTATAAATTTGTTGTGTTTCATAATTGCCTCCTTATGGTATTAAATTGCCGGTGTGTTTAATCGTAACGGAATTAATAATTTTAAAACTCGATAGATTGCTTGCTGCACTGGGTGCGTAGCTATATGATTGGCTGATTTTGTCGTTGCTTGCAGAACTGTAGCCAACAACTCTTGCAATAGAATCTCCGTCCTTACGTTGGGTTTGGTATTTTCGAGCCGCAGTAAAAAAAGCATCTGCTATTGTTTTGCTGCTAAGTTTTTCTCCAAATAGTGTTGCTTCACGAGAGTCAAGGTACATAGTTGATGCGAAGCCAAACATAAGAC
>ENA-ORMR01002241-ORMR01002241.1-human-gut-metagenome-genome-assembly--contig:-NODE-2241-length-12546-cov-1.950524_pt1 | contig 12546 bp, 10 predicted proteins | sample MGYA00242107_ERZ509003 | MGnify/ENA primary metagenome ERZ509003 (study PRJEB26280, sample SAMEA2338699) | human gut metagenome | biome: human gut; feature: human-associated habitat; material: faeces... | reverse complement strand
TTTGGTGGCAGCTGCGACAGCAATTACAGGAGAGATAACCGATCCCAGAAAATTTTTATAACTTTGTATGACTATGATAAAAAAAATCGACATCATAACATCGACATGTATTCCTCTTCCCCAAGAGAATGTAGATACCGATCAAATTATCCCAGCTCGTTTTCTAAAAGCCGTTTCTCGGGAAGGTTTCGGAGAAAACCTGTTCCGCGATTGGCGCTTCGATAAAGCGGGGCAACCCATTCGAGATTTTATTCTTAACAACCCGCTTTACTCCGGCTCCATTTTAGTAGCGGGGAAAAACTTCGGTAGCGGTTCCAGCCGTGAACATGCTGCTTGGGCTATTGCCGGATATGGATTCCAAGTAGTAGTATCTAGTTTTTTTGCCGATATTTTCAAGAACAATGCACTTAACAACGGAGTACTTCCGGTAATTGTCTCAGAGCAATTTCTTACCAGTTTATTCAAACATATTTTTTCGAACCCACAATCGACCGTTACAGTCAATTTGAAAGAGCAAACCATTACAGATGACACAAGCGGAGAATCGGAACATTTCGAAATAAATCCTTACAAAAAGAACTGTTTGCTCAACGGATATGACGACATCGATTATCTACTAAGCAAAAAACAAGAAATAGAAAACTGGGAAGAAAAACATTCATAACGAAATCGAGAAGTACTATGGTTGTAGAAATTATGGATACTACTCTGCGAGACGGAGAACAAACGTCGGGGGTATCGTTCGCCCGACAGGAAAAATTGAGTATCGCTCGCTTACTTTTAGAAGACCTAAAAATTCCTCGCATCGAAATTGCCTCGGCAAGAGTTTCCACCGGAGAGTACGAAATGGCGAAACAATTATGCGAATGGGCCGAGAAACGAGGGCACATCGACAAAATCGAGATATTGGGATTTCTCGATAAAGGAGCTTCTATCGAATGGATTCGTTCTTGTGGAGCCAAAGTGATGAATTTGCTCTGCAAAGGATCGGAAAAACATTGTACCTTCCAACTTCAAAAAACGGTACAGGAACACGTCGAAGATATCAAACAAACTATTAAGAAAGCGAAAGAAGTCGGACTGAAAATCAATCTCTATTTGGAAGATTGGTCCAATGGGATACAACATTCCCCTCAATACGTTTTTCATTTAATGGATGCTTTAAAAAATGAAGCTGTGGAAAGGTTCATGTTGCCCGACACATTAGGTATCTTGAATCCTCTTCAAACGCTAAAATTTTGCAGAGCCATGCGCAGGCGTTCCCCCGACTTACGATTCGACTTTCATGCTCATAACGATTACGATTTGGCGACTGCCAACACTTTCGCTGCAACTCTAACCGGAATACAAGGCGTGCATTGTACCGTAAACGGGCTGGGCGAAAGAGCAGGAAATGCACCCCTCACCAGTGTCGTAGCCGTGTTGCATGATCACGTAAAAGCAACAACCGGAATTACCGACATGGTAAACAAAGTGAGTCGTATCGTTGAATCCTATTCGGGAATACGAGTCGCAGCCAATAAACCTATTATTGGAGAATCTGTATTTACTCAATGTGCGGGAGTTCATGCCGACGGAGATAATAAGAACAATCTTTATTACAATGATTTATTACCCGAACGATTCGGGAGGAAACGCGAATATGCACTTGGCAAGACCTCCGGGAGAGCCAATATCCGTAAAAATCTCGAATCGTTAGGTATCGAACTCGATGACGAATCCATCAAGAGAGTAACTCAGAGAGTGGTCGAGTTAAGTGATAAAAAAGAAATGGTTACCCCAGAAGATCTTCCCTATATCATTTCAGACGTATTAAAACACGAAACCATAGCTCAGCATGTCAAGGTAATAAATTATACTTTAAACCTTTCTCAGGGATTAAAGCCAGTAGCAATCATTGCCATCGAAGTAAACGGAAAAACATACGAAGGAGCGTCTACCGGCGACGGACAATACGACGCATTCGTAAAAGCCATACGGAAGATATACAAAGAACAACTCGGACGAACGTTCCCGTCGTTGACAAACTATACAGTAAACATACCTCCCGGCGGACACACCGATGCATTGGTACAAACCGTTATCTCATGGGATTATAATGGAAATATTTTGAAAACACAGGGATTGGATGCCGACCAAATGGAAGCCGCCATACAAGCCACAATCAAAATGCTTAACTTAATAGAAGATAAAGAGCTGAATATACAAGACAATTAAAATAGAAAGAATATGAAATTACATATCGCAGTATTGCCCGGCGACGGAATTGGACCAGAAGTAGTGGAACAGGCTTTGAACGTAACGAAAGCCGTTTGTGAAAAATTCGGACATTCTCTGGAATATCAAACAGCCCCGGTAGGAGCTTGCGCCATAGAAGAAACCGGATTGCCCTCCCCCGACTCTACTCATGAATTATGTATGCGCTCCGATGCCGTTTTGTTTGGAGCCATAGGTTCGCCCCAATATGACAATAACCCCAATGCTACCGTACGCCCTGAACAAGGATTACTTGCCATGCGGAAAAAGCTCGGACTATTCGCAAATATTCGTCCCATAACCACCTTTCCCGGATTGATTCATAAATCCCCCCTCCGTTCCGATATTATCGACGGCGCAGACTTTATGTGTATCCGAGAATTAACAGGAGGACTATATTTCGGACGACCACAAGGCCGTAGTGAAGACGGGAACATAGCCTATGATACCTGTATATACAGTCGGGAAGAAATTGTACGAATTGTCCAATTAGCATACGAATACGCCATGAAACGGCGTAAAAAAGTTACAATGGTCGATAAAGCGAATATATTGGCGACCTCCCGACTATGGAGAGAAATCACGCAAGAAATAGCATCGGAGTATCCAGAAGTCGAAACCGAATTTTTATTCGTCGATAACGCTGCCATGCGCATGATTCAATGTCCCAAAAGTTTCGATGTCGTCGTTACCGAAAACATGTTTGGCGATATACTCACCGACGAAGGTTCCGTTATCACAGGATCCTTAGGCATGCTGCCATCGGCATCGATTGGCCTGCATACTTCTGTATTCGAACCTATACATGGGTCCTATCCTCAGGCAGCAGGGAAAAATATAGCTAACCCGTTGGCGACCATATTGTCGGCGGCTATGATGTTCGAATATGCATTTGGGTTGAAAGAAGAAGCCTTATCGATTCAAACGGCTGTATCCGAATCGATGAATGCCGGAATCGTGACCGAAGACATCGCCGGCACAAGTACGAAATCCTACCATACCGACGACGTAGGCGAATGGATTGTCGAATGGATAAAAAGCCACTGATCAAAGCAATAATAAAGCGGATAGTAAATTTTGAATACTATCCGCTTTTTTGCTACTTCCTTATCTAATTATCTATTGAGCCGAACCAGAAAATACGACAATTCTATTCCAATTATTATTTTTCGGATATAATTGAGAATCACTACCATTAGCAATAATCTGTATTCGTTTTCTATCTATATTGTATTTCTCGGTCAATAATTTGACAACAGACTCTGCACGACGCTGGCTCAATTGTTTATTATACTCGGGTGTTCCGGTTGCTTTATCGGCATACCCTATTACCGAGATATTACAAGAAGGATTGCTTTTCATCCATTGTGCTATGTTATAAACATTTACCATTTCTTCATTAGAAACAACAGCGCTATTGATCGTAAAGCGTACTACCCCCGTCAACTCTTGGCTACAAGCAGCTGGCTCTATTACAGTTACCTCCTCGACAACCGCTTCTGGACATGGAGGACATTCCACAACTCTTGACTCGCACTCGTTCAATTGAGCCCTCAATGCATTAACCCTATTATTCAAATCGCCGATAACCATTTGATCGGCATAAGCATCGTATGCCTTAAATCGGTCTTTGCCGAATTTAATAGAAAAACCTCCGATTGCCGAAATAACACTTTCGACTTCTGTTCCTTCAACAATTCCATTAAAATGATCGCCAATTAAATTACCTCGTCCCTCCAAGAAGAAATCGACATAATGCGACAATCTGAAATTCAGCTTAATACCGGCTGTTATAGGGAAAGCATACGTTTTATTATTATATGGAGTATTATGGAATGAATAAATACCACCGGCTCCGGCAAAAGGTATGATAGAAAATACACGATCCTCGTTATAACCGTGGAAAGTATTAAACATATTCCACATGATATCGCCGTAAACCGCAGCATAACGCATATGTGTCATCACTCCTTCGGCAAGCGGCCAATTGGTATGTAAAGCACCTCCCATCGCAGATAACCGGAATCCCAAATACGGGCTGATCCATTTACCGATAGCGAAGTCCATAGCCAGTGTATATTGAGCATCTCCTACATGTTCGGTCAAAAAAGTTTGACCTCCGGCTCCTATCGAAATAAACCAGTTATTTTTATGACTATCAGAATAATACCGAGGCTTGGTAGGTACAACCTCTGTTACCGAAACATCTTCTTCAACAATAATCGCTTGAGCTCCTGCCGATTCGGAATAACAGAAAAGCGAAGTTGTAGCTATGGCTACTGCTAAATAAAAGAAATTTGTTTTCATTTTAATTTGTTTTAGTTATACAATTTTGCAATTACATTTCAAAAAAAACAGGAGCATAAGTCAAACGCTATTATCCGTTTTTGTAAATTAAAACAAACAGATAAAAGAATGTGTTCACCAACCGTCGAAAAAAGAGATAGTAAAATTCTATATTATTTAGGCTATATAAGCTTCTTATAAAAAATGAAAACAGGTTATACCGGTTGGTAATAAATTATTAAATTTGCACATACCGATGAATGCGAAACTTTTACCCATCGAATAACAGAGGTAATATTTATGAAACGAAATAAAAAAAATTCTGATTTTTTCTCGAAAAAACGCTCCAAATACAAACTCACATTTTTCAACGAAAGCTCTCTTGAAGATGTATGGACTATTTGTTTTTCCCGATTTGGAGCCATAATGACCGCCATTCTTCTCATTGGTTTGATTGTCGTAGCTATACTCTCTGTAATCGTAGGTACACCTGTAAAAAATTTATTACCCGGATATTTGAAAACAGAAGAACGAATCGAAATGGTTGATAAAATCCTTAGAGTCGATTCTTTGGCGGCAGAAGTACAGCGTCGCGACGCATATATAAAAAATCTTGCTTCCATACTTACCGGTGAAATAAAAATAGATTCTATCGGACAACAAGCCGACAGTCTGCTTTCCACAACGACAGATACTCTTCTACCGGAATCCAAACTGATGGCAAACTATATCAAGCAATACGAACAAGAAGAAAAATACACGCTAAATGTTTTTACCCCGACTACTCCTATCGACGGAAAACTGTTTTACCCGCCGCTAAAAGGCAAAATAATCAAAGCCTATAACCCCAAAGAAGGTCATTTCGGTATCGACATACAATGCCCCAGAAATACAGCTGTTTCTGCCGTCCTCGATGGCACGATTGTTTCCGCCGGTTATACAATCGATTACGGATATGTCATATATATACAGCACAGCAATAATTACCTGTCGGTCTATAAATATAATTCGGGGATTCTTAAAAACATAGGAGATAAAGTATCGGGAGGTGAAAAAATAGCCGTGACCGGGTGGGAAGATGGTAAATCCTCAAAACAATCATGTGTGGCCGAATTTCAATTGTGGCACATGGGTCAGTCGTTAGACCCGGAAAAATATATCACTTTCTAATCCCGATTCATTAAAGATACACTTTATTTTATACCTTTGTAAAGTTAAAATTGAGATTTGACCTCTTAAACCAAATGAAAAAGCAATTAGCAATATTAGGCTCTACCGGATCGATTGGAACTCAAACATTAGAAGTTGTCGCCGAATATCCCGACTTATTCGAGGTATACACATTAACAGCGAATAATAACGTCGACTTGCTGATAGAACAGGCCAAACATTTTAATCCCGATTCGGTAGTAATAGCCAACGAAGCTCATTATAACAAGCTGAAAGAAGCTCTGAAAGATTTCCCTATAAAAATATATGCGGGAGAAAATGCCATTTCTGAAATCGTAGAGGCAGCGCCCATCGATATAGTAGTCACGGCAATGGTAGGATATTCGGGGTTAAAACCTACTATACGAGCTATCGAAGCTCATAAGACCATTGCTTTGGCCAATAAAGAAACATTGGTAGTTGCCGGGGATCTCATCAAACGTCTTGCTCTCGAATACCGGACACCTATCATTCCTGTCGATTCGGAGCACTCTGCTATTTTCCAGTGCTTAGTTGGCGAAGGGGATAATCCTATCGAGAAAATCATTTTAACGGCATCCGGCGGACCATTCCGAAAATTCACGGCAGAACAGATGGCGCATGTTACCAAAAGCGATGCTTTAAAACACCCCAAGTGGCACATGGGACATAAAATTACCATAGACTCTGCAACGCTTATGAACAAAGGCTTTGAAATGATCGAAGCCAAATGGCTGTTCGACATATCCCCTCAAAACATAGAAATCGCCGTACACCCGCAATCTGTCGTACACTCTATGGTTCAATTCAAAGACGGATCTGTTAAAGCCCAACTGGGAACCCAAGATATGAGACTCCCCATTCGATACGCCTTGTCCTACCCTGCTCGTTTGGAAAGCTCGGCTCCGAAATTGACACTCGAACAATACTCCGAACTCACATTCGAGTATCCCGATTTCGAACGATTCCCTTTGTTACGATATGCATTTGACGCTGTCGCAACAGGTGGGAATATGCCCTGCATTATGAATGCGGCCAACGAAATAGCCGTAGCCGGTTTCCTTAACGACACAATCGCCTACCCCGACATTGCCCGCGTTGTTTCTGAAACAATGGAGCACATAGAATTTATCGAGTCACCCGAATATGAGGATTACGTCCACACAAACAAATTAGCCCGTAATTATGCGACCGAACTTGTTAAATCATATCAATAAAAAATAGCATTATTAATGGAAACATTCTTAATAAAAACAGTAGAACTACTATTAAGCCTCTCCATATTAGTCATTTTCCACGAATTCGGACATTTTATATTCGCCCGAATGTTCAAGGTTCGGGTTGAAAAATTCTATCTGTTTTTCGATCCGTGGTTCTCTCTTTTCAAATTCAAACCTAAAAACAGTTATACCGAATATGGAATCGGCTGGCTACCGTTCGGAGGATATGTGAAGATTTCGGGAATGATCGACGAATCGATGGACAGAGAACAAATGAGCCAGCCGCCCAAACCGTGGGAATTTCGGTCGAAACCGGCATGGCAAAGGCTCCTAATTATGGTAGCGGGCGTTGTATTTAATTTCATTTTGGCCGTCTTCATCTATTCGATGATCGTCTACACATGGGGAACATCTTATATACCGTTCAAAAACGCTTACGCTGGCATGGAATACTGTGAGTCGGCAAGAAACATAGGATTCCAAAACGGAGATATTCCTCTCTCGGCCGACGGTGTCGATTTGAATTACATGTCGAGCGAGACCCTTCAAAAAATAGTAGACGCCAAAGAGGTGAAAGTTTTGCGAGATAACGATACAGTAACCATCGAAATACCCAAAAACTTTATGTTGCGATTGATCGATAAAGAAGAACTGTTCGCATTATACCGTATTCCTTCTGTCGTGTTCGAAGCCTCCCCCAACACCGGAGCAGCACGAGCCGGTCTGCAAAAGGGAGACCATATAGAATTGATCGATGGAGAAAAGGCATCATCGCTAAATGAAATGCACAAAATACTGGAATCCAAAGCTAACACCAGCGTGTCGGTTGTCTACTCCCGAGGCTCAGAAGTGAAAACGACAGAAATCATGACAGATTCTTTGGGACGATTAGGCATAGCCATTGCTCCTTTGAGCGATAGTTCTGCAATAGTCACAGAACATTATGGATTCTGGGAATCTTTTCCCAAAGGAATAGAATTGGGAGTGGACAAATTGAAAAGCTACGTGAGTAGTATGAAATATGTATTCACCAAAGAAGGAGCTCAAAGTTTAGGCGGATTTGGAGCTATCGGAAGTATATTCCCGGCAACATGGGACTGGGAGGCTTTTTGGAGCATGACGGCATTTCTCTCGGTCATATTAGCCTTCATGAATATTTTACCTATTCCTGCTCTTGACGGAGGACATGTCTTATTCCTACTATACGAAGTGATTACAAGAAGGAAACCGAACGATAAATTTATGGAATACGCACAAATGGGAGGCATGCTCTTCCTATTTGCATTATTGATTTATGCTAATGGAAACGATATATTCCGATTTTTCTTTAAGTAACAGACTATGGACTACATTAAAATAACATTAAAACCGGGGAAAGAAGACTCGTTCCACCGATTCCACCCATGGGTATTCTCAGGAGCGATATATCGCTTTGAGAAACAACCAGAAGAAGGAGATATCGTCGAGGTAACAGACCATCAAGGAAATTTTATCGGTATAGGCCAATACCAAATCGGTAGTATTGCCGTTCGTATATTGACTTTTAAACAGGAAGAAATAAACGAGCAATTCTACTTCAAAAGATTGCAAGAGGCATATAATGTGCGATTAAGTCTCGGTCTCCTTAACGGAGAGTATAACAATACCTGCCGATTGGTACATGGAGAAGGAGACAATTTACCGGGGCTTATCATCGACTTATATAATAAAACGGCTGTCATGCAAGCTCATACACCGGGCATGCATTACGCCCGTCATCAAATAGCCCAAGCGTTGAAATCGGTTCTGAGAAATGCGATAGACAATATCTACTACAAATCGGAAACTACTCTCCCCTATAAAGCAGAACTTGATGCAGAAAACGAATATCTGTTGGGGGGCGACGCTCCTAACATCGCCACGGAAAACGGACTGAAATTTTATGTCGATTGGATTCGTGGGCAAAAGACCGGGTTCTTCGTCGACCAACGGGAAAACCGGGCCTTGCTCGAACGCTACGCTCACGGACGATCGGTTTTAAACATGTTCTGCTATACCGGTGGCTTCTCTTTTTACGCCATGCGGGGTAATGCCAAATTGGTACATTCGGTCGACAGCTCTTCGAAAGCTATCGATCTGACCTGCAAAAATGTAGAGTTGAACTTTCCCGGAGATAACAGGCATCAAGCATTTGCCGAAGATGCGTTCAAATTTTTGGATACTATGGGAGATCAATATGATTTAATTATTCTCGATCCACCGGCATTTGCAAAACATAAAAAAGTATTGAATAATGCTTTGCAAGGTTATCGGAAACTGAATGCCAAAGCATTCGAAAAAATTCGTCCGGGAGGAATATTATTCACATTCTCTTGTTCGCAAGTAGTAAGTAAAGAAAATTTCAGATTGGCTGTTTTCAGTGCCGCAGCACAATCGGGACGCAATGTCCGCATTTTACACCAACTGACTCAACCCGCCGACCACCCGGTTAATATCTATCACCCGGAAGGTGAATACTTGAAAGGGTTAGTCTTGTATGTAGAATAAACCAAATTTCAAAAAATCACGTTATATGAAAAAAATTGTTTGTACAATGGCTTCATTGCTTATCTTAGCATCTTGTGCTACCAAACAGGAAAAAGACGACTTCGATTACACCGTAGAATCGTTTGCCGATCTTGAAATCCTGCGTTACAAAGTTCCCGGATTCGAGGAATTATCTTTAAAACAAAAAGAATTGGTTTATTACCTCTCCGAAGCTGCGGCATACGGCCGGGATATACTTTATGACCAAAACGGAAAATGGAACTTGGCCATTCGCCGCACTCTCGAAGCAATCTATCAAAACTATACCGGAGACCGCGAAAGTCAGGATTTCAAAAATTTTGAAGTTTATCTGAAACGGGTGTGGTTTTCAAATGGAATTCACCATCACTACGGCTGTGACAAATTTGTTCCCGAGTTTTCACAAGAATTTTTTACCGAAGCTGTTAAATCGCTCGACCCTAAAACACTTCCTCTAACTACTGGTGTAAGTGTAGACGATCTACTCAATACATTGACTCCTGTTATTTTCGATCCCTCGGTCATGCCCAAACGAGTAAATCAAGCTGCCGGTGAGGACCTCATCGTCACCTCGGCATGCAATTATTACGATGGTGTGACTCAGGCCGAGGCAGAAGCGTTTTACAACAAAATGAAAAATCCCAAAGACGAAACTCCTATCTCGTACGGACTGAATAGTCGTTTAGTAAAACGTAACGGAAAAATCGTAGAAGAAACCTATAAAGTGGGCGGACTCTATACCGAAGCTATCGAGAAGATTGTATATTGGCTCGAAAAAGCTGCCGGCGTAGCAGAAAACGAACAACAGAAAGAAGTCATCGAGAAACTCATCGATTATTACCAAACCGGTGATTTGAAACAATTCGACGAATATGCCATTCTCTGGGTAAAAGATCTCGATTCCCAAGTAGATTTTGTCAACGGCTTTACCGAAACTTACGGCGATCCATTGGGCATGAAAGCGAGCTGGGAATCTATCGTCAACTTTAAAAATCTCGAAGCATCGGAACGGACTCATACGATCAGCGATAACGCTCAATGGTTCGAAGACAATTCTCCGGTGGATTCTCGATTCAAAAAAGATAAAGTAAAAGGTGTTTCAGCCAAAGTAATCACAGCGGCCATGTTAGCCGGAGACTGTTACCCCTCCACCCCCATAGGTATCAATTTACCCAATTCTAACTGGATTCGCCACATTCACGGATCAAAATCGGTAACGATCGAAAACATTACCGAGGCTTACGAGAAAGCCGCGCAAGGTAACGGATTCAACGATGAGTTCGTATGGAGCGATACCGAACGGAATTTGATGAATAACTACCTCTTCCAAGCCGACAACCTTCACACCGATTTACACGAATGCTTGGGTCATGGATCCGGTAAATTGTTACCCGGTGTAGATCCCGATGCATTAAAAGCATATAGCTCCACATTGGAAGAAGCTCGTGCCGACTTGTTCGCTCTATATTATATGGCCGATCCCAAAATATTGGAATTAGGTCTTCTTCCTTCGGAAGATGCTTACAAAGCAGCTTATTACAAATACATGATGAACGGGCTCATGACTCAGCTCACCCGCATAGAACCGGGAAAAAACATAGAAGAGTCGCACATGCGTAATCGCCAATTAATCGCCCGTTGGGCCTACGAACATGGTAAAGCCGACAACGTCGTGGAATTTGCCAAACGTGATGGAAAAACTTACGTTGTCATCAATGATTATGAAAAACTACGGAGTTTGTTCGGTAAATTACTGGCCGAAGTACAACGGATAAAATCGGAGGGTGATTACGAAAGCGGTAAAAATTTAGTCGAGGAGTATGGAGTAATTGTCGACCAAGATTTGCACAATGAGGTATTGGCTCGATATGAAAACCTACACATAGCTCCGTACAAAGGATTTGTAAATCCGGTCTATACACCTATCACCGACGAGAACGGAAATATAACCGACATACAAATCTCCTATAACGAAGGATATGCCGAGCAAATGTTGAGATACTCCAAAGACTATTCTCCTCTGCCTATCTATACGTCTATACCCGTTGTTTGTAAATAACCGATACAACGATACTACCCTCACCCCGATATATGCCAGATATATCGGGGTGCTCTTTTTCTACAAAACATCTTTACTCGCTTATTTTTAATTTGTATCTTGCAACAAATTTCGATTACATATCATGCAACAAAAAATCAAAGACATAAAACTTAAATTCAGACAGGCAATGAACGGGATCGTTTCTCAAAACATGAGAAATCTCGGAGCCAACTACAAAATAAACTTTGGACTAACATTACCCCTGTTAAAAAAAATAGCCGAAGAGATACCGGCGGATGCTCAACTGGCAAATGCTTTGTGGAACGATACCGCCGTGCGTGAATCGATGATGCTGGCGCCTATGCTCTACCCCTCAGATGAATTTAACGAAGATGAAGCAGAAAAGTGGGTCACGAATATGCCCAATATCGAAATTGCCGATATATGCTGTAAAAGCCTGTTCCGCCGACTCCGATTCGCACCTCGAAAAGCACTGTCATGGAGTCTCTCCGACAAGATGATACGACAGTATACCGGATTGCAGTTAGCGACAGCTTGGCTTATCGACCACCACGAAATAAACGACATTTCGATATTCGAGCAGATAGCCGATATCGCACTAAAAAAAGCGGCAGACCCAAATGTCAATTTAGCTTTTCCTGCCGTCAATTATCTCAAACAAGCCATGCATCATGACAAACTTTCTGTCTATATTCTGTCGAATTCAAAAAACTCATTCGAGAACAATGAGTTATACAGTAACTTATTCGATGAATTAAACCAAGAAAAGGAACTGTTCAAAGAATTTTCGAGATACGATTCAAACTGAATTTGTTTTGCTTGTAATACAAAAATAGCTAAATTTGTAACATAGGTTGTTTACCATGCCAGAAGAAAAATCAAAAGAAACTGTAAAACAGTTGTTTATACAATTTTTAGAATCCCGGAATTTACGAAAAACCCCGGAACGGTTTGCTATATTGGAGAAAATATACACGACAACTCAACACT
>ENA-ORMR01002240-ORMR01002240.1-human-gut-metagenome-genome-assembly--contig:-NODE-2240-length-12552-cov-2.963111_pt1 | contig 12552 bp, 10 predicted proteins | sample MGYA00242107_ERZ509003 | MGnify/ENA primary metagenome ERZ509003 (study PRJEB26280, sample SAMEA2338699) | human gut metagenome | biome: human gut; feature: human-associated habitat; material: faeces... | reverse complement strand
GGGGCTCGGCGCCTTCGAGCCTGTTCCCGGACGCGGCACGCGTTTCGTCGGAAAGCACCTTGTTGTGATCGACGAGGCATACAATGCCAATCCCGACAGCGTGCGCGCCGCCATGAACGTCCTTGCGGGCGAGGCGGGCCCGAGGACCTTCATCCTGGGCGACATGGGCGAGATCGGCGACAGCGCCGAAGAAGCCCACCGCGAGGCCGGCGAGTACGCCAGATCGCTCGGCATCGACGCCCTCTACGCCTGCGGTCCGCTTTCCCGTCATGCGGCGGAGGCCTTCGGCGAAGGCGGCCGCTGGTTCGAGACCAGAGACGCCCTCATCGAGGCACTCAAGGGTCTCAGGGGGACGGCGACCGTCAAGGCGAGCCACTTCATGGGCTTTGCGGCCGTCGTGCGCGCCCTGCAGGACAACGAAGAATAAACCCAGCAATCCAAGAACAAAGAGAGCCTGAGCCTTCAGGCTTTGCAACATGCTTCTAGAACTTTTCCGCTCTCTGGCCGACGGTTTCCCGGCCCTCAACGTCTTCAACTACCTGACGCTGCGCGCGGTGCTTGCCGCGCTCACCTCCATGGGGATCGGGTTTGCGCTCGGTCCCTGGATGATCGCCCGCCTTAAGAACCTGCATTTCGGACAGGCCGTGCGCACCGACGGGCCCAAGACCCATCTCGTCAAGGACGGCACGCCGACGATGGGCGGCGCGCTCATTCTCTTCGCCATCACGGTTTCGACTCTGCTCTGGGCCGATCTCTCCAACCGCTTCATCTGGGTCGTGCTCTTCGTGACGCTCGGCTACGGCTCCATCGGCTGGATCGACGACTACCGCAAGGTCGTGCACCACAATCCCAAGGGCATGAGCGCGAGGGAGAAGTTCTCGTGGCAGTCCGTGATCGGCCTTGCCGCAGCCTTCTACCTTGTATTTGCGCTTTCCGTTCCTGCGGGCGGAACGCTCACCGAGACGATTGCGGGCTGGGTCGAGGCTGGCTTCCCGCTCGACATCTCGAGCAACCTTCACCTTCTCATCCCGTGCTTCAAGGACATCGCCCTTCCGCTCGGCCTGGTGGGCTTCATGGTCTTCACGTATGTGGTGATCGTCGGCAGCTCCAACGCCGTGAACCTCACCGACGGCCTCGACGGTCTTGCCATCCTTCCGAGCGTCATGGTGGGCGGTGCGCTGGGCATCTTCGCCTACGTCGTGGGACGTCCCGACTATGCGGGCTATCTGATCATTCCGGGGGCGGGCGAACTCGTCGTGATCGCAGGGGGCCTGCTCGGCGCAGGTCTCGCGTTCCTCTGGTACAACGCCCATCCCGCCCAGGTCTTCATGGGCGACGTGGGCGCGCTGGCGCTCGGCGGCTGCCTCGGCACCATGGCCGTCATCACCCGTCAGGAACTCGTGCTCGCCGTCATGGGCGGCATCTTCGTCGTGGAGACGCTCTCCGTCATGATTCAGACGGTCTACTTCCGCCTCTCCCACGGCAAGCGCATCTTCCTGATGGCTCCCGTCCATCATCCCTTCGAGCTCAAGGGCTGGAAGGAGACCCAGGTCGTCACGCGCTTCTGGATCATCACGATGATCCTCGTGCTCATCGGCCTTTCGACGCTCAAGATCCGCTGACGGGCAGGGCGTTCCGCGGGGTTTGAAAAGGACAGTTTGATCATGAAGCAGGAAGTTGACAAGAAGACCGCCCTCATCGTTGGGCTCGGCGCCTCTGGGCTCGCCTGTGCGCATCATCTCGGTCGCCGCGGATGGAAAATCCGCGCGGCCGACACGCGCGAGGCGTCCGCCGGTGCGCAAAGGCTCGGGGCCGAGATGCCCGATGCGGAAATCCGCACGGGCGGCCTGCCCGAATCGCTCCTCGACGGCGTTTCGCTCGTCGTGATGTCCCCCGGGCTTTCCACCCGCTTCGGTGCGGCTGCACCGCTTGTCGCGAGCGCCAGGGCCCGCGACATTGAGGTCGTGGGCGAGATCGAACTCTTCGCCAGAGCGCTCGCAGACCTTGAGGCCCGCACGGGTTACCGCCCCGTCGTAATCGGCGTGACCGGCACGAACGGCAAGACGACCACGACGACGCTGGTCACGAAGATGGCCGCCGAGGGCGGCCGTCGTGCGACGGCTGCGGGCAACATCGGCCCCAACGCCGTGACCGAGCTCGACAAGGCGCTCGATGCAGGCGTTCTGCCCGAGGTCTGGGTGCTTGAGCTCTCGAGCTTTCAGCTCGACACGACGTCGAGCCTCAAGTGCGTATCCGCAGCTGTTCTGAACGTCACCGAGGACCACCTTGATTGGCACGGCGACATGAAGGCCTACGCCGAGGCGAAGGGGCGCATCTTCAAGCAGGACACCGTTCGCGTCGTCAATCGCGAGGACGCCGAGACGCTCCGTCTTGCACAGGGAGGTCCCGTGCGCACGTTCGGCGGCGGTGAGCCCGTCAAGGCGGGCGAATACGGCCTCGCCAGAGGGGCTGACGGCCTGCTGTGGCTTTCCAGGCTTGATGAGGGCGCGTCTGAGCCCACGCTCTTCTGCCCTGAAAAGTCGCTTCTCATTGCCGGCCGCCACAACGCGATGAACGCACTTGCCGCGCTCGCCCTCATCGAGGCTGCAGGCCTGCCCGTCGGACCTGCGCTCGCCGCGCTTGCCGCGTACGGGGGCGAGCCGCATCGAGTCGAGCGCGTGCTCGATTGTGACGGCGTTACCTTCATCGACGACTCGAAGGGCACCAACGTGGGCGCTGTGGCCGCTGCCGTTAAGGGCTTCGCAGCTCAGGGCCGCCGCATCCTCATCATTCTCGGCGGAGACGGCAAGGGGCAGGATTTCTCGCCTCTGGTCGAAGCCCTGAAAGGCACGGCTGGCGCCGTCGCCCTCATCGGGCGCGACGCGCCCCTGATCGAGGAGGCGCTTTCCGCTACGGGCATTCCCATGGCGCGTCAGACGACGCTTGAGGAAGCCGTGTACTGGCTCTGGGCAAGGCATGCGCAGGGAGACGTGCTTCTTCTCTCGCCCGCCTGCGCCTCCTGGGACATGTTCAGGGACTATGCCGAGCGAAGCGCCCGATTCATTGCCTGTGCCCGCGCGATTGCGGCCGAGGAGCAGGCGTGCTGAGCTTCGGACGGAAAAAGAAGAAGGAGGACTGGCAGACGCAGGGGCGCGCCGTCGCGACGCTCAAGGAGCGTGCGAACGCGAGCCTTGAGGTGATCATCTGCGTGGCCGCACTGCTCGGCATCGGCACCGTCATGGTGTACTCCGCCACGTCCGTCTTCGCCGACAACTCCCGTTACGGCGTCGACGCGCTCTACTTCGTCATGAAGCATCTGCAGAGCATCGTCGTCGGTGTCTGCGCGGGCTGGATCGTCACGAAGATTCCGATGAGCTTCTGGCAGCGCTACGCGCTCTGGGTGTTCTTCGGGGCGCTCATCCTGCTGGTGTGCGTGCTGCTGCCGGGCGTCGGCAAAACCGTCAACGGCGCGAAGCGCTGGATCAGTCTGGGCGTGATGAACCTACAGGTCTCGGAAATCATGAAGGTCGCGGCTCTGATCATGGCTGCATGGTTCGCCGTGATGAGGCAGGAATACATGCATTCCTTCCAGAAGGGCTTCATCCCGATGGCGTTCGCCATGGTGGCCATTGCGGCCCTCATCATTCAGCAGCCCGATCTCGGGGCCATGGTGGTCATCGTCGCCGAAATCATGGGCGTGCTGTTTTTAGGCGGCCTCTCCTTTAAAATCTTCACTTTTGTGATCTCGGTCGTCGTGGGCTTCGTCTTCTGGATGATCATCGACACGCCGTGGCGCTTGGGCAGAATCTTTGCATACTGGGATCCTTGGGCTCCCGAGCACGTGCTCGACAAGGCTTACCAGCTGTCGCACTCCCTGATCGCATTCGGACGCGGAGAACTCTTCGGCGTGGGCCTCGGCGGCTCGGTCGAGAAGCTCTACTACCTTCCCGAGGCGCACACCGACTTCATCATGGCGGTGATCGCCGAGGAGACGGGCTTCGTGGGCGTCTGCCTCGTTCTCTTCATTTACTATTGGCTTATTAGGCATGCGTTCGAGATCGGACGCGTGTCGATCAAATTGGAAAGATTCTTTCAGGGTCTTCTTGCGCAGGGCATCGGCGTATGGTTCGGCGTGCAGGTCTTCATTAACGTGGGCGTGGCCTCGGGGCTACTGCCGACCAAGGGTCTGACGCTTCCCTTCGTGAGCTTCGGGGGCAGCGCCTTGCTCTCGGGCCTCATCGCCATCGGCCTGCTGCTGCGCGTTGACAAGGAAAACAGAATGCTGATGCGCGGAGGTCAGGTGTGAGCACGGATTCGAAACATTTGGTGATTCTTGCGGCCGGTACGGGCGGTCACGTGATGCCCGGCCTTGCCGTGGCGAAGGTCATGGCAAGCAGGGGATGGAAGATCTCCTGGGTCGGCACGGTCGCAGGCATGGAGCGCGGGCTCGTGGAGCGCCACGGCATTCCGTTCCACGCACTCGACTTTCAGGGCGTGCGCGGCCGCGGTCCGCTCGGCGCGATCAAGGGCGGCTTCAAGCTGATCGGCGCATTCTTCGCGTCGATGAAGCTTCTCAATGAGCTAAAGCCCGACGCCGTCTTCTCGACGGGCGGCTACGTCGCCGTGCCGTTCGGTTTTGCCGCTCACCGCAGGAAGCTTCCGCTCGTGATGATGAACTGCGATGCGGACCTGCTGATGTCCACCAATACGCTGCTTCCCTTCTGCGACGCGCTCGCCTGCGGCTTTGCCGGCGGCGCGAGGACGTTTGCGAAGGAAAAGGGCCGCACGACGGGCAACCCCGTTCGTGAGGAGATTGTCGCCGTCTCACCCCCGCAGGACCGCATGGCGAACCGCACGGGGCCGCTGCGCGTCTTCATCTTCGGCGGCAGCCTCGGCGCCCAGGTCTTCAACGACACCATGCCCGCCGTCTTTGCGGCCATTCCGCAGGAGCAGCGTCCGATCATCGTTCATCAGACGGGCAAGGACCGCGACGCGCCCGTGCGCGAGGCCTATGAAAAGCTCGGCGTCAAGGCCGAGGTCGTTCCCTTCATCAACGACATGGCGGCCCGATACGAGGACTGCGACGTGGTGATCTGCCGCGCGGGCGCGACGAGCGTCTCCGAGCTTTGCGCGGCGGGCGTGGCGAGCATTCTCGTTCCGTTCGTCGCCAAGACGACGGCGCATCAGACGGGCAACGCGAAGTACATGGTCGAGCGTCATGCCGCGATCATGGTGCCGCAGCCCGAGTTTACGGTCGAGCGCATGGCCGAACTCATCTCGGGGCTCACCCGCGACCATCTGCTTGAGCTTGCGAAGAACGCCCGTGCGACGGCGCGTCCGCAGGCCGCCGAGGCCGTGGCGAACCTCATCGTCGAAACCGTCGCCCGCAGGACGGGAGCGCAGGACGCCAAGTAAAGGATTGACGGGCGGGATCCCTTTCCCGCCCTCTGAGGAGATTCAAGCGTGAAGTTTTTGGTCAACCATCTGCATTTCGTCGGCATCGGCGGTGCGGGCATGAGCGGCATCGCAGAGGTGATGCTCAATCTCGGCTACGTCGTGAGCGGCTCGGACCTCTCGAAGAGCGCCGTCACCGAGCGCCTGCAGTCGCTCGGTGCGCGCGTCTTCTGTGGCCACGACAAAAAGCACATCCGCGGCGCGGACGCCGTGGTGATTTCGTCGGCGGTGCATGAGGACAACCCGGAGGTCGTCGCCGCCCGCGAGCTCGGCATTCCCGTCGTGCCGCGCGCCGTGATGCTCGCCGAACTGATGCGTCTTCGCCGCGGAATCGCAATTGCGGGCGCCCACGGAAAGACTACGACCACGTCGCTCACTGCGTCGCTGCTCGCCGCAGGCGATCTTGATCCGACCTTCGTGATCGGCGGCCGTCTCAACAGCGCGGGTGCGAACGCCAGGCTCGGCACGGGCGAATTCCTCGTCGCCGAGGCGGATGAGTCGGACGCGTCATTCCTCAACCTCACACCCGTGATTTCCGCCGTCACCAACATCGACGAAGATCACATGGACACGTACGGCCACAGCTTCGAGAACCTGAAGTCCGCCTTCGTCGACTTCCTCGAGAGGCTCCCGTTTTACGGCGTGGCCGTGCTCTGCGCCGATGACGAGCATGTGCTCGAGATTCGTCCGCGCGTGACCAAGCCCGTGATTCTCTACGGTCTGTCGGCCGACGCTCAGGTGCGCGCGATCGACGTGCGCGCCGTCGGCACGCAGATGGCCTTCACGATCCTGAGGCCCGATCATCCGCCGCTTCCCGTCGTACTCAACCTGCCAGGCATCCACAACGTGAGAAATGCTCTGGCCGCCGTGGCGATCGCCACCGTGGTGGGCGTCTCCGACGAGGCCATTGTTCGTGGCCTCTCGGAATTCCGCGGCGTGGGCCGCCGCTTCACGCAATACGGCGACATTCCCGTGCGTGCCGCCGACGGAAGTGTGACGGGCCACTACAAGCTCATCGACGACTACGGTCATCATCCCCATGAAATGGCGGCGACGCTTGCCGCCGTGCGCGGCGTTTGGCCCGAAAAGCGCGTCATCGTCGCTTTCCAGCCGCATCGCTACACGCGCACCCGCGACTGCTTCGAGCAGTTCGTCGACGTGCTCGAGGACATCGACGGGCTCGTGCTCGCCGAGGTCTACCCTGCGGGCGAAGCTCTGATCGAAGGTGCGGACAGCGAGCATCTTGCCGCAGCCATTGCCGCCAAGGGCTTCCACCGACCCGTCGTCGTGCCCGTCGAGGGCGTGGCCGATGCGATCGCGGGCATGGTGCGCGACGGCGACGTCGTCATCACCATGGGCGCAGGCTCCATCGGTAGGGTCGCGCCTGCGATCGCCGACGGCGCGAAGTGACGCGGGAACTTTGAATTGAATCGAATGAATTGAACGGAAAGGATTAGTGAAGATGGAAAACTTAGGTCGTGTCGTGCTGCTGATGGGCGGCGTTTCCTCCGAGCGCGAGGTCTCTCTGATGTCCGGCGAAGGCGTCCACAAGGCGCTCGTGTCGAAGGGCGTTGACGTCCTCAAGTTCGACCCGAAGACGGACAGCCTTGAGACGCTTGAAAAGGGTGGCTTCGACCGCGCGTTCATCGCGCTGCACGGCCGTCTCGGCGAGGACGGCACCATTCAGGGCGTGCTCAACTATCTCGGCATCCCGTATACGGGGCCGGGCGTTACGGCGAGCGCCATGGCCATCGACAAGGATCTGACGAAGCGCGTGTGGCGCAGTGCGGGCATTCCCGTGCCCGAGGGCGTCATGATTGATCCGAAGGCGGACGACGCCGTGCTTGAAGAGGCCATTGCGTGTCTCGGCTCGACGGGTCTCGTGGTCAAGCCCGCTCACGACGGTTCCTCGATCGGCGTTACCAAGCTCGCCGAGCCGACCGTCGCCGCCCTCAGAAAGGCGCTTGAGGACGCTGCGGGCGTCCGCGGCGACGAGGTGCTTGTCGAGGAGTACATCCACGGCAGGGAGTTCACGGTCGCCGTGCTTGACGGTCGTGCGCTTCCCGTGATTGAGATCCGCGCTCCTGAAGGCGACTACGACTTCAACAACAAGTACTTCGGCGACGCAGTGCACTACGACTGCCCCGCGAAGCTCGAAGACGAAGCGGCCGCGACGCTCGGCTCGCTCTGCGCACGTGCGTTTGCCGCCGTAGGCGCACGCGGCTGGTCCCGCATCGACGCGCTGCAGCGCGCCGACGGCTCCTTCGCGCTGCTCGAGATCAATACGTCGCCCGGCATGACGCCTCATTCGCTCGTGCCGATGGCGGCCCGTGCGGTCGGCATGGATTATGCCGACCTGTGCCTCAAGGTTCTGTCGCTCGCCCGCTGCGACTGAGCGCGGGAGCGGATGACAGACGGAGTTTCGCAGGATGAAGGCTGAGAGTCCCGAAAACCCCGCGGAGGCCGTCACGCCTGAAGAGGCGATCGAGCGGCGTGCTCTGGCGCGTGCGCAGGAGGAGGCCCGCGAGGCCCGCCGCGCAAGCCTGCGCTTCTGGACGAAGACGGTCTGCGGTCTGGCTGCGGCGGCCGTCGTTGTGTTTGGCGCAGGCCGTGCGGCCGATGCGGTGATGCATCTGCCCGTCTTCGACTTCTCGACTCTGGAGGTCGAGGGGGATGTTGCGCGCGTGCCCGTCGAGCGCGTGAAGCAGGCGGTGGAGCCCGTCATTCGGGGCAACTTCTTCACCGAGGATCTCGACGAGGTCCGCAGGGCGGCCGAGACGGTGCCTTGGGTGAAGCGTGCCGTGGTGAGGAGAGTCTGGCCCGACGGCCTTCGCATTGCCGTCGAAACCTACAGCGCCTTCGCGGTCTATGAGGACGGTCGTCTTGTCGATCCAGACGGCGTGCTCTTTTCCGCCAATCCCGACGAGCGCGACAACCCGTCCGATCCGCTGCCCAACTTCTACGGTCCTGCAGGACAGACCGCTCAGATCGCCCGATACTACAGGGAGTTCTCCCGCGCGTTGAGCTCCATCGGCGCGACGGTGACGGACGTCGCCTGCAGCGATCGCGGCGGCTGGAGCCTCGTGATGGCTTCGGGCGACATTCCCGCAACGCGCGTGGAACTCGGCAGGGAGGACGCAGGCACGAACATCGTGGCGAAGGTTGCCGATCTGGCGGCGGCCTACCCGAGGGTCGTCGAGCTGATGGACGGACCGCCCGCCTCCATCGACCTGCGCTATGACAGGGCGTTTGCGGCCACGCTTCCCGACCGCGAAGCCATTCGAAAACTGCGGGAAGCCGAACAGAGAACGGATACGGATGTCCCGGACGAAGAGCCTGGGAGCGCACAGCACGATGAACAACCCGAATGATTATCTTGTCGGTCTCGACATCGGCTCCCACAAGGTGCTGTGCGTCGTTGCGCTCCCGTCGCCCAAGGGCGAGGGGCTCTACCGCATCTGTGGCTACAGCTTCAGGGATTCGCACGGCGTTCGAAACGGCATCGTGACGGATCTCAATGCCGCCGTCGACGACATCAAGGCGGCGGTGCGCGAGGCGCGCTCCGCAGGCAATCTTCCCGAGCTTTCGAATGCCTGGGTCGCCATCGGCGGCTCCTCGCTCACGAGCGAGAACTGCCTGGGCACGGCCGTCGTGCGAGGCAATGAGGTGAAGCCCGCGGACGTCGAGGCGGCGGAAAACAATGCGCGCGAGCACAGCTTGCGTCAGGGCAAGCAGCTCATCAAGATGATCCCGCAGGGCTATTCGTGCGGCGATACGTTTTCGCAGACGCCGGTCGGTCTGGTGGGCGACAAGGTGACGGCCTACTATCATGCCGTTTACGGCTCCGTGAAGAACGCCGAGAACATGAAGCGCAGCCTGCTGCGTTCCGGCATCGAACTTGCGGGATATGAGCCTCATCCGATCGCCGCCGCGCTTGCGGTGAGTACGGAAAGCGACCGCTACAACGGCACGCTCGTCCTCGACATGGGGGCAGAGACGACGTCGATGACGCTGGTGTACGAGCACAGGACGCTTCTGACGGCCGTCCGTCCCTTCGGGTCGGAATTCTTCACGCGCGACCTGAGCACGATCTTCGGCGTGTCGCTCGACCAGGCCGAAGAGCTCAAGATCCGCTTCGGAAGCTGCAGCATGGACGGAGTGCTGCCGGGCGAAAGCGTCCGCCCCTCGCTGGAGGACGTGCGCGGCACGCCGCTCTGCTCGCGAAGCCTGATCGTGCAGACCCTGTACGAGCGCGCGAAGGAGTTCTTCCGCATCTATCGCGACGTCATCGAGAAGGCGGGCCATCTCGACAAGGTCCATGCCGTGATCATCACGGGCGGAGGCGCGAACCTTCGCGCCATCGACGAAGTTGCGCGAGACGTGTTTGGAGTTCCCGTGCGCATTGGTGCGCCGCTCTGCTTTGATGAGAAGAATGCTCTTTCCATGAGGCCGAACGCCAGCGTTGCCGCAGGCCTGTTGATGGCGGCCGACAAGACGAGGGCCGCAGGCGACAGCCGAAGCTACAGAACGTCGTCTCTCCTGAACCTTTCGGGAAGGATAAGAACCGTGTTTTTCGGGGACTACTGAGCCCGCCTGCCGAAGCTGTTCGAGGCGGCTCCGGCAAGCAGAAAAGCCAAAAGTCCGCCATAATTAAAAAATTCGACATTTTGGGGTAGAAAATGCCTTTTGAGATCCTGCAGGAACTTGATCCTCTGAACACCGTCATCAAGGTGATCGGCGTGGGCGGCGGCGGTGGCAATGCCGTCGAGCACATGATCACGCATGGTGCGAAGGGCATCGAATTTATCGCCGCGAACACGGACCATCAGGCCCTGTCTCGTTCGCGTGCGCACGTGAACATCCAGCTCGGCTCCACGGGCCTCGGCGCTGGCGCCAGGCCTGAAGTCGGCGCGGCCGCAGCTCAGGAAAAGCGCGAGCAGGTGGCCGAGGCCATCCGCGGCGCGCATCTGCTCTTCATCACCGCCGGCATGGGCGGCGGCACGGGCACGGGCGCTGCTCCCGTCATCGCCGAGATCGCCAAGGAAATGGGCATCCTCACGGTTGCCGTCGTCACGAAGCCCTTCAGCTTCGAAGGCGGCCGTCGCATGCGTTGCGCGGAAAAGGGCATCGAGAACCTCAAGGACAAGGTCGACTCGATGATCGTGATTCTCAACGAGAAGCTCGAGAGCGAATGCCCCCCGAACGCCACGATGAAGGAATGCTTTGAAATGAGCAACGAAGTGCTCTACAAGGCATGCGTGGGCATTGCGGAAATCATCCACACGCCTGGCACCATCAACGTCGACTTCGAGGACCTGAAGACGGTCATGAGCGAACGCGGCACGGCCATCATCGGTCTGGCGTCCGCCTCCGGTCCGGACCGCGCCCGCGTGGCTGCGGAAAAGGCCATCGCCTGTCCGCTTCTCGAAGGTGCGAACCTCCAGGGCGCCCGCGGCCTGCTCGCCTACTTCACGGGCAACGAGTCGGTCACGCTTGCCGAAATCAAGGAGGCCATGGCGGTGCTCAACACCTTCGTCCACAAGAGCGCCATCGTGATCTTCGGCTCCGCCATCTCCGAGGAGATGGGCGACGAGATCCGCGTGACCCTCGTGGCGACCGGCCTCGACCGTCCGCTCGATGCGAACGAACCCGGCTCGGGCGTTCAGGCTCCCGCAGTCTTCAACGCCTCGTCCGAAGCCCCCGCTGGCCTTCAGACCCCGGTCTTCGGTCAGACGCTGGAGGCCCCTGCGCCCGAACCCGCCGCTCAGCAGGGGGATGCCGCGGTTGACGTGTCCAAGTTCGTCATTCCGACCTATCTGAAGTAAGCCGCTCCGTCGGGCACGGCCCGTTCGGGGACCCAGAAGGAAGCCGGCGCGTCAAGCGCCGGTTTTCGTACGGAGATCACTCATGTTCAAGCAGCGCACGCTCAGGCAGTCCGTCGAGACCGTCGGGATCGGGCTTCACAGCGGCCGCAAGGTGCACCTCGTGCTTCGCCCCGCGGAACCCGACACGGGCATTCTCTACAGGCGCGTGGACATTCGTCCCGCCGTCGAGATTCCCGCTCATCCCCTCAACGTGAACGACACGCGCATGGCCACGACGGTCAACGTCGGCAAGGCCGCCGTGGCGACCATAGAGCATCTGATGAGCGCCTTCAACGGTCTCGGCATCGACAATGTGATCATCGAGGTTGACTCCGCCGAGATTCCGATCATGGATGGCTCGGGGGCGAGCTTCGTCTTCCTGCTTCACCAGGCGGGCATCGTCGAGCAGGACGCGCCCAAGCGCTTCGTGCGGGTGCTCAAGCCCGTCGAGGTTCGCGAGGGCGACAAGCTCGCAAGGCTTGAGCCGCACGAGGGCTTTCGTCTCACGTTCACCATCGCCTTCGGTCATCCTGCGATCGACCGCACGGAGCAGAAGGCGGACGTCGACTTCTCGCGCGTCACGTACGAGCAGGCGGTCTCTCGCGCCCGCACGTTCGGTTTCGTGCAGGACGTGGAGATGCTTCGCCGCATGGGGCTCGCTCAGGGCGGTTCGCTCGAGAACGCCATCGTGATGGACGAGTTCCGCATTCTCAATCCGGGCGGCCTGCGCGAGAACGACGAGTTCGTCAAGCACAAGATTCTGGACGCAATGGGCGACCTCTACGTGCTTGGTCATCCGCTTCTGGCGCATTACGTTGCGCACAAGTCGGGTCACGGCCTCAACAACCAGCTCCTGCGCGCTCTTCTTGCAGACGAGACGGCCTGGGAGTGGGCGACGTTCGACAAGGCCGAGGACTGTCCCGTCGACTTCTGGACGCAGAAGACCGATCAGGTCAGACCGTAAAGTCCCTCTGCAATCGCACGCGCGTCCTGCGGACGCTCCGACAGCGCCTTGGCGGCTTCCAGAAGCTGCGCAAGGCGCTTCGTGTTTTCAGGCGTCGGATTCTCCAGCATGGAAAGGCGTTCGGCCTCTCTGCGGATGTCGGCGTGAAGGGCCTCGGGGTAGTGGGCCTCATCGGGAGCGAGGGTTGGAATGTGGCTCATCAGGGCCTTGCGCATGCGCGGGGACGGCGTTTCGCGCGCGAGCGACGCGATGGCGGCCGCTGCAGCGGCG
>ENA-ORMR01002228-ORMR01002228.1-human-gut-metagenome-genome-assembly--contig:-NODE-2228-length-12594-cov-3.852779_pt1 | contig 12594 bp, 14 predicted proteins | sample MGYA00242107_ERZ509003 | MGnify/ENA primary metagenome ERZ509003 (study PRJEB26280, sample SAMEA2338699) | human gut metagenome | biome: human gut; feature: human-associated habitat; material: faeces... | reverse complement strand
AAAATGCAAAATATTTATTCTTTGGAGGAAGAGCACAAGAAGTAGAAAAAAGAACAAAAGTAAAAGCAAGAATTGTAGCACATGCTCTAGAAGAATTAATAGGTGAAGCAAAAGATGTATATATAATGGGACATACAAATGGTGATATAGACTGTATGGGAGCAAGTCTTGGTGTATACAGAATTGCTAAATCTTTAGAAAAAGACAGTTATATAGTAAATGAAACTTCAGGTATAAGTTTAGATAATTTCATACAAGTAGCTAAAAGTCAAAAGGAATATCAAGAAGTTATTATTAGTAAAAATGAAGCACTTTCTAAAATCAGTCAAGAGTCACTATTAATTATTGTTGATACACATAAAAAAACTTATGTAGAAGTACCAGAATTATTAGACAAAACAAACAAAATTGTTGTAATAGATCACCATAGAAGAAGCACAGATTATATAGAAAATGCAACATTAACATTTCAAGAAGTTTATGCTTCATCAGCATCAGAGCTTGTTACAGAGTTAATAGAATATTCTGAAAAAGCTCATGCATTATCAGAAGTAGAAGTAGAGGGGTTATATGCAGGAATTATGATGGATACAAAAAACTTTACATTTAAGACTGGTGTAAGAACTTTTGAAGCAGCAGCATATTTAAGAAAATGTGGTGTAGATATAATCAAAGTAAAGAAATGGTTCCAAAGTGATATAAAAACTTACAATACTATATCAGAAATTGTTTCTGATGCAAGAATAGTTAATGACACAATTGCAATTTCAATTTATTATAAAGAAGATAAAAATGCCAATATAATTTGTGCAAAAGCTGCAGATGAGTTATTAACTATAAGCGATATAACAGCATCTTTTGTAATAGGCCATTTAGGAGATAAAGTTTGTATTAGTGGTAGGTCAATAGGTGATATTAATGTTCAAGTTATATTAGAAAAACTTGGTGGTGGTGGACATATTACCTTAGCTGGAGCACAAGTTGAAGGAATGGATATAGAGGATGTTAAAAATGAATTAATAAATAGAATAAATGAATATTTTAGTGAGATATCAAGTTAACATCTTATAAAATATTTTACAAAATTAAATAATATTTAACTATCTTAATACAAAATAAATATGCTTTGAATATTATACTTATACTTAGTTAAGTAGTATAATACATACTTTGGGGTTAAAAAAGTACTATTAAAATGAACTGGTACCAAAAGAATAGATAGTTAAAATAAGATAGAGTTTTAGAAAGTATTGTGATTATTATTACAATGCTTTCTATTTTTAATATTTCTAATTTTTTATATTGTATTGATGTTAAGTAATTTAAAGATTCTTGTATTTTTTCATTATTTAATACCATATATAATTCAGAATTTTGTTAACTATTTAACTATTTCTTAAAAGTACAATTATGCAATAGTTTACTTTTTTCAGTTAAAATGCAACAAATTGTTACTGTTCAGACTAGATAATATTTATTTATATATTCAATGAGTATAAAGTCTCATTTTTTATAAAAATGTCTTATATTCAATTTTAGCCTACAAACAATTTTTTAGTCTGAACAGTAACAACAAATTTAAAGTAATGTAAAATTTTTAAAATAAATAATTGACAGAATTGAAAAGTAATAGTAATATTAAAATATGATACTAAAGATAGAATAAGGGGGGAAATATATGAAAAGTGAAAAAAATTGGTTAACATCACTATTATTATGTATATTTGTAGGTTCTTTAGGAATTCACCGTTTTTATGCAGGTAAAATTGGTACAGGAATATTAATGCTTATAACATGTGGTGGATGTGGAATCTGGACATTAGTAGACTTAATTATGATTATAATAGGTAAGTTTACAGATAAAGATGGAAATGCTATCATCAATGAGTAAGAAATTTATTCTTTTTATGGTAACTAATTTCATTTTGTTAATAATTTTATATAATATACCTATAGAAAATTCTATGGAAAGTATATGTATATATAAAAGAATTGTAGGGAAGGAATGCTTTAATTGTGGAATGACAAGGGCATTCTTATCTATATTACATCTTAATTTTGATGATGCAATTAGATATAATTGGAAAGTAATAATAGTATTTCCATATACAATAATTATATATATATATTCATGGTATAAATATATTATAAAGGAGAAGTATAATGAATAATGATAAAACAAAGTCAATAGTTGGATATATAGTATTTATATGTGCATTAATATTTTTATTTCAAAAGGAAAATAGTAGAGATGTTAAATTTCACTGTGCCCAATCAATAGTAATATTTATAGGATATATAATAATCAGTTTAATATTGGGAGTTGTTTCTGCAATAACAGGAATAGGATTATTTTCTAGTTTAGCATATGTTGCATATATTATATTTATAATATTAGGTATAGTAAGAGCTTATAATGGAGAAAACCCAGAATTGCCTGGTATAGGAAATATTGCTAAATCTATATTTGGAAAACAAATTGAAGGATAGTTAAAAAGAACTTATATTTTATAAAAGTATGAGTTCTTTTTTTATTATAGAAAACTTTTTAACATAAATAGATAGCTTAAAATTTTTTGGAATTGTTTTTTACATAGTGGTATTGGATATATTGCTAAATCTATGAAGAAAGTGAAGAAAATTTAGCATTAAGTTATAAACAAATATTTTAAATACTATATTTTCATATATTATTACATAACTCTATTGCAATATTTTATATTATCTAAATAATAATAGTGAATATGTAGGGTGCAAAATACTGTAAAGGTATTGAAAAAAAGCTTATTTTGTTATAAAATATAGAAAATTTAAGCGACTTGGAGGTTTTAAATATGAAAGTAATATTACTTGATAATATAAAAGGTGTAGGAAAAAAAGATGAAGTTATAAATGCAAGTGATGGATATGCAAGAAACTTTTTGTTTCCTAAAAAATTGGCTATAGAAGCAAACAAAGATAATTTGGTAAAACTAAAAGCAAAACAAGATTCAAATCAGCATAAAAAAGACTTAGAAAAAGCTAAAGCTATAGAAATAAAAGATAAATTAAAAGATATAACTTTAAAAATACAAGTAAAAGCAGGAGATAATGGAAAGATTTTTGGAGGTGTTACTTCAAAAGAAATTTCAGAAAATCTAAAATCACAATATAATATCGATATAGATAAAAAGAAAATTGTTTTAAAAGAAACCATAAAACTTTTAGGAACAGTAAATGTAGATATTAAGCTATATGAAGGAGTTTTAGCTAATTTAAAAGTAAATACAATCGCTTAAGAATATAAAAACTAATTATTGCTTAAAATAAAAGGAGCGAAAAATAATGGATTTAGGTAAAGTACCACCACATGATATAGAAGCAGAGCAAGCTGTTATAGGAAGTATGCTTACAGATAAAGATTCGGTTATATCTGCAGTAGAAGTACTAAAAGCAGAAGATTTTTATAGAGAAGATAATAAAGTTATATATGATGCAATAATGAATTTATATAATAGAGGAGAGCCAGTAGATATTATTACTCTTAAAGATGAACTTGTAACACTTGGTAAATTTGAAGGAATTGGAGGTTTAGAATATTTAGCAGAACTTCCAGAAAAGGTTCCAACAACTGCCAATGTAGAGAAATATATAAAAATTGTAGAAGAAAAATCTATGCTTAGAACATTAATAAGAACAGCAAATGAGCTTATAGTTTTAGGTTATGACCAAACACAAGAAGTAGAAGATATTATGGATGTTGCAGAAAAAAAGATTTTTAATGTAATGCAAAGAAAAAATCAAAAAGGATATTCTTCTATGAAAGATATATTAGTGGAATCTTTTACTCAATTAGAAGAGTTATATAATAGAAAACAACATATAACAGGTGTACCAACAGGATTTGCAGATTTAGATTATAAAACAGCTGGACTTCATAATTCAGATTTAATACTAGTTGCAGCAAGACCAGCTATGGGAAAATCTGCATTTGCATTAAATATTGCATCAAATGCAGCAGTAAGAGCCAACGTTCCAGTTGCTATATTTAGTTTAGAGATGTCTAAAGAGCAAATGGGTAACAGAATTTTATGTAGTGAAGCAATGGTAGATAGTAATAAAGTGAGAACTGGTAAAATAGAAGATGAAGACTGGGCAAAACTTGCATTAGCATCTGGTGACCTTTCAGAATCACAAATATTTATTGATGATACACCAGGTATTTCTATTATGGAAATTCGTGCAAAATGTAGAAAAATGAAACTAGAAAAAAATATAGGGCTAGTTGTAATAGATTATTTGCAATTAGTTCAAGGAAGCAGTAAAAAAGGTGGAAGCCGTGAACAAGAAATTTCAGAAATTAGTAGGTCTTTGAAAATACTTGCCAAAGAAATTAATGTACCAGTAATTGCTCTTTCACAATTATCTCGTGCACCAGAACAAAGACCAGACCATAGGCCTATGCTTTCCGACCTTCGTGAATCTGGAGCTATAGAGCAAGATGCTGATATTGTTATGTTTTTATATCGTGATGATTATTATAATGAAGAATCTGAAAAGAAAAATGTAGCAGAAGTAATTATAGCAAAACACAGAGCTGGTTCAACTGGAACAGTAGAATTATTATGGCTTGGAAATTATACAAAGTTTGCTAATATAGAGAAGTATAGAGAGTAAACAAACAAAACGAAACGAAAGACGAAACGAACATTGGGGACGGGGCTTGAATGTTCGTTTTGGTTACAATGGTACTGAACACTAGTGACAATGATAAACATTAGACTTTATCCACTAAAGACTGTATTGTGTAAAATCTAAATGAATGTGTTTGTTCAATTGATTCTTGCTCTAAATGGCCTCAAGTCTAATATTCATCCCTGTCCCTAGTGTTCATGGGAAAAGAGAAAAAGTGAACATTCAAGCCCCGTCCCCAATGTTCGAAAGAGGAGAAGGAATTGATTGAATTAGAGAAAAAAGTACTAAATACAATAAGAGAATATAACTTAATTGAAACAGGAGATAAAATTGTAATTGGAGTGTCTGGAGGACCAGATTCTATTTGTTTACTAAATGTATTAAATAATTTGAAAATAGATTTAAAAATTGACATTTTTGTGGCACATATTAATCATATGATTAGAGAAGAAGCAGACTCAGAAACAGAATATGTGCAAGAATTTTGCGAAAAAGTTGGAGTGGAATGTTTTGTAAAAAAAGTTAATGTAATAAAATTATCTGAAGAGAGTAAACTTGGAACAGAAGAAACAGGTAGAAAAATACGTTATGATTTTTTTAGAGAAATTAAACTAAAAACAAATTCAAACAAAATCGCAACTGCTCATAATTTAAATGATAATGCAGAAACAGTCTTAATGAATATAATAAGAGGTAGTGGAAGTTCTGGCTTAAAAGGTATAGAGCCAATAAAAAACGATTTAATAAGACCCATTATTAAATGCAGACGAGATGAAATCGAAAGTTATTGTAATATATTAAACTTAAATCCAAAATTTGACAAAAGTAATGAAGACAATATTTATACAAGAAATAAGATTAGAAATTTATTAATACCATATTTAAAAGAAAATTTTAATCCAAATATTATAGAAACAATAAATCGTATGTCAGAGCTTTTAAAACAAGAAAATGATTATTTTGATGAAGTTACAAAACAACAATACCAACAATTATTGTTAGAATATGATGAAACTAAAATAGTACTTAATTTGAAATTATTTAATTTACAAAAAAAAGTAATAAAATCTAGAATAATTTTGTATACTATTAATAATCTTTTGGGTAGTTCACAAGGAATAGAAAAAATTAATATAGAGGATATAATAAAATTATGTAATAATAATATTGGTAACAAATATTTAATTCCAAATAAAAGTATTAAAATTTTAGTAAAAAATAAGAAGATTTTCTTTATTAAAAATGCTTGAAATCAATGGTATAATATGGTATATTGAATAATATTTATTTAGGTAGCATAAAGGAGGAAAATTTATTTTGAAAAATAGTATAAAAACTTTAGCTGTTTGGCTAATTATAGGTATTATATTTATTGTATTGTTAACTTCAATAGTAGGTAATAATGATACAAAACTTGCTTATTCAGAACTAGTTGCAAAAATTGAATCTGGAGATGTAAGAGAAATAGAGATAGATTCTCGGACGGTGAATCAGCAAATGTGAAATTAAAAAATGATAATATAACGAAAGAAGTCAATATACCAAGTATAGATAGTTTAATGAATACTTTGCAAGAACCAATGAAAGCTGGTAATGTAAAAGTAACAGAAAAATCTGAATCAATTTTTATGGTTTTACTTAGTTTATTAACTCCTTTCGGAATTTTAATTATATTCTTTATCTTCTGGTTTTTATTAATGAATAATAACCAAGGTGGAAGTAAAACAATGTCATTTGGAAAAAGTAAGGCAAAATTAATAAATGCAATCGAGAAAAATAGGATTACTTTTAATGATGTTGCAGGTGTAGATGAAGAAAAAGAAGAATTACAAGAAATTGTAGAATTTTTAAAAAATCCTAAAAAGTTTACAGATATGGGAGCTAGAATACCAAAAGGTGTTTTACTTGTTGGACATCCAGGTACAGGAAAAACTCTTCTTGCAAAAGCAGTCGCAGGAGAAGCTGGAGTTCCATTCTTTATAATAAGTGGTTCTGACTTTGTTGAGATGTTTGTTGGTGTTGGTGCATCTCGTGTAAGAGATTTGTTTGAACAAGCTAAGAAAAATGCTCCATGTATAATATTTATAGATGAAATAGATGCAGTAGGACGCCAAAGAGGTGCAGGACTTGGAGGAGGACATGATGAAAGAGAGCAAACACTAAACCAATTATTAGTAGAAATGGATGGATTTGCTGCTAATGAAGGTGTTATAGTACTAGCTGCAACAAATAGACCAGATGTATTAGATAGAGCTTTATTAAGACCAGGAAGATTTGATAGACAAATAGTAGTTTCTAGCCCAGATGTAAAAGCAAGAGAACAAATTCTAGAAGTGCATAGTAGAAAGAAAAGATTAGCAGATGATGTTGATTTAAAAACAATTGCTAAAAATACATCAGGATTTTCTGGAGCAGATTTGGAAAATGTATTAAATGAGGCAGCACTTCTTTCAGCTAGAAGAGATTTACCAGAAATAGGAATGAAAGAAATTGAAGATGCAATGGTTAAGGTAACAATGGGACCAGAAAAAAGAACAAGAGTAAGAAGTGATAAAGAAAATAAATTAGTTGCATATCATGAAGCAGGTCATGCAGTTGTAAGTAGATTTTTACCTACACAAGATGCAGTACATCAAATTTCTATTGTTCCAAGAGGAATGGCTGGTGGATATACTATGTATAGACCAACAGAAGACAAATCTTTTATGTCAAAATCCGAAATGCAAGAAAATATTATTGCATTACTTGGTGGAAGAGTTGCAGAAAAATTAATATTAGATGATATTTCAACAGGTGCAAGTAATGATATTGAAAGAGCAACTAAAATTGCAAGAGATATGGTTACTAAATATGGAATGAGTGATAGAATAGGAACAATTACACTAGGTCAAAATCAAGAAGAAGTATTTTTAGGAAGAGATTTTACTCAAAGTAAAGAATATTCAGAAGAAACAGCAGCAATTATAGATGAAGAAGTAAAGAAAATAATAGATTTTGCTTATAGAGCAGCAGCAGAAATTCTACAAGCTAATATAGATAAATTACATGCAGTTGCAGGTGTTCTATTAGAAAGAGAAAAAATTGATGGAGATGAATTTGAAGCAATTTTTGGATAAGAAATAATTATGAAAAACTAGAATAGAAATATATATTTTTCTATTTTAGTTTTTTTATAATAAAACATTATTTAGATATATTGAAAAAAAGAACAAATTAACATATAATAATATTTATTGTTTATACTTATATTATTTTAAGTTAGATATTAACAATAATTGTTATTTAAAAAAGGAAGGTTAAATATATAATGATAAAAATAGCTTTTTTTGATACAAAGGATTATGATAAAGAACTGTTTGATAGATATAATAAAGAATATAATTATGAAATTACTTATTTTGAATCTAAACTTAATCCAGAAACAGTAAATTTAGCAAAAGAATCTGATGTTGTCTGTATTTTTGTAAATGATAGAGCAAATAAAGAGGTTTTAGATAAATTAAATGAATATGGAGTGAAATTAATTGCCCTAAGATGTGCTGGATTTAATAATGTAGATTTAAAGAATGTAGGAAATTTAAAAGTTGTAAGAGTTCCTAAATATTCACCATATGCTGTTGCTGAGCATGCTACTGCATTATTATTAAATATAAATAGAAAGATTTATAAATCTTATCAACGTGTTAAGAAATATAATTTTTCTTTAGATGGATTACTTGGATTTGATTTACATGGAAAAACAGTAGGTGTAATAGGAACAGGAAAGATAGGAAAAGTGTTTATTCAAATAATGAAGGGTTTTGGAACTAATGTGATTGCATATGATGTTTTTAAAGATGAACAAGCCTCTAAAGAGCTAGGATTTGAATATGTATCATTAGGAGAATTATGTAAGAAATCAGATATAATTTCTCTTCATTGTCCATTAACTAAAGAAACACAAAATATTATCAACAAAGATACTATAGCAATGATGAAGAGTAATGTTATAATTATAAATTCTAGTAGAGGGAAATTAATTTGCACAGATGACTTAATTGATGCCATGTCTAATAATAAGATAGGTGGAGTGGGACTGGACGTTTATGAAAATGAAGAAGAGTTCTTTTTAAGAGATCTATCAGGAAGTTATAAAAGAGATAAAAACTTATCTTTATTAATATCAATGCCAAATGTGATAATAACATCACATCAAGCTTTCTTTACTTCAGAAGCATTAAATAAAATTGCAAGTGATACATGTTCAAACATTTCAGATATATTTAGTAAAGGTGAATGTGAGAATGAGATTAAATAGTGTAAATATAATTTTAAATTTATTATTTATAAATAGCTTAGATAAGATAAATATATAGGTATTTAAAATAAGAGAATATTAATTAATATATCATATAAACAATAAGATTAAAATTAACATATTTTAATCTTATTGTTTAATTTTGTATACACATATAATAAATTTTTTTGTGATTAAGCTTTTTAATGAGCAGAACTACTTATGTCTTCTTGAAGAGTTACATTAATTACAGTTCCTTCTTCTACAGATTTACCAGCTATTGGGTCTTGTGATATTACTTTTCCAGTCCCTGTTGATTTTATATTTAAATTTTTTGATTTTAATGCATTTGTTGCTTGAGAAAGTGACATACCTTTTAAATCTGGAATAGTAGATGATACTCTAGCTTCATTACCTTTACTATATAGTTTAACAATAGAATCAGATGAAAGAGGAGTTCCAGGTTTAGGCATTTGCTCAGATACAAGTGAATCTGAACTGCCTGAGATATCACATCTTAATCCTAAATTTTCTAATGTCTTTTTTGCCTCAGATACAGTTTTGTTTCTCACATCAGGTAAAGTTATATTCTTATTATTAGAACTACTCTGGTCGTTTTCATCACTATTTGATGGAATGCCTAAATATGGCAAAACTTCAGATAATATTTGAGATACTACTGGAGCTGCAATTTTTCCTCCATAATAATCAGAGCCTTGTGGGTTATAAAGTGTTAGTAAAGCTACTACTTTTGTGTTTTCAACAGGAGCAATAGCAACAAATGATGCAACATATCCATCTTTTTCTTTTCCTGGGGATGGTTCAGAAGTACCTGTTTTTCCACCAACAGAATAACCTTTTACTTGACCAAATTTTCCACCGCCATCTGTAACAACAGATTCCATTATATTTGTCATTTTTTTAGCAGTTTCTTTGGAGATGACTTGTCTTACACTAACTGGTTCTATTGTAGTTAGTGTATTGGTGTCTGGATTTTCAATTTGTTTAACAATTCTAGGTCTCATTAATACACCATCATTAGCAATTGCAGATATAGCTGTTATCATTTGAATTGGTGTAACAGTAAATCTTTGACCAAAAGAAGCAGTTGCAAGTTCTACAGGACCAACATTACTAAAATATATACCAGTAACTTCACCAGAAGTTTCTATATTAGTTTTATTAAATAAACCGAAAAGCATCCATATATTTATATAAACTATTTTGACCTAATCTTTTTCCAAGTTGTATAAGAGCTGGGTTACATGAGTTTTGTATAGCTTGTCTTAAAGTCTGTTTACCATGACCAGAAGTACTTGTACAATGAATTTGATAGTCAGCAACAGTTTCATAACCAGTACAAGAGAAATCATTTGCAGTATCTGTTTCTACAATACCTTCTTCTAATGAAGCAGATGCAGTTATAACTTTGAAAGTAGAACCAGGTTCATATGTATCAGATACTGCTTTGTTTCTCCACATTTTTTGTAGTTCAGTACTTTGAGCTGAAGTAGAAAGAGAGTCCCAAGTATTTTTTAATTTGTCATTTGGAGAAAATGGTGTATTTAAGTTATAGTCTGGATATGTAGCCATTGCTAAAATATCTCCATTAGTAGGATTCATTATTATAATATTTCCACCACTTTTACAATCGTTTTCTATAACTGCCTGTTTTAAATATTTTTCTGCTATTAATTGTATATTTAAATCTATAGTAAGAGTAAGATTACTTCCGTTTTCAGCAGGAATATATTGTTCGTTTTTGTCTGGAATAATAGATTGTGATGCATCTTTTGTTGTTAGTATTTTTCCAGGAGTACCAGTTAGTACACTATCCCAATAATATTCTAAGCCTTCTAATCCTTGATTATCATTTCCACAAAAACCAATTAAGTTAGAAGCCAAATTATCATAAGGATAATACCTTTTAGTATCAGAATCAATATTAATTCCACTTGATATATCATTTTCTTCCATCCATTTTTTTAGTTCAAGTATCTTGTCCTCTTCTACTTTTTTTATAATTGTTTCTACAGAACTTTGACTATTTACTTTTTTTAATATTTCTTGATAATCTAATTTAAAAATATCTGATAATCCTTTAGCTACTTTTTCTTTTAATTGTGTAGTTTTTTCTTCATTATCATTAACTTGTATTTTACTAGGATTAATTGATACAGTATCCACTTGAGCACTAAGTGCAAGAGGTTTACCAGAAGAGTCGTAAATTGTTCCTCTTTTTGTACTAATGATTCTATTTGTTATTAATTGCTGATATGCCATTTCCTTTAAATATGATGATTTTATAAATTGTAGATATGCAATTCTCAGAATTAATATACAAAATAATATTATAACAATCATTAGAAAATATTTATATCTTATAGATATATCATCTTTTTTCTTCTTATTTTTATTATTAACTTTTTTTGTATTCAAATAATTCACCAACTTTTTTCTTTTGATAGTGATATTTTATATGAATTAATAATAAAAATCAATATTAAAAATTAAAAAGTATGAATATGTGGTTACATTTTTGTACTTGTAAAAATTTAAAAGTTAACATATAATATATATATTAGAATTAGGTAGGGTGGAATAGATGAATAATATATATGATGAAACTAAGTTTCTTATGAAAAAATATAATATTACTGCAAATAAGAGTTTGGGGCAAAACTTTTTAATAGATGATGACACAGTAAAAGATATTGTGAGTGCTTCTGAAATAACTAAAAATGACTTAGTTATAGAAATAGGTCCAGGACTTGGAACTTTAACAAAAGAATTATTGGAAAAGGCTTATAAGGTTATAGCTATTGAATTAGATACAAGAATGTTACGTATCCTTAATGATAGGTTCTTTATATATAATAATTTTGAAGTAATAAATGAAGATGTATTAAAGGTAGATTTAAAAAAAATAATTCGGACAGGAAAAGAGTAAATTTAGTGAAATAGAAAATGTAAAAATTGTTGCAAATTTGCCATATTATATTACCACACCAATAATGATGAAATTGTTAGAAGATAGATTAGATATAGAAAGTATAACTGTAATGATACAAAAAGAAGTTGCAGATAGAATTGTTTCAGTGCCAGGAAGTAAACTTTCAGGAGCAATTACATATGCAATTAATTATTATTCAGAGGCAGAGAGCATTAGAATTGTTAATAGAAGTATGTTTATACCAGAACCAAATGTAGATTCAGAAGTTATTAGATTAAAAATTAGAAAAGAACCAGTAATAAGTGTAAAAAATGAAACCTTATTTTTTGATGTTATAAAACATAGCTTTATGCAAAGAAGAAAAACCTTGGTAAATGCACTTGTAAATTCTAGAATAATTGAGAATAAAGAGCTTGCCAAGAAAGTATTACAAGATATGGGCTTAAATGAAAATATAAGAGGTGAAGTATTAACCATTCAACAATTTGAAAAATTATCAAATTATATTGAGGATATGAGAACAAATAATTAAAGATAAGAATTGATTTTAAAATATAATATAAATATGAGTTAAATAATTCTGGAAAAAATAGACATAAAGATTATACAAAAAAAGCACTAAGTAGGTAATTTCTTGTTAATGTTCAGACTAGATAATATTTATTTATATATTCAATGAGTATAAAGTCTG
>ENA-ORMR01002227-ORMR01002227.1-human-gut-metagenome-genome-assembly--contig:-NODE-2227-length-12596-cov-3.389283_pt1 | contig 12596 bp, 10 predicted proteins | sample MGYA00242107_ERZ509003 | MGnify/ENA primary metagenome ERZ509003 (study PRJEB26280, sample SAMEA2338699) | human gut metagenome | biome: human gut; feature: human-associated habitat; material: faeces... | reverse complement strand
AGGATATCGCCATCCTGACCGGCGGCCAGGTCATCAGCGAGGAGCTGGGCCTGACGCTGAAGGATGCCACCATTGATATGCTGGGCCGTGCCCGCCAGATCAAGGTGACCAAGGAGAACACCATCATCGTGGACGGTATGGGCGACCAGCAGGCCATCAAGGACCGCGTGGCCCAGATTCGCGCGCAGATCGGTGTGACCACCAGCGAGTACGACAAGGAGAAGCTGCAGGAGCGTCTGGCAAAGCTGTCCGGCGGCGTAGCAGTCATCAAGGTCGGTGCCGCAACCGAGACCGAGATGAAAGAAAAGAAGCTTCGCATCGAGGACGCCCTCAACGCTACCCGCGCAGCAGTTGAGGAAGGCATCGTTGCAGGCGGCGGTACCGCTTACATCAACGTCATTGACGATGTGGCAAAGCTTTCCGACACCGTTGAAGGCGACGAAAAGACCGGTGTAAACATCGTTGTACGCGCACTTGAGGCTCCGCTCCGTCAGATAGCCGAGAACGCAGGCTTCGAAGGCTCCGTCATCGTTGACAAGGTTCGCAAGAGCGGCAAGGTCGGATACGGCTTCGACGCAGCTTCCGAGACCTACTGCGACATGGTTGAGGCGGGAATCGTCGATCCTACCAAGGTTACACGCAGCGCTCTCCAGAACGCGGCAAGCGTAGCTTCCACCGTTCTCACCACCGAGGCTCTCGTCGTATCTCAGCCCGAGCCGGAACCGGCTGCACCCGCAGGCGGTATGGGCGGCGGTATGGGCGGTATGTATTAATCCCGCAGCAGAATACCGATTTGTTCCGAAGGGACTGTCATGTAAAGTGACAGTCCCTTCGTTTTTTTGCCTTCCCGCAGCTCTTCTCCGAACGCTCCGCATCTGCGCCCGAAGCTCACGGCGCAAGAACTCCCCACCGGCCAAACGACGAACGGAAAATCTCCATATAACCCCCTCCGGCTTGTCCGAAAGAATCTCACCGTAGGTTGATAATCCGGCGAAGCGCGGACAACTTAAAATTGGACAAAAAGCGACCTCTTTGTAAATTAATTTAATTTTCTGTGGCGTTTGTTGACACACTTCATAATTCATGCTACAATTTGGCTGAGGAGTACATGTATACCTCAAAAATTATTGTTGGATATAAATGAAGGGAAGAAGCCTCAAAAGGCATCTTTAAACCGCGCAAGCAGACATATAAATACATAAAATCTCAATGTTTTTTGTCGTATTACGGAAATTTATTGACTTTCATATATTTATCTGATAAAATTCATTATGCGGATAAAATATTGAAAGGAATTGCATTTATGAAAAAACCCCTTATCCTTGCCATCAGTGCTGTGGCAGTTGTCACAGTGCTCGCATCGCCTCGGTTAGGTTTTTCGGCAAATTGCACTGCCCCCGTTATATCCCGTCCCTCTAATCAAGCTGCCTCATATGAACCTCAATTCAGGTACAGTCCGGGAGACAATTTAAGGCTTACCGACAATCTCGGGGAGACCTCCTTTCCCGAGCCGGCTGCTCCTGCAGCGGCAGAAGCAGCGGCAGTTCCCGAAGCCCCGAAAAACTTCAGAGCAGTCAGTTATTCCGGAGAGACAACCAATTTGAATTGGGACGCTCCGGAAACCCAACCCGACCGCTGGCTTATCCGATACAGACCGATAGGCGGAAGTTGGATCAACGCAGGAACAACCTCGCTCAACAACTACTATACTGTAACAGGGCTTTCCGCAAGTACATCGTACGATTTCATAGTCTACGCTGAGAACGGAAGCACCGCGTGGAGCGGTACACGATCGGCGGGCAGCAGTATCGCTACAGCCATGACACTGCCCACAACGCCGGCAAATCTCCAAGCACACGACTACACCGGAACGAGTGTCCGCGTCACATGGGAGACCGCCACTCCGCACGGTGCGGACCGCTGGCTCATCCAATGCAGAAAAGACGGCGGAGCTTGGACAAACCGCAACATATCAACCTATAAAGGCTATGTTGCAAGCAGTCTCGATGTGAACACCACATACGAATTTCGCGTATATGCGGAAAGAGGAAGTACCGCATGGAGCGGTATCAGATCGGCGGGAAGCAATACCGTTTCCGTGACTACATTGCCCGCTCAGCCGACAAATCTGACCGTAACCGACCGCCAGCCGTTTTCGATCTCACTGTCGTGGTCCACTCCGATTCCTCACGGTGCAGACCGTTGGCTCATCCAACGACGTGCAATAGGAGGAGCTTGGCGCAACTGCGGCACTTCCACTAATACGAGCTTTGTGGTGACCGATCTTTCTCCGAACACAACATATGAAATCCGTGTATACAGCGAGGCGGGACTTGTCGCGTGGTCCGGAACACGTTCAAAGGCAAGCAAAAGCGCGATAGACTCAACACTCATCTATTACGGAGCAAAACCGTATGTGCAGGAAAATAGTCTTCTAAACTGTCAAGAGTACGCTTTCTTTATTGCGAATGATAGCCTCGATTGGATGACTTGGGATGACATGCACTACTTAGAGGAGGCGGAAGGAAAAACTCTTCAGCAGATGCTTGATTATTTCAGAGCCCTTCTTGAAGATTCCGGGAAATTCTTGGATATTTATTTTCCCGGCAAATGGACAGCCTCCGATTCCATATTTACGTTGAGTTCTATGAGGAGCAATCAATGGATCGTTTGTATGCGAGCCGGAAGACAGTTTGTTTATAATTCATACAAAGAATGTTCTGAATGGGATTTTGATTATCATTTTTGGTACAGAACCGATACCGGACGATGGGCTCATAAAAACGGGCTGAATGACTCAAAGCTTCTTGATGCGGACGATCATCCCACAAACGATTCATCTCCCGGATGGGCAAGAAACAGAAAATCCCCGTTTTATGACAGCGATATTCGCTATTACCGCGTATCCCAATAAATGAAGGAGATAAACCAATGAAAAATTCAACCATTGCGATCATAATAGTCATCACTCTTATCATTGTTATGCTTGCATCGGGGATCATATACGCTTTCACTTCTTCGGCACCTCAGGGTGCCGAAGAACCAAAAGCCGACGCAGCTGCCGAAAGCATTGCCGATACCGTAACGGATTCCGAAAGCACTGATAATCCCGAAACTTCCGCTTCCGAATCATTATTTGATCCCGAGGTAAGAGTGGATATCAAAAACGGCATTTCCGACGAGATTCCCGGGATCACAGAAGAAGATCAGGGGCTCTACGGGCTTATCAGAGCCGGTGTTATTTCCGAAATGTCCGAAAAAGTTAAAAACTCCGGCATGAAAGTCGAAGATATACAAAATGATTTTTCGGTATTTGATATGCAAAGTATTCTGGGACTGTTCAACTACGGCGAAGAAGTCGGAAGTATTCGTATTTCATCATTGCAGCGCATTAATACGGCATACCCTGTGGAATTTCTGAAACAGATTGATGAAGACCACTTATATGTTGTATATAAAACAATCGGCAGAAACAATCAAATATGGTACTCATATCTGTTCTTCGAAAGGATTGCCGAAAGATGCAATGAAACCCATGAAGCATGGTGGCGCAGAGGAAATGTGTTTTATGTGGCAAAGGCTCTTGAATACAGCGATTTTGCGGACATTCACATAGGCTCAACCACAGCCGATGTTCATGCCGTCGATCCTGTTGTCGGTCCGGCAAAGAATCCCGAAGGATTTACAGAGCCGTTCAAATCCTATCATCTTATGAAAGACGGAGTGCTGACGTTAACCTTCTCTTTCGATCCTGAGACGAAATGGCACCGTGTATCCGAAATGAAGTATGACGATTCATTCACGTTTGGAACCGGAGATCGCACAATGAACGTCAGAATCGACCCGAACGATCTCCCCGCCTCCGACGCTGAGATGAAGTAAACAAAAAAGCCGTCAGCACAAAATGAAAGAGAGATAAACCAATGAAAAATTCAACCATTGCGATCATAATAGTCATCACTCTTATCATTGTTATGCTTGCATCGGGGATCATATACGCTTTCACTTCTTCGGCACCTCAGGGTGCCGAAGAACCAAAAGCCGACGCAGCTGCCGAAAGTAATACTGAAACCGAAAGTGTTACCGACACTGCCGCGCCCGAAGAGCCTCCGGAAACAGAAAGGAAGATAGAAATAGTCAATAACCTTTCCGCCGATATTCCCGGGGTTACTGAAGAGCAGAATCGTCACGGACTCGTCAAAGCGGGGACGGTAGCCGAAATGGTTCAAAGCGTTAAAGCCTCCGGCATGAAAGTTGAAGATATTCAAAGCATCTATCCGCGGAATGATATGCTGAGTTATTTTGGCGTGTTCGGTTACGGGGAGATTGACGGAAATCTCAGTGTTTCATCCCTATACCGAATAAACATAAAATTTCCCATAGAATTTATGAAGCAGATCGACGAAGATCATCTGTATGTCGTTTATAAAGTCTACGGTCGGGATGACATGATTTTATATACCTATGTTTTCTTCAAAAGGTTTGCCGAAGAATGCAATGAAACGTCTGAATCATGGTGGCGCAGAGGAAACATATTTTACTTGGTGAAACCCCTTGAGTACAGCGATTTTGCGGACATTCGCATAGGCTCGACTAACACCGATGTCCATGCCGTCGATCCTGTAGTCTACCCGGGACTGTACCCCGATGATTATCCGAAGGAACCCTTCAAATCTTACCACCTGATGAAGGACGGAGTGCTGACGATAACATACTCTTTCAATCCCGAGGCAGACCGTCATCTCGTCTCCGCAATGGATTATGACGATTCATTCACATTCGAGCCACCTCACTGCAATTACATAATGAACGTCAAAGTTGACCCGAACGACTTTCCCGCTCCCTCCTCCTCCGACGTTGAGGTGAAGTAAACGAGATTTGTACGCAGGGTGTAAATCCCGCGCCGGGCTGCAAAAACGATATATTTCCGCTTAGGCAGCTCACCGTAGCGAAAAGCAGCACGTTTTCGCATCTTTGCATACCGAAATTTCACCGACCTATCCCCCCAAGGCGCATTCCGTGAATTTCCCGGAATGTGCCTTTTCTATATGTTGCACATTCGAAAGCATCAGATGTTGATTTTCATGAAAAGATGTGTTAAATTATGCATAACCACCATTCGGAAAGGCATAAAGACGAATGAAAAAACTTCTCTCCCTCGCGCTGTGGAGCGCGATCCTCTCGGGGGGATAATCCCGGTCGGCTCTCGCGTCGTGCGCGCAGAGCGCGGTGAAGAACTATTCGCCGAAGATCATCGTTTCGTCCTCGGAAGCCGAGGAGAGCGCCCGGTATCTCACGAACCGCCCCCAAGCAGACAGTGAAAAAACAAAAACATTTAAGCGAAAAATCCACCCGCTTCGCGGGTGGATTTTTATTCATGCGGCAGGCTTTTTCGACGGCGTATCCGCCGTCACGTCACGGTGCGCCGAACGGATTTATCAAAGCCGCTTCCTCGATAAATCCCGCGGTGTTTTTGTCTGCCGTCACCGTGCCGTCAATCCGATTTTTCCACCGTTATCGCGGCACGGCGCACAAGTCCGCCTCGCGTGATCGTAACATAGGCGGGCTCGCCGTTTTCATATTTTATTTCAAAGCATGCTCCGTCTCTGACAAACGCAAGCGTATCCCCTTTGCGCTTGCCGTTCGCTCGCGCGGCGTTCAGCCAATCACGCCCTCCCGCACACGCGCCGTCGGAAAGCGGGATCGACGTTTCGCCGCAATTTACGCGGTTCTCCGTGCCGCGGAATGTAAAGACAACGCCGCGGAGATTTTCCGGCTCCGTTATTCTCACGGAGCCATCACCCCTGTCCACGCGGAGCCTGTATCCATCCTCCGAGGCAAATACCACGATCGCCCCTTCGGGAAACAGAGCCTCGTCCCGAGACGCGCCCTCTCCTTCGTTTGAAGCGCATGACGACGAAAAAAGGAGAAGAAGCGCCGCCGAACAAAATATAAAGAATCTGAATTTACGCATAACAAAATCCCTCCGATATAACAAGTATATCGGAGGGATGTCCCGATTATGACAAGCCTCAGCGGGAAACCTCGGATACCACGGTAGCTTCCTTGTTGCTGTACTTGAAGCGGTCGACCATTTTTGCAACGACTTCAACGATAATTACCGTCTTTGAGCCGTCCTTCTCCGCAAAGCGGAAGAAGTAGCAGTCATTGGTCACATTCGGTGCGCTTCTGAAATCGATGGTGCGCTTTACACCGTCTGTGTACTGGCTCTTGTACTGCTCGGTATAGGGAGCGATGATCTCCGCCTCGCGGATCTCGCGGCGGTAGATCACCTGATCGACGTCTTCCTTCTTCTTGTTTCTCTTGATCTTGTCGAACTCTACCACGGTGTGGGGAACCTCGTTCAGATTTGCAGTGGGAGTGTAGATCTGATACTTGAGATCATATGCGACATGAGTCCATGTAAGAGCGAAAAGTATGTAGATCAGAATCGGGGCAAGTACACCGCCCGCGATGAAGCCGACGATGCGGAAAACGGCGTTGAGTCCCACAATAATACCGATTCCGACTGCGGCATAGAGAACGATGAGAAGTATTCTTACAATAAGATTCGATCCTGACGCCTTTTTGGAAACGACGTAATCGATAGCGTTAACTGAATTGTTCATGACAAAACCGCGCCATGTGCGCGCTCTCCTTTTTGTTTTATAAGAAAAGTATATCACAGCGGAAGAAATATTTCAATATCAAATTAAATGAATTTGATCATTTTCTATTGAAATCGACACCGGCATATGATATCATTCATATGTACCATACTTTTGAAAACCGAAAGGAACATACAATGAGCGTAAGCTTTAACGAAGAAAAACGAATATTCAAGCTTGACTCCGCCGAATCAAGCTACATATTTGAGATCCACGAGGACGGACGTCTCGTGCACCTCTACTTCGGCGCGTCGATCCCCGACGATAACGTAGATTCTCTCCGCCTCAGACAGGTCGCGTGCGACTCCTTCTCGCCCTATCTCGGCGGCGGTCCCTACGACGGCACCCATGCGCCGAATATGTCTCCGTTTGAGTATCCGACGACCGGAATGGGAGATTACCGTCTGACCGCATATTCGACGAAGGCGGCGGAGGGCAACCTCGTTTGCGATCTCGTTTACCGCGATCACCGCATCTATGCCGGAAAGAACGGAATAGAAGGACTTCCCGCAACCTATGTAAACGATGAGAGCGAAGCGGACACGCTTGAGGTCGATCTCACCGATCCCGTGACCGGCGCGATTGTCACCCTCATCTACACGGCTTTCAATAACAATGCCGCAATTACCCGTTCGGTACGGGTGAAGAACGAAGGCACAAAGCCGTTCGCGCTCGAGAATGTTGCATCCGCCTGCGTAAATCTGCCGCTCGGCGACTATGACATGATCACCACGCACGGACGCCATGCACATGAGTGCACTCTCTCGAGAACGCCTCTCGGACACATGACCCAGTCGATCTCGAGCGTGCGCGGCGCTTCCGGACACAGCCACAACCCCTTTGTCATAATGCCCCGTCACGACACCCGCGAGGAATGCGGCGACTGCTACGGCTTCACCTTCATATACAGCGGAAACTATCTCATAAGCGCCGACAACGACTATTTCGCCTCGACACGCGTGACAGTCGGAATCAATCCCGAGGGCTTTGAGTGGACGCTCGCCCCCGGCGAGGTATTCGCATCCCCCGAGGCTGTCATGATGTTCTCCGAAAACGGAATCGGCGGCGTCAGCCGTTCCTTCCACCGCCTGTTCAGAAAGAACCTTGTCCGCGGCAAGTGGCGCGACATCAGACGTCCGCTGCTCATCAACAGCTGGGAGGCGGCTTACTTCGGATTTGACGATGACAAGCTTGCCGCGTTCGCTGAGAAAGCGGCTACGCTCGGCATCGAGATGCTCGTTATGGACGACGGCTGGTTCGGAAAGAGAAACGACTCAAGCTCGTCTCTCGGCGACTGGTATGTAAACGAGAACAAGCTGAAGGGCGGTCTCTCCTCGCTTATCAAGCGCGTGAACGCCGCAGGTCTCAAGTTCGGTATCTGGTATGAGCCCGAAATGGTTTCTCCGGACAGCGATCTCTACCGCGCTCATCCCGATTGGTGCATCCATACCGAGGGACGCGCACAGAGCCTTGCGCGCAGTCAGTACATGCTCGATATGTCCCGCCCCGAGGTGCGCGACAACGTATTCGAGCAGATGTATGCGGTTCTTTCCGAGAACAACATCGACTATGTGAAGTGGGACTTCAACCGCAACTTCACCGAGGCGTCCTCGTCCGCTCTCAGCGCGGATCGCCAGGGCGAATTCGCACACCGCTATATGCTCGGAACATATGAGCTGTTCGACCGTCTGACAAAGGCGTTCCCCGATCTCCTCATCGAGAGCTGCTCCGGCGGCGGCGGACGCTTTGATGCGGGAATGCTCTACTACTCGCCCCAGATATGGGCAAGCGACAACACCGACGCTATCGACCGTCTGTCGATACAGTTCGGCACATCGATGGTTTACCCCGCATCTTCCATGGGCGCGCACGTTTCCGCGGCAGCGCGTACTCCCTTCGCCACACGTGCGGCAGTTGCGCTTTGGGGAACCTTCGGCTATGAGCTTGATCCGCTCCGCCTTTCCGAGGAGGACTGCGATGAGGTCAGACGCGAGGTCGAAGACTATCACAAGTACAACGAGCTTATCCGCACCGGCGATCTCTACCGCCATGTTTATCCCATGGAGGATCTTAACCGTGCGGCATGGTCCTTTGTTGCCGAGGACAAGAGCGAGGTGCTTCTCACGGTCGTTACCAAGAGCAGCCCGCTCTGCAACGTGTTCCTGATCCGTCTCTGCGGACTCGATCCCGACGCATATTACCGCGAGGAAAGAAGCGGCAGAGTTTTCTCGGGCGCGCTTCTCATGAAAGCGGGATACAACATGTCGTTTGAGAGGAACAACGACGGTTCCGCCGTTATGACTCACTTCGTCCGTGTATAATTCACGCTCTTAACCCGATCAATTAAAAATCCGCCGCTTTCGCTGTTCCCGATCCGGGAATGCGGGGCGGCGGATTTTCTGTCGGCGGCGATCGCCGGACTTCGGTCATTGAACGCCGATCGGATTCGCCGTTTTCGTCGGTTTCGTCGGAGATGCCTCCGGATCGCCGATTTACGCGGTCGCGCTCCTGCTACAAGGCATCTCCGCCGCATGAATGATACGGCTTACCGCGATCGTCTGCGCGGTGCTTTCTTCGGCGATGAGTGCTTCGCGCGTTTTTTCGGCTTGCGCTTTCCCGCGGTTGCTGCGGACAGCGCCCCAAGCAGGACCGCGCCGAAGTGAAACGCGGCAGATACGGCGGCTGAGGTCTCGCTTCCGCCGTCGATGAGAAGAGAAACGGCGAAAACAAGCACGGACAGTCCCGCCGCCGATATCGCGCCGGGAAGCATTCCGCCTCCGGTGAATTTTGCGGCGGCGATACCGGATACCGCCGCGGCAAGCGCGAACGCGGCATATCCCAGATACACGGTAAGCTTTGACGGATCGGGAGACGAATATGCCGCCAGCGCGAGGATCGGCATGAGCACAGCCGCCGCGCCGATCCCGACGGCAGTCCCCTTCAAAAGTGCGAGCGCAAGTCTCGATGCGTCCGAGCCTTCGTTTTTTGCATTATTCATAAAAAACCTCCGCAGATAATGTTTGTACATTATACTGCGGAGGTTTCGTTTTTATGAGCGTGTCCGTTCAGTCCTGCGCGTCCTCGGCTTTTACGTCAACCGTGCGGACTGCGGAGCGGAGAATGCGGATCTTGGTCTTTTCCTTTGTGGTCTCAAGAACGAGAGTCTCTTCCTTGATCGAAACGATCTTTCCGATTATCCCGCCGATGGTTGTGATTTCGTCGCCGATCGAGAGGGAGTTTCTCATTTCGTTCTGCGCCTTGTCCTGCTTCTTCTGAGGACGGTAAAGGAAGAAATAGAATATTGCGACCATCGCAACAAGCATTACAATCGTTCCGATGCCCTGCACGGGATTTACCGAAGCGCCTTCTCCTTCAAGAAGTGAAATATAATTCATAAAGCCAGAAACCTTTCTTTATTTATTCCGTAAAAATATTATATACTATAGCTCCGCGCTTTTCAATAGCGTTGTAAAAATGTTTACAAACAATTTGACCCGACAGGCTATTTCGACGTTTTCAGATACGCGGGCAGAAACTCGTCGGGAATAACGTCGGTGATATATTTTTTCAGCGTATCGAGAGTAAAGCTTCCGTAGAGCTGCGCGCCGTGCACCGAGCAGAGCGCCTGCGTGTAATCCTCCATGAGATATACCTCAACGCCGCTTCTCACGGGAAGATCCTGCGAATCGTGAACGGTCTCGTCCGCGACGTAATGCGTCACCGTGGGGTTGGAAACGATGTTTGTCAAATATGCAGGCATATTCTCTTCTTTCACAATGTCAAAGGTCACGATGTTGCCGACCATGTTCACGGCTTTGAGCTGCGTCGAAATGAAGTTTCCGAGAGAGTAAATGACGAGCGTTTTCTTTCCGCTCTCCCCCGTCACCCAATCAATCGGCTGGACGGTGCGAATGATGCCCTATGACGGCATCCGCGCCGCAATCCGCGATAAGCTTTGCAAGCCGCTTCTGCTCGGCGTTCGGCGCCTGAGTATTCTCATCGCCCCAATGCATCGAAACGAATACAAGATCCGCTTCCCCGCGTGCGCGCGCTATTCTCTCCCGTATCACGCTGTCGTCTATGAGCGGAACGACACACGTGCTTGCCGAATTGACCCTGTAGCCGTTCGTTCCGTAGGTGAATGAAAGCATTGCGATCTTTACGCCGTCCTTTTCGTAAAAGCGGAGCTTTTCGTAATCGGCATCGTTTTCGTATCCGCCGATCTGGAGCACGTCCTTCGTCTTCCAATATTCGATCGTTTTGCGGTATCCTTCGGTGAGATTCTCCATATCGAGCATATGGTTGTTCGCTATGTTCACGATATCGAATCCCATTGAAACGAGCGCGTCCCCCGCCTCCGGAGGAGAATTGAAGTTCGGGTATCCCGACGCCTTGAGTCCCGTGATCGGAGCCTCCTGATTCACGAACGCGATATCCGCCGTGCCGACGAGAGCCTCCACATTCGCGGTGTACATCGAATCAAAATAATAATTCCCTGTGTAGCCTCCCGCGGATGCCATCGAAGACGCTTTTGCGGCAGCCTCGGTGTAGATCGATTCGTGGATTATGTTATCCCCCGCGCAGGCAAAGGAAAGGCGAACCGTTTTGTCCTTCGGGTTCTCCTCTCCTCCGTCGGTGTCCGCCGACGTGACCTTGCTGCCGGCTCCGCCGGACGGCGATGTCTGCGTAATGTCGGCACCTGTATCCGAGCGTCTGAGTCCGCAAGAGGAAAGGCACATGCACGCAAGCAAAATCGATACAAATTTAATCCTGTTCAAGCTTTATCCCCTCCCTGAGTGATTTCTTTTCCGCTCCGGAAAGCTTATACGCCTTGAGCTTCTGCTCACGGAAGTGTATCACAAGCTCGCTTTCCGGAACATCCGATCCGTCCGAGGACATGCAGAGCAGTATGTCCGAATCCTCGGTTATGTTGATGCCTTCGAACACCATCCTGCGGTATCCGTACATCAGGCTGTGTTCGTCCTCGGAGAAAACGCAGTCCCATGTTTCGCCGGTCGCGTAATTTCTGAGGAAGAAATGAGGAAGCTTTTCGAGACCGAGACGGTCGAGAGTGCTGTCGTTTACCCTTGCCGTCACCTGCACCTCGCCGTACTCGGGAATGTAGATAAACGAAAAAGCCGAATAATATCCGTCCGCGCCGTCTTCCTTCCCCGATATGGTATCGTCTATCCTGTTTGTCATGAAAGCGTCCTCGCCGAGCTTTTCATATGCGTTCATCGCATTTTCCGTAGGCGTTATTTCATCAAGAACGTATTCCGCGTTTGCGATTATTATGCGAAAAATAAAAGCACCTATCACGGCGAAAACGAGAACCGTCAGCACCGCCTTTATTATTTTACCGAAAAGTTTCATATATATCCGTGCCTTTCTTCGCCGTGCGGCGAATATCCTGCGAAAGGAGTATAACATAAAATCACGCCTCAATCAACACCTTATCGGTAAATTTTTGCGTCTGTATTGACATTTACCCGGAGATAATATATAATGTAGAAACTCAGGATACGCTGCCGCGCCGCATTTTTCTCCGCAAAATGACGGCGCATGATCGGCGCCGCTCCCGAAAGGAGGCATTCACATGAAGCTTGATATTACGGAGATCATGAACCGAAGGAAAGACCGGCTCGATTTCAGCTTTGACTTCAAATTCCCGGATTCCCCCGACGGCGCCCTCCTTCCCGCCGGAGTAACACTTGCCGGACCGGCTCAAATCGACTGCCGCGTAACGGACGTAAACGGATTTATCAAAGCGGATTTCACGGTACACGCTCCGCTGAGGTGCGTATGCGTGAGATGCCTTGAGGAATTCGAATACCCGCTCGATTTTTCATTTGAGAGATTCGCGGAGCTCGACGGAAGCGACGATCTCGACTGCGATGCCGACGAGGTTCTCACGGTAAAGGACAGCGC
>ENA-ORMR01002222-ORMR01002222.1-human-gut-metagenome-genome-assembly--contig:-NODE-2222-length-12609-cov-4.781584_pt1 | contig 12609 bp, 8 predicted proteins | sample MGYA00242107_ERZ509003 | MGnify/ENA primary metagenome ERZ509003 (study PRJEB26280, sample SAMEA2338699) | human gut metagenome | biome: human gut; feature: human-associated habitat; material: faeces... | reverse complement strand
ATATTCTGTCTGATCGTCTGACAGGTTATACAGTCGCTGCAATAATCGCTAAAGCTTTTTGAACCCCCGGCATTGCCGGGGGTATTCGATATACAAAAAGATCCCCGGAGCGAAAGCCCCGGGGAAATTTATCAAGCGATCCGCCCCTGCAAACAGTGCAGGGGCGGATTTTATGCCCGATAAGAATTAAACACTAGGAGAAAAACTTAAAGGTATGAAGTTCATTATTCGTAATCTGCAATGTCTATCCAGGTGAGCAGAAGTTCGCGCTCTTCGGGGCGCTTGAACTTGAGCTGTGCGGCAGCCACGATGGGGAGCCAATCCTGAACATACTTTACAGCGGTGCCTGTCTTCTTGCAGTACATCTTGAGGTACTTCTCAGCGTACTCTGTGTGATGATTCAGGCAGAACCACAGATAGGTCTTTGCTACATCGGCGGAAGCGTTGCCCTGCTTAGCCTTAAGCCAGTCCACAACGTAAACGCCGTTCTTGCTGATGATGATGTTATCCGGTGTGAACTCGCCGTGACAGAGCTTAACGTGCTTCGGCATGGACTCCAGACGGGTGAGAAGTTCGTACTTCTTAACATCGTCGATCATATCCAGGCTCTCGATAGAGCGCTTGAGGTAATCCTTCAGGCGGCTGATCTTGGGCGAACGCTGGGAGTTGATCTCGATCTGGAGATCAACCATCTGCTCAAGGTACTCGTCAGCCTTCTCGGGAGACTTCTTGAGCATATCCGCCATTGTGTCGCCGGTTATGTAATCGTAGGAAATAGCCCACTTGCCATCTATCTTGGTAACTTCTTCGAGTGCCGGGATCTTATTATATCCAGTTTCTTCAACGCGGGTATGGGTCAGAGCTTCATAAAGAACTACGCTCTTGGGTTCGTTCGGGTCCTTGAAAACCTTGACAGCCTTTCCGTCAACCTCGTAAACCTGTACCTTATCGCCGTCAGAAATCATATTTTGCAGTTTCATAATTCATCTATCCTTTCCCCCGAATCTTTCCCCCTTGGTATGAAGTCCGATCCGTTTTTCGTTGTCTTTATTATAGCACTTATGTAATCGTTTGTAAAGTAGCTTTTATCAAATTTGAATAGTCTGTAGGAATTTTCAGAACAATTTTTGTTTACTTTCACAATGAAACGTTAAAAGTTTCACAGGAGATTCTGAAATGATTCACAGCGAGATAGAAAATGTAGAATAAAAAAATTGCTGATAATTTTAGATTCAGAGAACGGAGATGTGGATTTTCGGTAGACAAATTGTTGCTTATAGATCAATGTTTTAACTGCCGCGTCAGCAATTAAGTTTCAGGTCAAGCCTCCCATTTACGACTTTATTTTACCTCGCTCACGGCGCGAACGCTTCAAAAAAGGCTAACAAATTGGGGGTGCCTCCCCCACTGGGTGAGACACCCCCTTGACTCCCGATAGGGTGATGATGAAAGTTTTAAAACCTCGCAGGCAAATCATGACCCTGCCGCAGCCCAAACAGGAAATTCAGTTGAATCAAACGTTGTCTCCGTTAGGCTCGCCGCTGGTGACTATCCCCTTTTCAGCGTCGATGGTGACTGCCGTTCCTGAACGCAGTATCTGCGTCGCATTGGAAGCTCCCGTGATCACCGGAATATCCAGCGTCTTTCCGACTATAGCGGCGTGGCTGTCATCGCCGCGCTCCTCGGTGATAATGCCCGCGGCGGTCTTGAGCAGCGGAAGTATAGCGTTGCTTGTATGCGGAATTACCAGTATCTCGCCGGAATTGAACAGCTTCTGAGCCTCAGCTTCGTCCTTGCATACGCATGCGGTGGCTGTAACGGTTCCGGAGGGAGCTCCCCGCAGCCGGTAACAAGTACGTCGCCGACAATGTGAACCTTCATCAGGTTCGTAGTGCCGGAAACGCCCAGCGGAACTCCGGCGGTGATGACTACCAGGTCGCCGTTTTTCAGCAGATCAGCCTCAACCGCCTTCTGTACTGCATGGTGGATAAGGTCGTCGGTGGAGGTCATGCGCTCCTCTGCCATCAGCGGGATAACGCCCCATGACAGCGCCTGCTGGCGGAGTGTGGTCTCGCTTGTGGTGCAGGAAATGATCGGGCACTCCGGACGATAGCGCGAGAGCATACGCGCGGTGGTGCCGGTCTTGGTTACGGTGATAATCGCAGTAGCGCCGAGATCCATCGCCGCAGATACCGTCGCATGTGATATCGCAGTGGATACGTTCACAACGTCAGGATTCTCAAGCTTGTAGAAGCGCTTCTTGTAGTCTATCGCCTTCTCGGTGGTCTCAGCGATGAGCGCCATTGTGCGCACTGCCTCCACAGGGTGCAGACCTGCGGCGGTCTCGCCGGAGAGCATTATCGCGCTGGTGCCGTCGTAGATAGCGTTGGCAACGTCGGTGGTCTCCGCACGTGTGGGGCGCGGATTCTTTATCATGGACTCCAGCATTTGGGTCGCGGTTATTACCTGCTTGTTGGCGTTGTAGCCCTTCTTTATCAGCATTTTCTGGATCTGCGGGATCTCCTCGAAGGGTATTTCAACGCCCATATCGCCGCGCGCTACCATTATGCCGTCGGCAACATGCAGGATAGAGTCGATGTTGCGAACGCCGTCGCCGCTTTCGATCTTCGCGATTATGCGGATATCAGGACGGCCTTCCTCCTCAAGTATCTTGCGGACCTCCAGGACATCGTCCGCGCAGGTGACAAAGCTTGCCGCAACAAAATCGAAGTTCTCCTGAGCCGCAAAGCGGATATCGCTCTCGTCCACCTCGCTGATGTATGGCATGGAGAGCTTCACGCCGGGAACGTTAACGCCCTTGTTGTCGGAGAGAACGCCGCCGTTAAGTACAGAGCACACGATATCGGACGTGCCGTCGCCGTTGTCCTTTATCTCGTTGCAGCGGAGGATAACATTGCCGTCGTCGATGAGGATACGCGTGCCGGTGGAAATATCCCCCGGAAGTCCCTTGTAGCTTATGGAAGCGCGCTCTATCGTGCCTTCCTCCTCGCGGGTGGTGAGGATGAATGTGCCTCCGGTGAGTATCTCGGGCTTTGCGCCGCCCTTGAATTTACGCAGCCTTACCTCGGGCCCCTTGGTGTCGAGCAGGGTAGCTACGGGCTTGCCGGCTTCCTTTGCTATGCGGATTACGCGGTCGTGATCTATCTTGTGGCTCTCATGCGTGCCGTGAGAAAAGTTCTGGCGGGCAACGTTCATGCCGTTGTCTATGAGGGCGCGCAGTATCTTGTCGTCCTTGGTCGCAGGACCCAGTGTGCATACTATCTTTGTTCTTCTCATGTTGTACACTCCGTTCTTGTCTTTAGGCATTATGCCTTTCTGTTTTTGCGCTATTCCTATTTATTATATCATTTGTCAGGCAAGAAATCAACCCTCGGTTTGTAAATTTTTTGCTAAGGATCGTGAAAAGCATTAACGCGAAGCTTTTACTCCATTTTCACATTGTGAACGTATATAATACACCTTCCCCGGGTAAAATATAAGCTGTAAGGCGGAGGGAACACCAAAGCCTCTTAGAATGACAACCGCACCTTTTCATATAATTACCAACCAAACCAGCACCAGACCCCTGCGAGCGATCGCGGGGGTCTGGTGTTTTTGCGGAAAAATGCGCGGGAACGCTCCGCAAATCGCGCAAAATCATTGACAACCGCCGGAATTTAGAGTATAATATATATTTGTAATATAATACTATCCCGCTGAAAGGAAACAAAACAATGGGTTATGATTTTACCGCCATTGAAAACAAGTGGCAGAAATACTGGGACGAACACAAGACGTTCCACGCAGAAAACGACTACTCCAAGCCGAAGTTCTACGCGCTGGTAGAGTTCCCCTACCCCTCCGGTCAGGGACTCCACATCGGTCATCCGCGCCCCTACACTGCTATGGATATCGTATCCAGAAAGCGCAGACTCCAGGGCTACAACGTGCTGTTCCCGATGGGCTGGGACGCTTTCGGTCTGCCGACTGAGAACTTCGCCATCAAGAACAAGATACACCCCGCCATTGTAACAAAGAACAACGTCGCACGCTTCAAGGCTCAGCTCAAGAGCCTCGGTCTGTCCTTTGACTGGGACAGGGAGATAAACACCACCGATCCCGACTACTTCAAGTGGACGCAGTGGATATTCCTCAAGCTGTTCAAGGCGGGACTTGCATACAAGAAGGAAATGAACGTCAACTGGTGTACCTCCTGTAAGGTCGTTCTGGCTAACGAGGAGGTCGTAAACGGCAAGTGCGAGCGCTGCGGCGGCGAGGTAGTCCACAAGGTAAAGAGCCAGTGGATGCTCAAGATCACCGAGTACGCTCAGAAGCTCATCGACGACCTCGACAGCGTTGACTACTTCGAGAAGATCAAGACCGCCCAGAAGAACTGGATCGGACGTTCAACCGGCGCCGAGGTGGACTTCACCACCACAGCCGGCGACATGCTGACCATCTACACCACACGCCCGGACACGCTCTTTGGCGCGACCTACATGGTAATCTCTCCGGAGCACCCCATCATTGAAAAGTGGGCAGACAAGCTCCAGAACATGGACGCTATCCGCGAGTATCAGGCTGCCGCTGCGCGCAAGTCTGACTTCGACCGCACCGAGATGAACAAGGACAAGACCGGCGTCAAGCTGGAAGGCGTCCGCGCTGTCAATCCCGTAAACGGCAAGGAGATCCCGATATTCATTTCCGACTACGTTCTGATGACCTACGGCACCGGCGCTATCATGGCGGTTCCTGCGCACGACACCCGCGACTGGGAGTTCGCAAAGGTATTCAACCTGCCGATAATCGAGGTAGTCAAGGGCGGCGAGGACGTTCAGAAGGAAGCCTTCACCGACTGCGCTACAGGTATCATGGTGAATTCCGAGTTCCTGGACGGACTCTCCGTCGAGGACGCCAAGGTAAAGATCAAGGAGTGGCTCACCGCAAACGGCAAGGGCCGCGAGAAGGTAAACTACAAGCTGCGCGACTGGGTATTCTCCCGCCAGAGATACTGGGGCGAGCCTATCCCCGTTGTAAACTGCGAGAAGTGCGGCTGGGGCGCTTCCGCTGAAGCTCCCGGACGTAGACAGCTACATGCCCACAGACACCGGCGAAAGCCCGCTGTCTACGCTTGAAAGCTTCATCAACACCACCTGCCCGTGCTGCGGAGGTCCCGCAAAGCGCGAGACCGACACCATGCCCCAGTGGGCTGGCTCAAGCTGGTACTTCCTGCGCTACTGCGACCCGCACAACGACAAGGAGCTTGCTTCCAAGGAAGCGCTCAAGTACTGGATGCCCGTGGACTGGTACAACGGCGGCATGGAGCACACCACCCTGCACCTGCTGTACAGCCGCTTCTGGCACAAGTTCCTGTATGATCAGGGCGTTGTTCCCTGCAAGGAGCCGTACATGAAGCGCACCTCCCACGGTATGATACTCGGCAAGGACCCCGAGCGTCCCGGCGAGTTCACAAAGATGTCCAAGTCCAAGGGCAACGTTGTAAATCCTGACGATGTTGTAAAGGAATACGGCGCCGATACCCTCCGTCTTTACGAGATGTTCGTAGGCGACTTCGAAAAGGCTGCTCCGTGGCAGGAGAACGGCATAAAGGGCTGCAAGCGCTTCCTCGACAGAGTATGGGCTATGCAGGAGAAGGTAGTTCCCGGCGACGAGTACAGCGACAAGCTCCGCGCTTCCATGCACAAGACCATCAAGAAGGTCAGCGAGGACATCGAAACACTTAAGTTCAACACCGCCATCGCTACGATGATGGGTCTGCTTAATGAAATAGACGCCGCAGGCTCTCTGACCCGCGCAGACTACAGAACTCTGCTGATACTGCTCAATCCGTTCGCTCCGCACATCACCGAGGAGCTGTACCAGGTAATGGGCTACGAGGGCGTGCTCAACGAGCAGAAGTGGGTAGAGTACGACGAAAAGCTCTGCGTTGAGGACAGCGTTGAGATAGTAGTTCAGGTCAACGGCAAGGTAAAGGCTCGTTTCAACGCGCCCGTTGACTGCGCTAAGGAGGAGCTTGAGAACCTCGCGTTCGATCTCCCCGAGATAAAGGCTCTGACCGACGGCAAGACTGTAGTTAAGAAGATTGCAGTTCCGAACAAGCTTGTAAACATCGTTGTAAAGTAAGATGAAAACGAGCATGATAATCAAAACAATTCTGGCAGCTTTTACCGCTGCGACGATGCTCTCCGCATGCACGGGAGCGCCGTCCGGCAGTTCCGCAAACTCCACGCAGGGCGCGGAAAGCACGGCGGATTCTGCAAGCGTTTCAAGCACTATCGAGAAGATAACTTCCGAAGTGGAAAAGCTCACCGAAGAAATCACCGCCGGAACATCAGACAGCACCAAAAACGATACAGCGGAGGAAACAGAAATGAGCCAGGACGTAAAGTACATCGCGCTGACCTTTGACGATGGCCCTAACGTTACCACAACGAACGATGTTATAGACAAGCTGGAGAAGTACGACATAGTTGCCTCGTTCTTCCTCATCGGAAACAACATCAACGATGAGAGCGCCAAGGCGGTAAAGCGCGCCTACGACCTCGGCTGCGAGATAAACAACCACAGCCGCACACACAGCAACATGACGGAGCTTTCCGCCGAGGATATCAGGGCAGAGTTCGAATACACCGATGAAAAGGTTTACGAGATAACCGGCGAACACACGAAGTTCTTCCGCCCGCCGTACATTTCGGTACATCAGATAGTGTTCGACAATATCGACGTTCCGTTCATCGCCGGAATCGGCGCGAACGACTGGGAGGACAGAGTAACCGCTGAAATGCGCGCTAAAATGATCCTCAAGCAGGCTAAGGACGGCGATATAATCCTGCTCCACGACGCAGAGGGCAACTCCATGACCGTGGAAGCGCTGGACACCATAATCCCGGAGCTTCAGAAGCAGGGTTACAAGTTCGTGACCGTCACTGAGCTGTTCAAAATCAAGGGTATCGAACCCGACATGGAAAAGGTCTACACCAACGTACTCCAGAAGAACATGTACAACTGATAATTAAAAATACCCCCCGGCATATGCCGGGGGTATTTTATATAAGGTCATGAAATGCTCAGTTTCTGGGGTGGCGCTTGTGCCTTGCCTTGTCAGAGTACATCAGGCGGTCTGCCAGCTCTATCAGTTCATCAATGGAATCCACGCCTTCAAGTGAAGCTGAGTACACTCCGATACTTACCTTCACCGCAAACGGTCTGCCGCTCGCGGCGTTCAGCTCGGCAAGGGCTTTCACAAAGCCTTCGCGGAACTTATCCGACTTCTCCTTCGCGCTGCCCTGGCAGACTTCTGCCGCTACGAACTCATCTCCTCCAAACCTTGAGCATATTGCATTCCCGCCGCAGTGCTCCGCAGCCCGGGTAAGTGCCGCGGAAGTTATGCACAATGCGTCGTCGCCTGCCGAATGACCGTAATTGTCGTTTATGTACTTCATATCATTGAGGTCTATCGATACAATAAAGACCTCCCTGGAGCCGACGATATCAGCGCAGCTCCTGCGGAATCCATTGTAGAACCCATACCGGTTGTATATCTGTGTAAGATGGTCATGTGTGAACATGAACTCCAGACGGCGGTTAAGTATACTCATATGCTCGTGCGCGCACATCGTCTCAAGGCAGCGGTTGAGGCTGGTACAGAATGTGTACAGCCGCTCGTTGTGATGTTCGTCAAGCACGTAATGCGTTATGAAGTACCCATGCACCGTATCCTGAAAGTGCAGCGGGATTATGAACAGCGTATTGTTAGCACCGAAGGAATTCTCGAGCTGCGGTATCAGCCTTGCCGCCGGGAATACCGTTCCCTCGTCGCTCCTGCCCTCGAATGTCGACAGGAAAACCCGCATGTCCCCGAATCCGGTGAACGCAGGCAGCGAGTCGTCCTGACCGTGGAAGTAACGGTTCAGTTCCTCTGTAAGGCAAATCATCGCATTACCCGGGCAGTATTTTTTCAGCACATTGTGAACGTTCCCCGGAGCAGGATCTGCGGCGATCTCGTTTTCCATGTGGTTCACGTACTCCTCGTAGTTGAGAGCGTTCCTGTAGTCCTCCATGATATCCGCGACCACGCGGTTCGGATCCGCGCTCTTCCCTGTTCCGCAGCCGCAGCTCTCGCTGAATACCGGATCGTATTTCAGCTCTACCTTATAAGGCTCCAGACCCGGCTCCGCGCATATTCTGGCAATTATGCCGAGCACCGTGTCCGCGATCTGGGAATGATCCCTGGAAGCTGTAGTCAGCCTCGGTTTGTGGTACCGCTCCAGATTTATCCCGTCAAAGCCGGTCACTATCACGTCCTCGGGCACGGAATATCCGTGCTCCGTAAGTTTCAGGCAGACCGCCATAGCCATTGCGTCGTTGCAGCAGATGAACGCTTCCGGCAGCGGTTCGCCGGATTCAAAGAACCTGTCCATTGCTTCGTATGTCGGATTCTCCCAGAATTCGCCGCATATTATGTCGCTGTCATTCAGAGTCAGACCGTGCAGCCGCATTATCTCCCGGCAGCGCTCGACACGCTGCTGCGAAAACGGATTGTCCGCAGGACCTGAAACCAGCTTTATCCGCCTGCACCCGTGGACGTCCAGAACATGCTCCACGATAGTGCCGAACGCTTCTCCGTAGCCAAACTGCACGGTAAACGCGCCGGGTATCTCCATATCAATGGAGATAAGCGGAACATCATGCTTTATGCACTCCTGCACTACCTGGTCGATAACGGCGTGATCGTGCATAGAAAACGGAACGATGACCATTGCGTCGAGCATGTCGTAATTTATCAGCTTATACACGGAAGCGCCGCCGATATCCGTCGGGGTGTTCATGTGCATATCCTCGAAGCACTGGAACACCAGCATTTTGTGACTTCCGGTCTTTTCAAGATGTTTCGCGATGGCGTCGATTATAGGCTTGGACGGCTCTTTGTTTGCCGCCGTACAGCACAGACCTATAATTCCCGATCTATTCAGCATTTAAGCGCGTCCTTTCTGTCTGCAGGCCATTGAGTTCCGGCCGAAAAATTATTATTTATATTTTATCACACCCCGCCGGAAAAATCAAGACGATATTCCCGATACACCTCAAATTCTACCGTTTAAACTGCGCCAGTATCCTGCAATTTTCGGCAGAAAACTACTTGCTCAGGTCAAAGCGACAAAAGCGAACAAAAACGATCCCCCCCGCACATGCATGCGGGGAATCAGTCATATCATTCGGAAAGATCAGTTCGGCGTACTGCGTCGCGCACCTTCAGCACGAAGCTGGGAGATACGGAAAGCTCGTCTATTCCCATTCTGAGGAACCGCTCCGTAAGCGTGGTATCTGCGGCAAGCTCGCCGCATATTCCTATCCATGCGCCGTTCTTGTGGGCGTTCTCGGCGCTCATTTCAATGAGCCTGAGTATAGCTTCATGGTGCGTGTCGATAAACTCCTCAATATCGGGATTCTGTCGGTCGCAGGCAAGCGTGTACTGCGTCAGGTCGTTGGTGCCTACGCTGAAAAAGTCCACCATCGGAGCCAGCCTGTCGCTTATCAGCGCGGCTGCGGGAGTCTCTATCATGATACCAAGCTCGATTTTGTCGGAGTACTCAATGCCATCGCTGCGAAGCTCCGCCTTGACCTCCTCGCATATTTCCTTGATACGCTCGACTTCCTTCACGCTGGTTATCATAGGGAACATTATGCCGAGATTGCCGTAAACGGAAGCGCGGTACAGCGCCCGGAGCTGCGTTTTGAATATCTCGGGGCGGGTAAGGCAGATACGGATAGCGCGATAGCCAAGCGCGGGGTTCTCTTCCTTTTTCAGCCCGAAATAGCCTACCTGCTTATCAGCGCCGATATCCAGCGTGCGTATGATGACCTTCTTGCCAGCCATGCTCTCGAGAACGCGCTTGTACGCGTGGAACTGCTGCTCCTCGGTGGGAAAATCGCTGTTCTCAAGATACAGGAACTCGCTGCGGAAAAGTCCGATGCCGCCCGCGTCGTTGAGCAGCACAGCGCCGATGTTGTCGATTCCGCTGATGTTGGCATAGATGTTGATTTTTCTGCCGTCGACGGTGACGTTCTCCTTGCCCTTGAGCTCCTGAAGAAGGCGCTTTTTCTCCTCGTCGGAAGTGCGCTTTGCGGTGTACTCGGCGACTGTCGCCTCGTCCGGGTCGACTATCACGGTGCCTGTGTAGCCGTCCACTATCGCCGGAGTTCCGGATGATATCTCGGTCAGGAACTCATCGCCCATGCCTATTACAGCCGGAATATTCATGTTCCTGGCAAGTATGGCGGTGTGGGAATTCGACGAGCCGTGCGCCGTAACAAACGCAAGAACCTTGTCCTTGTCGAGCGCCACGGTCTCGCTGGGAGCGAGGTCGTCCGCGCATACTATCATGCTGTCGCAGGACTCAGAGGAACTGTCCGCAGTGCCGGTGAGGTTAGCGATTATGCGGTTGGAGATATCCCGGACATCGGCTGAACGCGCCTGCATGTACGCGTCGTCCATTGCGGCGAACATCTCTGCGAAATTGTCGGAGGTCACGGCTACGGCGTATTCCGCGTTGACCTGCTGGGTGTCTATGATGTTCGCGATGGATTCGTTGTAGTCCTCGTCCTCCAGCATCATTATGTGTATCTCGAAGATCTGCGCGTTTGCCTCGCCGACCTCTTTGAGCGCCTTGTCGTGAATAGCCTGAAGCTGCTCCGCAGCCGCCTGCTTTGCCTTTTCGACACGCGCCTTTTCAGCGGCTGCGTCCTCTACATGCACGCGTGTGACTGCTGCGTCATTCTTTTTCAGTACGGAAATTTTTCCGATGGCTATAGCGCCGTATACGCCCTTGCCGGAATACTTTTTCATACAAACACCCCACTCTTTTTAATTCGGAATTATGAATGCGGAATTCGGAATCAATGTGTCCCACTTCGTGGGACGTATTTAATAACCGCCGAAGGCGGCACCATAATTCCGAATTCTTAATTCCGCATTCCGAATTTATATATTACTCTCCGAATCCGCTCTCGAAAAGCTCTACTGCCTTGTCGAGCGCTGCCTGCTCGTTTTCGCCGTCTGCAATGATCTCTACCTGGGTTCCGCACTTGATGCCTGCCGCCATTATCTGCATTACTGCGGAAGCCTTTGCAGTCTTGTCAGCGGTCTTGAGGGTCACGGTGCAGCCCGCGAACTTCTTCATTTCTGCCGCGAGGATTCCAGCCGGGCGCATGTGCAGACCCTGTTCATTCTTTACTTCTACTGTCTTTGTTACCATGATGATTTCTCCTTTGTCGTGTTGATGTACGGGGGCTGAACGCCCCCTCCGGGTGAATTTCTTTTTCCTTTGTTCTGTATAATTATTTTTTCTTCGCAGATACCTTTTTCTTTTTGAGCAGAGCCAGCAGGAGCATTCCCACGATAGAACCCGCAGCGAGCGCTGCCAGGTACATCGCCCAGTTGCCGACTACCGCGAACACGAAGATACCTCCGTGCGGAGCCATCAGCGTGCAGTTGAACGCCATTGAAAGTCCGCCTGCAAGGCCTGCGCCGACCATGCACGCCGGGATAACTCTCAGCGGATCAGCCGCAGCGTAAGGGATCGCGCCTTCAGTGATGAAGCTCAGACCCATGATGTAGTTTACAGGGCCGCTCTTGCGCTCCTCCTCGGTCCATCTGTTCTTAAAGAACGTGGTAGAGAGCGCTATCGCGATGGGGGGAACCATACCGCCGACCATTACCGCCGCCATGACATCGTAGTTTCCCGCCGCGATCGCTGCGGTTCCGAATACGTAAGCCGCCTTGTTGAACGGACCGCCCATATCAATAGACATCATCGCTCCGAGGACTGCGCCGAGGAGTATTTTACTGCTGCTTCCCATATTGCTCAGGAAATCCGAGATACCGGTGTTTATCATGCCCATAAACGGATTTATCGCGCACATTACCACTGCGATTATTCCAAGTCCGGCAAGCGGGTAGATGAGTACCGGCTTGATACCGTTGAGCGCCTTCGGCATTTTGTCGCAGAGCTTCTCAAGACCCAGCATGATGAAACCGCCCGCAAAGCCCGCCAGCAGAGCGCCGAGGAATCCGGACGGCATTGCGCCGCCGACGCTTGCGAATGTCGAGCCTGTGGTTGCGAGGTATCCTCCGACCAGACCTACAAGGAAGCCGGGGCGGTCTGCGATACTCTTACCGATGTAGCCCGCCAGCACAGGAACCATGAAGTTGAACGCGAATCCGCCGATGGTCTTGAACCATGCCGCCGCGGGAGTAACCGTACCGAAATTGTCGCCGGGCTGTACGCCTGCGATAGTGTCTATCAGGAACGCCAGCGCTATGAAGATACCGCCTGCGACCGTGAACGGAAGCATGTTGGAAACGCCGTTCATCAGGTGCTTGTAAATCTTTCTGCCGAAGCTCTCGTTTGCCGAAGATAAAGATGAACTTGCCGCTCCGCCCTCGTGATGATAAACAGGAGCGTCGCCCTTTTCTATTCTTCCGATAAGCTCCTCAGGAATCTTTATACCATCGGAAACCTTTGTCGAAAGCACCTTTTTACCGTTAAAACGAGCCATCTCGACCGACTTGTCAGCCGCTACGATGAT
>ENA-ORMR01002220-ORMR01002220.1-human-gut-metagenome-genome-assembly--contig:-NODE-2220-length-12610-cov-4.332298_pt1 | contig 12610 bp, 11 predicted proteins | sample MGYA00242107_ERZ509003 | MGnify/ENA primary metagenome ERZ509003 (study PRJEB26280, sample SAMEA2338699) | human gut metagenome | biome: human gut; feature: human-associated habitat; material: faeces... | reverse complement strand
ATTATATGGCCCCCTCTTTATGGTGTAAATTTTTCATGTTAAAATTCTCGTATGGAAACTGAACTAAAACAAATTTTAAACACACTAGCACCTCGCTGCAAAAAAATAAAGGAGTGTCTTTGACCCTGCCGGTCTGGAAAATAAATTAACAACCTTAGAACAAGAAATGCAGCAGCCTGATATCTGGTCTGATAAAAATAAAGTTTCAAAATTAGGCGCTGAGATTAAAGAAATTAAAGAAAATCTCACAATGCTTTCAAACTGGCAAGCTGTGCTTGAAGATGCGGAAATTTCACTTGAAATGCAGGACGAAGAATTAATTTCAGAGTCGTTTGCCCGTGCAAAAATTCTTGAAAAAGAAGTTGATAAATTTGAAATTCAACTTATGCTTGGCGGCGAATATGATGAAGCTGATGCCATATTAACGATTAATGCAGGCGCAGGCGGAACAGATGCGCAGGATTGGGCAAGCCTGCTTTTGCGAATGTATATGCGCTGGGCTGAAAATAAAGGATGGAAGGTTGATTTGCTGGATAAGCTTGATGGTGATGAGGCAGGCATAAAATCAGCTACAATAAAAATTTCAGGGAAATACGCATTTGGCTATGCAAAAGCAGAAAAAGGCGTTCACAGGCTGGTTAGAATTTCACCGTTTAATGCAAACGGAAAACGCCAGACAAGCTTTGCTTCTCTGGAAGTTTCTCCGATAATTGAAGATTTTGAAAAGACAATAACAATCCCGCCGGAGGAATTGGAGATTGATACAATGCGTTCGGGCGGTGCAGGGGGCCAGAATGTTAATAAAGTGGAAACTGCAGTCAGAATTCTTCACAAACCGACCGGAATTGTTGTCAAATGCCAGCAGGAGCGTTCACAATTACAAAACAAAGAAAACGCAATGCAAATTTTGGCTTCAAAACTTCTTGCAATCCGCCAGGCCGAACATGAAAAGAAACTTGCGGATTTGAAGGGTGAAAATGTTGATATAAATTTCGGTTCACAAATCCGTTCATATGTTTTTCATCCGTATAAAATGGTCAAAGACCACCGCACAGGTTTTGAAGTCGGCAATGTCGATGCCGTAATGGATGGTGAAATAGATGATTTCATTGATTCTTATTTAAAAAGCAAGGCTGCAAATTGATAACTTGCAAGACCGGGCATTATTTGTTATAATTAAATCAAGTTTAAAAGATATTTATATAAGGAGCTATAGATATGAAAAAGCAGACTATGATTGAGTTTCCAGGGGGGGGGGGCAGCTTATAACCCGGCTCCTGTAAGGATTTTCTTTAATTTTACATTGTTGGGACGGTACAGGTCGTTCTTGGGAGATTTATTTTCTCAAACACGCTCGCTAGCTCGCTATCGTTTCGAAAACAAATCCCCCAAGAACTTCTTCGCGAAGAAACAGAGTAAAAATGAAATGAACAGCTCACCGCTCACTGTTCACTCTTCACTAAATAACGAAACGGCCTTTTCACGTTTTACTTCTCACTTTTCACCTTTCAAAAAGTCCGCCTTTACAATGGTAGAGGTACTAATCACCCTCGGCATAATCGGCATTGTTGCTGCAATGACTCTTCCAATGCTGATGGCCGGGTATCAAAGGGCAGTTTTAAAACCTCAGATAAAAAAGTTTTACTCTGAATTGTCAAATGCTTATAATACCGTAAATTATGAAAATGGTGTTCCTTTTCAATGTTATCAGGTGAAGCCTGAACAAAATTCTTTAATTAAGGAAATGATAAAAAAAGATGAATGCTCTCTATTCTGGAATAATGTTTTTGATAAACTGAAAATTTTACAAACATGTAAAGGTGCAGATTGTTTTCCTGAATACAAGACAGATTCGCAGGTTATCACAGAAGGAGGCGGTAAAGGAAATTTTGGTTGTCCGAATCTTTATAGTTTGATATTTAATCCAGGTACGAAAATGTATACACTTGCTGATGGAAGCGTTCTTTACAATAGATCTGCGATAGAATTCGCTTTTGATGTAAATGGAGTTAAAGGCCCTAACAAGTGGGGTTACGATCTTTTTTATGCAAGAAACCTTTTTTATAATGAACAAATTTTAGTTACTGATGCTGTTTGCGGAGGAATGTGGGAAAAAGGAGGAATGCGTTTAAAAGACTATCTCTTGGATAGGAAAACATTGGAGAAGAATGCAGGTTACTGGTGGTAAATCTAAATTAAGGGAATTATCTTTTGACTTACATGTAACTTTCCTAAATATGTCATTCTGAGGCACAAAGCGCCGAAAAATTTTAGCAGAATTGTGGGATTCTTCGCTGCCGCTCAGAATGACAGTATTTTCCCTTAGGATTAATACTCAACCTGCATGAAGGATTTTAAACTTCTTCCAGCGGCATCGCCTTTTGTTGAAATCACTTCAATCTCATCTTTGTAATTCAATGATGTGGAACTTCCGCCGTCAAAAGCCATTGCCCTTTCAAATCCAAGCTTTTTGCAATATTCCTGAACTTCATACAAATCCATTGGATGTTCATCAGTAATAATTAAAATATGCGCTTCACCATCCTTAAGCCCGATAACTGTACGCGCTGTTTTATGAAGAACAGAACAGGATTCTCTAACTATTTCACCGTCTTTTTTGACAACAAAAAACTCTTCTTCAAGTCTTAATTCCGGCAAAATCAGCGGCCCGCCTTGTGCTGAAGTTTTTATTGAGCAGCTAAAATCTACTGCGGTGTTGTGCGGAACAATTTCATATCTTAATTTGTCATCATCGTAGCATTCCAAAATCCTGAATTCTGTGCGGTTGAAGATTTTATCCAAATTTTTCCTTAAAATTGGGTTCTTAAGGAGATTTTCATTAAACCGCGGGTCTTCCGATGTAATACTGTCAGCCACTATATATGAAATAGATTTTCCATTCTCCGGGTCAAAGTATCCGGCATTGACAGTAAGCTTAGCCTTGGTTTTTTGATGAGCTTCGCGGTTTGTTATCAGTCCTTCGCTTGAAACAAATTTAATCTTCTTTTTTATTTTTTCGCCGTGAAGAATTATGTGATAAATTCCGTCGTCATGCAAAATTTCAATGGGTTCTGCCGCAATTGAGCAGTTACCGATAAGTAATAATGAAAGAAAAAGAATAAATTTTTTCATATTTATAAATCCTTAGACTTGTAAAATCCTACAATTCCTGCAAAGAAGGCCAATGGCGGGAATAATGCCGTAATCAACGGGTGCAGAATCCCTTTTTCTGCAAGCAGGTCGAAAAACGGAAGAGTAATATAATACAGAAATATACATCCGATTGCTATAGTAAAACCGACTAATCTTTGTTCGCGCGGCTTGCTGAAACCAAGCAGCGTTCCCATAATCGCAAGTAATACACACACAAACGGATGGAAAAATCTTTGCAAATACTTATTCAGCATAAACCTGTATTCTTCTGTGAGGTTTTCGCTCTTAAGAAGTGCTATGTAATTTTTCAAATCATGGTTTGTAATGTCTCTGTCGCGTTTAATGCTGTAAGTCATCAGAGTGTAAGCGTTTTTCGCGTCCTGACCTTCCAAAACAGTCATGTTGTCAAGTTTTTTGATATCTTCAAAGATTCCGTCAGAATTTATTTCGTATTTAGTAATATCATCCAAAATCCATTTGTCTTTTAAGCAATTTCCATGTGCCGCAACGTAGATTTCAGACAATTGGTGAACATCATTGTACTGTTTTTTTGAAAAATCCAAAACGATTACATTAGACATTTCATCCATTGAAAACCTAGATACAACAACAGCTTTTGTCGGATGGCCGTTTTTGTCTTTCTGAGTGTAAATATATTGAGTTGTCGGCCTGATTCCCTTGATTGCATCAAGTTTGCTGCAAGAATACGGGATAAGCTTGTCGTAAGTCACAAAACAAATTCCCGTAACTATTAAACTCAAAACAAATACCGGCGCAAGTATTCTGAAAAAGGACATTCCGACAGCTCGAAAAATTGTAAGTTCACTGTCTTTGCTGAGCTTGTCAAAGGTGAAAAGCGTTCCTAAAAGCAATCCGACAGGAAATGCTTTTCCTAAAATTTTCGGCAACTCATAGGTAAGCACAAGCACAGCAGTTTTTGCGGTATAAACCCCTTCCAAAGTGCGCTTAATTGTGTTGAGAAGCATTTCCGGTGCAATCCAAACAACCGTGAACAGCAAAATCGCAACAAAGGTCGCAAAAAATACCTGCGAAAAGATATATCTGTCATAAATTGTAATCCGCGGAAATTTCATTATAAAGCGAAATCCTTTCCAAGATAAAATTCTTTTGCAACAGGGTCAACTGCAACATCCTGACTTCTTCCCTGAATTTTAATTTTGCCGTCGAAAATTACATACGCGCGGTCTGTGATAGAAAGTGTTGCCTTCGGGTTGTGGTCGGTGATTAACACACCCAAACCTTTGTCTTTTGATATTTTTCTTATGTTGTCTTTGATTTCGCCGATTGCAATCGGGTCAATCCCGGCGAAAGGTTCGTCCAAAAGCATAAAATCAGGACTTGCAGCAAGCGCTCTTGCAATTTCAACACGCCTTCTTTCTCCGCCGGAAAGCGAAACTGCCGAATACTTTCTCAATTTCAAAACCCCGAATTCTGTCAAAAGTTCTTCGAGTTTTCTTTTTTTCTCGTCAACAGTAAGCTTTTCATTCATTTCCAGAACGAGTTTAAGGTTGTCTTCAACCGATAATTTTCTAAAAATGGAGGCTTCCTGCGGAAGATATCCGATACCGGCTTTTGCTCGAATATTCATAGGCCAGCTTGAAATATCTTTGCCATCCAGAAGGATTTGTCCGCTGTTCGGTTTTACAAGCCCGACAACCATATAGAAGGTTGTGGTTTTTCCGGCGCCGTTCGGCCCGAGAAGACAAACGACTTCACCTTTATTCATATTAAATGAAATATCGTTCACAACACTTCTGTCACCGTATATTTTAACTAAATTTTTTGCTGTAATCTCCATTATACTTCCCCGTTTTTAATAACAATATTTTACTTGAAAGTTTTTTGCAATGCAATTTTATATTAAGCTTTGAAACGAAAAATCTGCGACAAAATAGGTCGATTGATATCTTTAAGATATGTTAAATATATAACAAATATATGTTATATAAACTTTCAATCAGGGCATACCATGATTATAAAACCATTTTCTTTTTCTTTATTTTCTCCTACACACTAACCTTTTACAATGAGATAAAGCCGCGAAAGCGGCTATTATTTTGCCATTTTTGTAATGCTGCATGGTTTTGGTTTTTCGTGATAAAATTTCATTATGGCGGAAGGTCAAATTTATAAAATTCATTCGGACTTTTACTACATCGACACCGGTGTTGAAACTTTTGAATGCAAAGCCCGCGAGGTTTTAAAAAAACGCAAAGAAAAAATTCTTGTAGGTGATTTTGTGGAATTCAATGACGGCTATATTGAAGAAATTATTCCCAGAAAAAATTACATAAGCCGTCCGGCCGTTGCAAATCTTGACCAAATTATAATTGTTTCAGCGCTGAAAGAACCGGATTTAAGTTTTCAGCAGTTAAACCGTTATATCGCGCTTGCAAAATATTACAAAATTCCGCCGGTTTTGTGCTTTAATAAAAACGATTTGAAGTTTGATAAAATCCTCAAATCGCGTATTCACGACATTTACGAACCTTTGGGATACAAAATAGTTTACACATCAGCCACAGAACATAGCGGAATAAAGGCATTTGAAAAGCTTTTGAAGGACAAAACCAGCGTGCTTTGCGGAAATTCAGGCGTCGGCAAGTCAAGTCTTATTAACGCAATCAATCCGAACCTTAATCTGCGCACCAAAGTCGTAAGTGAGAAAACCCAGCGGGGTACTCATACAACACGCCATTCTGAAATTATTAAACTAAACGACACTTCAAGAATTGTCGATACTCCGGGCTTTAGCAATGTGAAATTCGATTTTCTTCTTCCGGCGGATTTGGATTTGCTTTTTGATGAAATCGCACAATTCCGCGACGGCTGCAAATACGCGGATTGTCTGCATTTTCATGAAGATGGCTGCAACGTTCTTGCGCACCTTTCACAAATCGACGAAACGCGGTATGACAGTTATCTTGCGTTCGTTGAGGAGGCCAAAGAGTTTAAGGAACGCATAAAATATGAAGGCCGCAAAACAGAACATTCAAAGAAAACCGTAAACAACCGCACAATCGCAAAAATCAGCGGCAAAAAACGCGAAAGCGCACGAAATACGTTAAAACAAAAAATTATCAGGGAAATTGAAAATGAAGATGAAGGAATTAATTGAACTTATTGAGAAAAAACTCGATGAATATATGGGGATAACTTATCCGCATAAGATTTTTAAATCTATGAAATACACGGTTCTATTGCCCGGAAAAAGGTTAAGGCCGGTAATGTGCATAGAGAGCGCACGGCTTTTTGGTGCGAGCATTGAAGACGCAATGCCGACAGCCTGTGCGATTGAAATGCTCCATTCACAAACTTTAATCCATGACGACCTGCCCTGTATGGATAATGACGATTACAGACGCGGAAAACTCACTAATCATAAGGTTTTTGGAGAAGCAATGGCGGTTTTGGCAGGCGATGCTTTGTTAACTTTCGCCCCGCAGACAATTCTGAAAAATTCAAAACCTCTCGGGGCTGAAAAGCTGATAAAAATTATGGAGGAATATTTTCAGGCAGCTGGCGCCTACGGCGTGATTGCAGGTCAGGTTATGGATATTGAAAGTGAAATGCTGAACGGGCCTTCAACATACGGCGAAATTGTCACTGAAAGCAGTGAAACTAATGACGAAGATTTCGAATTTAAGTCAGAATTGCTGAAATATATCCAAATTCACAAAACTTCTGACCTGTTTAAGCTTGCGCTCAGAACAGGTGCAATAATTGGCGGCGCTGATGACAAATCTCTTGCTGCGCTCACGGAATTCGGCGAAAAGCTGGGAATTGCTTTCCAAATTGCGGACGACATTCTGGATGAAACCTCGACATTTGAAGAGATGGGCAAAACTCTCGGCAAGGACAAAGCTTCTGGAAAGTTAACTTACGTGTCGCTTTACGGGCTTGAAAAGGCAAAAACTGATTTGGCAAAACTCATTGATGAAAGTTTTGGAATTTTGAATGAAAATAATTTCGAGTCAGAAATTTTCAGTGAAATTTTAAACAAGATAAAAAGATGTTGAATTTGAACGACTTGAAAAATTTTTCTGAAATGATTTTGAAATAGGTTTGTCGAAAGGCGCGGCGCGCTTTAAAAAATTTAAACCCTGAAATCCTTCACAAAATCTGCAATGTCGCAGGCGTCAATCGTTCCGATTACGATTTCAAAATCAAGTCCTGACGCTTGGATTTCGTTTTCAAGTTCGCGCTTCATGTGCGCCAAAAGCCCCGGAATAATTATTTTGCGGTTTTTTACTTTTGATGCCAAATCGTATTTTTTCAAAGTTTGAACAACCATTTTTGCGGTGAATTTTTCAGCCGACCACGCGGTTAAAACACTCATTCCGTCAGCGGGCGTGACAATTAAGTACGACGGACGCTTAAGATTTTCCAATTCGTTTGCAACCGCAAAAAACGTAAGCGCAAAATTCGTCGTCATAAAAATCAGCGAATTTTCGTCAACTTCATTAAATTCATAAATTTTCGGCTCAACTTTTAAAGGCTTTTGCGGGTCAGTGAAAATATTTTCGCGCAAAGTTATAAGTGTTGTGAAAAGCGCTTCGTCAAAGTCTTCAAAAATCAGCGCATTTGCGTATTTGCAAATGTAAAATGACGCATGCGCACAAATTTCGTTCAAATTTTCTTTTGAATTGCCGGCTGTTTTTGCAAAATGCACGCAAACCGGATTGGAAAATTTTTCGTCCTTTTCTTTAATTGCTTTTTCGCGGATGAACTTCAATTCCTGAGCGGTTTTTGCAAATCCATCTTCCGAAATTATTTTTATCGGAAGTTTTTCGAATTCCTCCAGCGAAATCGTGTTTGGAAAACTTTTTCCGCATGAATTTTTCAAAATAATTAAATCAACTTTTCGCGAATTGTTTAGAACATTTATCCTGAAACCTTGCACACGCTTTAATTCGTTTTCAAAGTCCGGCGCCTTGCAATCCAGCAAAACACAAAGCGCTGTCGGGTTTATAAAGGTTTTTTCATGTCGAAAAAGAACATTTTCGCCGCCGATTTTTAAATTGTTAATTTCGATTGTTTTTTGCGCGGCTTTTCGTGATTTTTCAAAAATTTCTTTCAATTCTTGCGGGATATTTTCGCAAGCGTCGATTTCAACAGCGCCTTTTGCAAGTTTCAGCGCAAAAGCCATGCAGGTAGGGCATCCGCATTTTTTGCAGTTGGAATTTTCGGCTTTTTTCGCGGCCGGAAGATATTTGAAAATCTGCATTCCCGAAAGTTCCATTAGTCAAGTCCTTTCATTGTTTTGAGCGTCTGCGGATGATTAATTACAATGAGATTTGCGCCTGCTGCTCTGACGGCGCTTGCCGCGGCTGTTTCAAACATTATTCTGCGCGTTGAAAGGTTTCCGAAAGAAGGCGGAAAGTCGTTGGATTTTGCTTCTTTTGTTTTGAGTGCCTCTTCGCATGCAAATGAGATTATCGGCATGTTCAAATATTTATCGTTTGCGCCTTCAAGCCTGATTTTTTCGATAATGCTGTAACCGTATTCAAAACCGTAGCCAAGCCCACCAATATCAGTGTCAATGAGAATTTTCTCCAGCGGCTGACCCAAATCCGAGGACAATATGTTTATTTCTTTTGCAAGATTTATGTCAATCGGCGAACGCAAGACCACAAAATGCTTTTGCGCTGTGTGCGGAATAATTTCTTTGTAAGTATTTTCGTTTGCGGAGGCGATTATGCAGTTTTGCGCCGCGCTGCCGGCAAGTGCAGGCAAAAGAAGTTTATCAAGTTCATCATCGCCGCATCCGTGAAGCATTAGCGGGATTTTTGTTTGTCCAAGAATTTCTTTTAAGATTTCGATGGCTTGTGGAATGTCTTCTGGCGCGCTGATATTGAATTTCAGCCCTAAAATGTCTGGAGAAAGTTTTTGAGCGGTTTTGATTAGTTCGGCGCGTGAGATTTGGCTTTGTGAGGCGCCCGCGCGTGAAAGATTTTCATAATCGTAGCAATTTTGGGCGCGGGCGCCTTCTTCATCTGTATTTTGTGCGGCCACGCACCTTCCGGCGCGAATTTCTTCCAGTCCTGCGTAGCAGCTTAAAATTTCCCGCAAAAAAGGAAATCCGTTTTCAGGATTGAAAATCGGAAGTTCCAAAATGTATAAAGATTTCTCCGGAAACCCTCCGCGGCATTGCGCAATGAGGGTTTCCAAATCTGAATTTTTAGCAGGAATGTCTTTCACGTTTAACTTTTTCCATCAATTCGTTAAAATCTTTTTCATCAAGAGTTTCGCGTTCAAGCAGATTTTTTGAAATATATTCAAGCATATCACGGTTTTCTGTCAAAAGTTTGCAAGCAATTTCGTAGCGTTCATCAACGATTTTCTTAACTTCTTTGTCGATTTCGGCAGCAATTTCATCGGAGTAATCTCTTTTCATGCCGAAGTCGCGTCCGAGGAATATGTTTTGTTCGTTTTTGCCGTATGCCATGTTGCCCATTTTTTCGCTCATACCATAAGCCGTTACCATGTTGCGAGCCATTGCCGAAACTTTTTCCAAATCATTGCTGGCGCCGGTTGTGATTGAATCTTTGCCAAAGACGATTTCTTCAGCAACGCGCCCGCCGAGCGTCATTGTAATTGTGTCAAGAATTTGTGACTTTTTCATTGTCAAATGGTCTTTTTCCGGCAGAACCATTGTAATTCCGAGTGCCATTCCGCGCGGAATAATTGAAACTTTATGCAGCGGGTCGCAGTTTTTAAGAAGTTTTGCCAAAAGAGCATGTCCGACTTCGTGATAAGCTGTGTTTTCTTTTTCTTCATCGGTAATCATGCGGCTTTTCTTTTCCGGCCCTGCCATAACCTTATCGATTGCTTCTTCAAGATTGTCCATTGTAATTAATTTCTGGTCGTGGCGTGCTGCAAGAAGTGCGGCTTCGTTAAGCAGGTTTTGCAAATCCGCGCCTGAAAATCCCGGTGTTCTTTTAGCAAGAACTTTAAGCTCAACATCTTTGTCAAGCGGTTTGTTTTTGGCATGAACATTCAAAATCTGTTCGCGGCCAAGAATATCCGGTTTGTTGATAACGATTTGTCTGTCAAAGCGACCCGGGCGAAGAAGTGCGTTATCCAAAATGTCGGGGCGGTTTGTTGCCGCAATTACGATGATGTTTGTGTTTTCGTCAAACCCGTCCATTTCAACAAGAAGCTGGTTAAGCGTCTGTTCTCTTTCGTCGTGTCCTCCGCCCATTCCAGCTCCGCGCTGGCGTCCGACCGCATCAATTTCATCAATGAAGATTATGCAGGGCTGATGCTTTTTCGCCTGGTCAAAAAGGTCTCTTACGCGGCTTGCACCAACACCGACAAACATTTCGACAAAATCAGAGCCGCTGATTGAGAAAAACGGAACGCCGGCTTCTCCGGCAACTGCTTTTGCCATCAAAGTTTTACCGGTACCGGGCGCGCCGATTAAAAGTACGCCTTTGGGAATTTTTGCACCGAGTTTTATGTATTTGTCGCCGTTTTTGAGGAAATCTACGATTTCTTCAAGTTCCTTTTTCTCTTCGTCAATTCCGGCAACATCTTTGAATGTTGTTTTAACTTTGCTGTCAAGCATTAGCTTTGCTTTGCTTTTGCCGAACGACATTGCCTGAGAGCCGCCTGCCTGAATGCTTTTGGCGGTTACAATCAGAAGGATTATGAATAAAAGCGGGATGAATAATGAACCTATAAGCCCCATAATCTGTGAGGATTCGCTTGGCTTTTTGACGGCAATTTCCGCGTCAGAAGCTTCAAGTTTTTTCATAATGTCAGGGTCATATGGCGTCAAAACTTTGTATTGTTTTGTCGGAATCTGTTTTTCCAGCTGCAAAAACGGACTTTGCGGTGCTTTTGGCAGATTTTTGCCCTGAAGACTTTTTTCTTCTTCAGATAAGGCTTTTTCTTCTTTTTTGGGAATTGCGATTAAATAATCGTCAGCCTTTTCGATTTTGCTGAATTCGTTATTGTTCAGTTTCTCCAAAAAGTTTGAGTATGAAAGTTCCGTAGTTTCCGTTGTCGGCCCGCCTAGAAATACCGATGCCGTGAAAATTACTACAACTATTGCAAGTATTATGTATCCTGCAGATTGGCTTTTATTCATTAAATTCTCCCTCTAAATTTTACACACATTTTTAAGCAAATTTATTATACACCAAAAATGTATAATAGTATATTGTCTGCAATATTGTAAAGATAGGTTTATAAAAAGTTTATTAAAAGGCAATTTTTTAGTTGTTTATGTTTTATTATAAATAAGTGTGTAAAGTGAATTGTTTTTATGGCAGTTAGTAATAACAAAAATATCTTCAATAACGAAACTTTTCTTTCGGCAGCAGGCTCGGCTGTAATTGGCGGAACGGGTTTTGCGCTTGCCGGATACGATTCAAAACCATGGCTGAAGAACGGAATACCGTCTGATGAATTCGTTAAAAAAGTCGAAGATAAAATCATTGCAAAAACTGATAAAGTTCAGGCACAGAAGATTAAAATATTTGACAAGTTTGTTGACACAATTGACAAAGCAAAGTCTTATGAAGAGCTTGTAGATATCCAGTTGAAGCCTTTAGTTTCGCAAAATATTGCGTTTAAAGATATGAAATCATCTTTAATGGAGCAAGTTGTGGCAATGCTTAAAAACCCGGAACTAGCAGGCCTTGAAAGAAATATTATTGATAATGATTATATGCTTGATATTTATAACGGAATTAAATATTCAGACAATCTTGGCGAGTTGAAAGCTGTGATGAGTGAGTATTTGAAAGCGGGCAGCGGATACAGGTTTGATGCTGCTAAAGAGTCTTTAAAATCAAGTGCGGCATTGTTGCTTTCAGCAAATGGGATTAACGCGAACGTTCGTCAAGAGGCTAAAGCTATGATTGACGCTTCTTTTGACCAGATAAGACATCAATTAAAACATGACCCTTCAAGCGTTTCGAAAGAAATGTTCGATATTATCAAAAGAACAGCTAAAAATATGCAGGGTAAAACTGCTCTTCTTTGGGGCGTTTCAGGCGGTGTGCTTTTCGGCGGAATAATTTTCTTGATAAATAAGCTTTGCTCAAAAACTGCTAAAAAGACAATGGCAAATTCTCCAAAACCTGATTCCGGCCAGCATTTGAAGTGATTTGTAAATTATCGTAAACATTGTATATACATGCTCTTGTCAAAATTTCAAATTCGGATAAAAATACCTAAAGGGAAGGACAAAAATGTTAGTAGGAAAATTTAATCAACCGATACGACCTAAGCGAAAAGACATAGGTGAGGTATCCCAAAAACGGGCACAGATACCAGGTTCGGTTCCTTTATCACCGTCTTCTGAATACATGTCCTCGGAATCAGGTTTAAATAAGAGTCCTTTAAAATTGTCTTCAAATGAGATAGCTTTTAAAGGCTCTTTTTTTAGTCTTTATAAAGAAGCCGGCAAGTATGATATTAATAA
>ENA-ORMR01002218-ORMR01002218.1-human-gut-metagenome-genome-assembly--contig:-NODE-2218-length-12614-cov-4.001194_pt1 | contig 12614 bp, 7 predicted proteins | sample MGYA00242107_ERZ509003 | MGnify/ENA primary metagenome ERZ509003 (study PRJEB26280, sample SAMEA2338699) | human gut metagenome | biome: human gut; feature: human-associated habitat; material: faeces... | reverse complement strand
TTTTACCAGCCACCTCCGGCCACCGGCCTCCGCCGCCTCCACCAGAGAAGCCTCCACCGCCACTGCTACCTCCTGAACCTCCATCACTTGAACTACTATTGCTAGAAAGAGGTGCAGTAGATGCTGCAGACATTCCAGATGAAAACGCTGAAGAAAAACTAGATGTAAACGATGAGCAATCAAAATTTCCATTATAATATAATTCTCTTGTACACCAAGTTGGTGCATAATCAATTTTAGCTAATATCTTCTCAAATTTCTTAGCCCATTTGTTTTCTAGTCCTAATGCATATGCATAAGCAAAGTATTTGTCAAACATTTCTGGAGACTTCTCAACAAAACTTTCATCTTCAGTAGTTTTTATAAACATTTTAAAGCCTTCAATATCTTCTTTAATTTTCAAAGCTTTTTCAGAATAACAACGAATATATTTAGCAAATATCCAATTTTGTATCACAGCCCAAGCAATTACAAAAATATCCATAAAGTTCTTTGAATATTGCCTAAAAATTTCTCTTACTACTTGATATTCACCAAAAGCAAAAGGAATGCACATGATTATAATAAAAGTAGCTGTGAATAAATTTCTACCAGGATCAAATACAAAGTTTTTTATACATGCAGCAAGTATTCCAAAAGAAATAACAAATGTAAACACCAATTCAAGCCCTTTCAAATTATATGAAGTGGCAAATGAATTAATTAATTTACCTATCTTCAATCCAACAATAAATATGAGTAAAGTACATATTACAGAGATAATAACATATTTCCAGTTCTTAAAAAATGAACTATTTTTGTATTTGCCTTCCAAATCTTTAAATATATCTCTTTTCAAATTTTCTACTAATTCATAAAAATATTTTGAATACATCAAATATTCTCTACCTGCCAATGAATTATAAACAAATTTCTCAGTATCTGATAACTCATCTTCAAACTCATTAGTAGTCTTCTTGCCTGTTTTTTCAATAACCATAACTTTTTTCTTACCAGTAGTTTTAGTAAAAAACACATATCCCTTTGTAGCTAAACTTAATATTATGGACTCTAACACTCTCTTTTTACTTCCCATAGTATCTAAATATCTAACTTGAGATACATCCATTCCCTCTGGAGGATAATACTTAGGAATTATTACTTTAGAATTTATTTTATTTCCATGCTTTCTCCACGCAAAAAATTGCCAAACACCAAGTCCAACAAATCCCAAAATTACCATTAAATAAACAATCTTATCATAAGCAAACCATGCTACTTTCTTACTTAAATCAGATTCAGTAATAGTTCCCTTGTTTACTCTAACAACAATTGTAAATGCATTTTCTCGCTCAATCGTTTTATTCATATTAAAATAAACAACTGAATTAGTATTATCAACATACCATTCAACATCCTCAGACTCATTAGGATCTCCATATTTTCCAACATATGCTTTTATATCATTATTTAAAATTTCAGTTCCCTCTGGAAAATATATTTTAGCAGAACACTTTTCAATATCAAAAAGCCATCCAGGACCAATTAAATTCCAATACAATTCATTATATTCTCTTTCAAAAAACAATTGATTCTCTGTTGTATAATCAATTTCATATTCCTGCACTCCTCTTGGAACATAAGTATGTTCTGAACCAATTCTTACTCGGATTCCTCTATCAACACTTTCAGTAGAATATTCAACATCATTTCCATTCAATAAAACTTTATTTACATCAAATGTAACATTTTTATTTCTATACTTAGTTGGAAAATCCCTGTAAATCCCATGATTAATATTATATCCTCTCGCATTTACAGTAATCTTTTCCTTAACATACATAGAAGCATCTTTATTTACATAGATTTCAATATCGTAATTTAAAATATCCTCTTTATGATTTTCATAATACTCATCATCATTATCACTATAATAATTATCATTATCAGATTCATAAATATCATAGTCAGTATATTCATCCAATTCATTACTATAAATGTCACCAAAACTACTATTATAATCATTCACATCTTTATTATATACAGCATTGGACTTAGTTCCAAAGTCCAATACCAATATCATCATTAAAAGAAAAACAAAGCCAATCCTTTTTTTCATACTCTTCCCCTTAAACTATTTTACCAGCCACCTCCGGCCACCGGCCTCCGCCGCCTCCACCAGAGAAGCCTCCGCCGCCACTACTACTTGATGAAGATGGCGCAGTTGATGCAGATGATACTCCAGATGATATTGATGATGAAAAACTAGAAGTAAACGAAGAACAATCAAACATACCACTAACAAATAAATAATCAGAACACCAACTTGGCGTATAATTAGCTTGTTTTAAGACGTCTTCAAATTTACTAGCCCAAGCATTTTCCAGTCCAAGAACATATGCATATGCAAAATATTTATCAAACATTTCTGGAGTTTTATCAGCAAAATCATCATCTTTTACCGTCTTAATAAACATTTCAAAGCCTTCAATCTCTTCTTTAATTCTCATACCATCTTCAGAATACTTTGGTATTAGTTTCACAAACAAATAATTTTGTATGCATACTTCAACAAGTACAAATCCTTGAAATGCATATTCAGCATATCTTGAAAAAACATCAGCAGCCATTGCTATTCCAAACAATAAAAATGGTCCTCCCCATAAAATTGCAAAAATAACATTAAAAAACCTACTACTTTTATTTTTAAACAAGGCCTTGCATACTACAAAAACTAAACCAAAAATAACCGCAGTCAGCACAACCATAAAAAAGTTTTGCATATTTATTTCTGTAGCAAATGGGTTAACTATTTCTCCACTAATTCCTCCAATAACAAATAATATTACTGTGAAAACAATAGAAACTATAACATTCTTCCAATTTTTAAAGAATAATTTATTTTTATACTTTTCTTCTAAATTTTCTGCTAGTCTCAATTGCATTTTATTTACTTTCTTATAAAACTCTTCTGAATATTTTAGAATTTCCTTATGTCCAAGTGACTCATACACCATTTTCTCATTTTCAGATAATGTATCTTTTTTTTCATACACATCTTCTTTAAGAACTTTTTCAATAATAAGAGTTTTACTCTTTTCACTACTTTTAGTAAATTTTAAAAATCCTTTTGTCGCTAAACTTATCAGTGTGGCCTCTAATATACGACTAGTTTTTCCCATTGTATCTATATATCTTACATCACCAACATCCAAGCCTTCTGGTGGATAATACTTAGGAATAATAATGTTTTTTTCTGGATCTTTACCATTATGTTTCCACATAAAGAACTGCCAAATTCCAAGTCCAATCATTCCTACAAAAAGAACAACATACATTACATTATCTTCTAAAAACCACTCTAACCTTTGTTCAAAAGTAGGTTCATCAATTGTTCCCTTCTCTACTCGAACAACAACTGTAAATGCGTTATTGGCTGGGACCATCTCATATAAATCAAAATAAACGACTGCATTTGTATGATCAACATAACAATATACATCATCTGATTCTTTAGAATTTCCATATTCGCCAACATATGCTTTTATCTCATCTTCTAAAATATCAGTTTTCTTTGGAAAATATATCTTAGCAGAACATTGCGCAATATCAAAATTCCAACCAGATCCAATTAAATTCCAATATAACTCATTATAATCATCTTCAAAAAACATCTGTCTTTCAGTTGTATAATCTATCACATATGTATGTTGTCCTTGAGTAACATACTCATCACTAGAACCTATTTTAATACGAACACCCCTGTCAACATTTTCTGTTGAAAAATCTACTTTATCGCCATCTAGAGTTACTTTATTAATTTCAAAAGTAACAAGCTTATTTTTATATTGGGTAGGAAAATCTCTATAAATTCCATGTTGAATTTCTTCTCCCATTGCATTTACTGTAATCGTTTCTTTAACGTCCATTGTTGCATCTTCATTTACACGCATCTCAATATCATAATCAAGAATTTCTTCTCTATCATAATAATCATAACTATCATCATATGAAGCATTAACTTTAACATTAATAGACATTATTAAAATTACCACTAAAAAAATTACAAAACATATTTTTTTCTTCATACTTTTCCCCTTTTATCTTGACTCTTTTCTTCTGTCCTCAAAATTAATTTGAACATTTTCTCTAGTCAATAAATCAACTTCAAAAAAGGCTCTTTTCTTATAACCTAATATTGAAGCCAAAATGTTATTAGGAAATTGTTGAATTAAAGCATTAAAATTTCTCGTAGTACCATTATAATATCTTCTAGCCATTTCAATATCTTCTTCAATTTTAACAAGAGCAGCTTGTAATTGAGCAAAGTTCTCACTGGCTTTCAATTCTGGATAATTTTCAACAGAAACAATAACATCTTTGAAAATTGCTGAAAGTTTATCTTCTTCTTTCTGTCTATCTGAAACTGTCATTCTTCCAGATAATCTTTCTCTCATAGCTGTAATATCTTCTAAAGTCGTTTTTTCATGAGCAGTATATCCTTTAACAATCGCTTCAAGATTTGGTACCAAATCAAATCTTTTCTTTAAGGCAGTGTCAATATTGCTAAACGCTTCATAATTCAAATTACTTGCTTTTATAATTTTATTGAAAATATAAATCATATAACCAACTAAAGCAATCAATAAAATAATTACGATTACTGTTCCAATCATTTACCTTTTCCCCCTTTTATACTTCAAATTCTTTTATTTCTTCCAAATTGACACTTTCTTCTAATATAGAACTTGCAATTTGAGCAAAATTTTCATCTTTATCAGTTAAGTACATTTCATAACCGCCACCATTTACTGGATCACATTCTAATTCATAACCACCAATTTTTCTTTTTAAATAAATAGCTAATTCTCTACCTATATCAATAATCTCAACATGTTTTGGCAATTCTTTTTCCATTAATTCTTTAAACAATGGATAATGTGTGCATCCCAAAATTAATTTATCCACACTTTTAAATAATTTCATGTATTCTTTAACTGTATATTCAGCAACTTTATTACTTATCCATCCTTCTTCAGCCATCGTTGCTAATAAAGGTGCTGGATGGCAAACAATCTCAGCTGTAGGCATATATTCAGAAATTTTCTTTTCCCACATACCACTTCTAATAGTTCCCTTTGTAGCAATAACACCTATTGTATTATTTCTTTCATCTATTCTATCTTTTAAGTTAATAACCGTTGGCTCTATTATTCCTATGATTGGTAAATCATATTCTTTTTGTAAAGTTTCTAAAGCTTGGCTAGTTGCCGTTCCACATGCAATTACTATCATTTTTACATTTTTACTAATTAAAAACTCCACATTTTGTCTTGCAATTTCTATAATTGCTTCTGCAGACTTTTGCCCATAAGGAAATCTCTTTGTATCTCCTAAATATATATATTTTTCGCTTGGCAATTCTTTTCTAAGTTCTTTTAGAACATTCAACCCTCCCAAGCCTGAGTCAAATACCCCAATTGGTTGATTATTCATAACTTCCTCCTAATTTTAAAAATCAATGACATTATATATATAAAATATAAATAAAACAAGAAAATGCAATAATATTTTTCTTTAACTAGCTATAAAACGTAAAAAATTCAATATCAATATTTTTTCACATCTTACTGTTGCAATCTTGATGAGTCCCGTTCGTTCCGAACTTGGACTCTTTTATTTGTATAGATTGCTTCAATCGCATTCGCTTCGCTCATTTGGTCGCTGCGCGATGATTCAAAAATATTATATTGAATTTTTTACTGTTATAAATTTGTAATTTATATTACATATTAACTTTTAAATATTATGCGAACTATTCTTCTTCCTCATCAAACTGAGAATTATATAAAGTAGCATAAAAACCATCTTTAGCAAGAAGTTCATCATGAGTTCCTTGCTCAACAATATCACCATTATTAATAACCAAAATCATGTCGGCATTCTTAATAGTAGACAATCTATGAGCAATAATAAAACTTGTTCTACCCTTCATCAAATTATCCATAGCAGATTGAATTTGAATCTCAGTTCTTGTATCAATTGAACTTGTAGCCTCATCCAAAATTAAAATCTTAGGATCAGCCAAAATAACACGAGCAATAGTCAACAACTGTTTTTGACCTGCAGATATATTATTTGTCTCCTCATTAAGAACCATGTTATAAGAATTAGGTAAAGTTTTAATAAAGTGGTGTACATGAGCCGCCTTTGCTGCTTCAATAACCTCATCATCTGTTGCATCAGGCTTACTATATTTAATATTATCTTTTATAGTTCCACTAAACAACCAAGTATCTTGAAGAACCATACCAAAATGTTTTCTCAAATCACCTTTATTAAAATCTTTTATATCATAACCATCTATTGTAATTTTTCCGCCATTCAAATCGTAGAATCTCATTAATAATTTAACAAGAGTCGTTTTCCCAGCACCAGTTGGACCAACAATAGCAATTTTTTGTCCATCTTTTACTTCAGCATTAAAATCATTAATAACTACCTTATCTTCATTATATCCAAATTTAACATGCTCAAATTTAATATTACCTTTTAAACTTTCTACATCAGTTGGATTTGTTGTAACGTCTTTTTCTTCTTCTTCATCTAAGAAGCCTAAAACTCTCTCAACAGCAGCAATCATAGTTTGAATTTGAGTCATTATTTGAGCAATCTCACCAATAGGTCTAGTAAATTGCTTGTTGTATTGAATAAATGATTGAATATCTCCAACTTGGATTTTACCTTGGATAGTAAAATATCCTCCTATAATCGCAATAGCAACATATCCTAAATTTCCAATAAAATTCATAACAGGATGCATAAAACCACCCATAAATTGTGATTTCCAACCAACTGTATATAGTTTTTCATTTTTTTCTTTAAATTCTTTTAAAACTTCATCTTCTCTATTAAAAGCCTTTACTATAGATTGTCCACCATAAATTTCTTCAACTTGACCATTAACCTTACCTAAAATTTCTTGTTGAGCAGTAAAATATTTTTGTGATTTACCAACAATCTTTTTAACAATAAAAGCTGAAATTGGTAATATAAGTAATGAAATCAATGTCATTTGAACATTAATTGAAAGCATCATTATAAGAATACCAACAACCGTACAAACAGCCGTAATAATCTCAGTAATACTTTGATTAAAGTTTTGTCCAAATGTATCTATATCATTTGTAAGGATTGATAAAACATCACCTTTACTTTGTTTATCAAAAAAGTTCATTGGTAATCTATGAATTTTCTTTGATAAATCATCTCTCATTCTATATGTCAATTTTTGAGAAACATCAGTCATAACCAAACTTTGAATTAAAGAACATATAGCACTAATAATGTATAAACCAACAAGTATCATAATTATATTAAATATATAATCAAAATCTATGCCACCAGCTCCAGAAATCTTTTTCACAATACCACTATAAATTTCTGTAGTAGCCTTTCCCAAAATCTTAGGTCCAACTATTGTAAATACAGTACCAGCTATCGCGAAAATGAAAACAATAATTAACTTCCATTTATATTCGCTTAAGTATTTTCCCATTAATTTTTTTGTTGTTCCTTTAAAGTCTTTAGCTCTTTCAACAGATTTAGCTCCACCAGGTCCTCCTGCGCCTCCACGACCAACTCTAGGTCCTTTTTGAAATTTTCTTTCACGCTTTTCGTCCATTATTTGTTCTCACTTCCTTCCTACTTTCTTTTTAATTCTTCTTCAGATAATTGAGATAAAGCAATTTGTCTATATGTCTCACAATTTTCCATCAACTCTTCATGAGTTCCTTTTCCAACTATCTTACCATCTTCTAATGTAATTATTTGATCAGCATTTAACACTGTATTAATTCTTTGTGCAACTATAATAACTGTCTTATCTTTCGTAACTTTTGCTAGTTCTTCTCTTAAAACACAATCAGTTTTATAATCCAATGCTGAAAAACTATCATCAAAAATATAAATTTCAGGATCAGAAGCAATAGCTCTTGCTATTGATAATCTCTGTTTCTGTCCACCAGATACGTTAGTTCCACCTTGAGAAATATGAGTTTGATATTTTTCAGGTTTTGATTCAATAAACTCAGTAGCTTGAGCAATTTCAGCAGCCTTAATCATTCTTTCATCACTCATATTTTCATCTGCAAATTTTATATTAGACTCAATTGTTCCAGAGAATAATACACCTTTTTGAGGAACATATCCTATAATATCTCTCAAATCTTTTTGAGAAACATCTTTAATATTAACTCCATCAACACAAAGCTCTCCACCAGTTACATCATAAAATCTTGGAATTAAATTGACTATTGTAGACTTACCACTACCAGTACTTCCTATAATAGCCGTTGTCTTTCCAGGTTCAGCCGTAAAATTAATATCAGTCAATATTTCCATATCAGCATCAGGGTATCTGAAAGAAACATTTTTGAATTCAACTAAACCTTTTTTATCAGATTCAAATTTCTTTGTTTCATCTTTATCCTTTATACTTAAATCTTGATCTAAAATTTCATTAATTCTGTTAGCAGAAACTGCAGCTCTTGGAAGCATTATAGAAATCATTGAAACCATCAAGAAAGCCATAACAATTTGCATTGTATATTGAATAATAGCCATCATATCTCCAACTTGCATTACACCTGAATCAATATTTTTACTACCAAACCACACAATCATAAGTGAAATTCCATTCATTAAAAACATCAATAAAGGCATCATAAAAGACATTACTCTGTTAACAAAAATATTAACTTTAGTTAAATCAAGATTTGCTTTATCAAATCTTTCTTCTTCTGATTTCTCTTTATTAAAAGCTCTAATAACAGGTAATCCTGTTAAAATCTCTCTTGCAACAAGATTAATTTTATCAATTAAAACTTGTAACTTTTTAAACTTAGGCATTGCAACAATAAATAAAATTAAAACTACTGTTAAAATACATAAAATAGCAAAACCTATAATCCAAATCATTGAAGTACTACTTTTGGTAATAACTCTGATCAATCCACCAATACCCATAATAGGAGCAAATACAACCGTTCTAAATAACACTTGAACCATTCCTTGGATCTGTTGAATATCGTTAGTACTTCTTGTTATAAGAGACGCTGTTGAAAATTCTCTAAATTCTTTATTAGAATATTTTAAAACTTTTTCAAAAACTTCTTCTCTTAAATATTTAGCAAGTTTACAAGCCATTCCTGATGAGAAATACATTACAGTTACACCAGTAATCATTATTAAGAAAGCCACACCTAACATTTGGAATCCAGCTTTCCAAATATAGCTTGATTGAATTTTATCTGTATCCATTCCAATAGCTGTATATTCAGTTCTAACTGCTGTAATTGCTGACTGACTTAACATACCTCCAACAGTATCTTCAATTTGTTTTCCAAAATTATCTATCATCTGCTTACTTTGTTCTTCTGGCATTGCCTTAATAATATCTATTAAACTTGCATTTTGAAATGCAGATTGTACCTCAACCGGTAAAACAGAAATAACATATTGTCTCATACTTTCTGACTTAGTTTCATCTTGTATTACATACATCATAACAAGAGGTTTAGCCATAACGTCCTCAAGTTTTTCTTTATCCTCTTTAGAAATCTTTTTCAAAATATAAATATTTTCTTTTTCTAAAGCTGGATACTCTTTTACATATTTATTATAATCACTTTCTGACAAATCATCTTTAGATAATAATGTATACTTATCTAATATAAAATCATCTTCATCAGTTGTTATTAAAATATTTTGTAATTCTTCTTCTCTAATTGCCTCTGGTGCACAAGATTCAACACCACCCTGTTGGATTCCAACATTAACTATTCTTGATGTATAATCTGGCAATGCAAGTTCGCCCATAGCTTGAACTACAAGTAGAATCATTACAATCAAAACAGATTTCCATGCTTTTCTTAGTTTTAATAAAACCTTAAACATACTATAATTCCTTTCTTTTAAATTTTATTTTATAATTCCATATCTTAAATAATCCAAATCTCTTTTAAAAGACTTTTTAGCATTTTGAGCCGAAGCACCATTTTGGTAATCAATAATGTTTTTAATCATCATACTTATAATAACATGAAAAACACTAGCTAATTCTTCCTCATCCTTCATCTTAAATTTAGATTTATCAATATGTTTTAATAAAACATTCTGATTCATTTTTTCAGGCAGACTTTTCATATTGTTCATACATCCATATTTTTCTTGCATTCTTTTTATGTGTTCCATTACTTTTCGTTCTTTTTCTATCACGCACATTTTATCATCTGAAACTATTCTATTAAACATATCTTCAAATACAAGCAAAATATCGCCATTAAAATCATCCATTTTTTTGCAAAATTTTTCTTCTGTAGCCTTAAGATATTTCTTAATAATAAAATCAATTAAATCTTCTTTTGATTCAAAATATTGATAGAAACTTCCTCTAGGAATTCCAGCAGAAATAACAATGTTTTTTACTAAAACATTCCCATCTTTTGCTCTAAAAAATTCTTCTTTGGCAGCCTCCAATACCTTCTCCTGCTTCTCTTTTGGCAAATTATAAAAAGTATTTGTTGGCATCTTTCTCCCTCCTAAAAAAATATACATCCACATTATAAGTGACATCATGTCACTTGTCAACATTCGAATTTTACAATAGAAATATTAAATTAATATTAAATTCTACAAAATATTTATTTTTTAAAACAAAAAGAGAGCAATTAACTTTGCTCTCTTTAATATTTTATTTGGCATATTCTATTGCTCTAGTCTCACGAATTACATTAACTTTAATTTGTCCCGGATATTCCATTTCTGCTTCTACCTTTTTAGCAACATCTCTTGCTAAAACAACCATATCGTTATCTGAAATTTTATCTGGTTTAACCATTAATCTAATTTCTCTACCAGCTTGTATAGCAAAAGATTTATCAACACCATCAAAAGAATCAGCAATCCTTTCTAATTCCTGTAATCTCTTAATATATGTCTCTAAAGTTTCTCTTCTAGCACCAGGTCTTGATGCAGAAATAGCATCAGCAGCTTGTACTAAAACAGCTTCCAAACTCTTAGGTTCAACATCACCATGATGAGCTTCAACAGCATTAATAACTAAATCATTTTCTTTATAACGTTTTAATATATCAACACCAATCTCAACATGAGTACCTTCCATATCGTGATCCAAGGCTTTTCCAATATCATGTAACAATCCTGCCCTTCTAGCTAGTTTTGAATTTAATCCTAATTCCTCAGCCATAATTCTTGCAAGATTTGATACTTCAATAGAATGATTTAATACATTTTGACCATAACTTGTTCTGTATTTTAATTTTCCAAGAAGTTTAACAACATCTGGGTGTAAGCCATTTACACCAGTCTCTAAAACTGCTCTTTCTCCTTCTTCTTTAATGATTGCTTCAACTTCTTCTTTAGCCTTTTCAACCATTTCTTCAATCTTAGCAGGATGAATTCTTCCATCTTCTAATAATTTCTCCAAAGCAATTCTAGCTACTTCTCTTCTTAGAGGATCAAATCCTGATATAATAACAGCTTCAGGTGTATCATCAATAATTAAATCAATACCCGTCAAAGTTTCAAGAGTTTTAATATTTCTTCCTTCTCTACCTATAATTCTACCTTTCATTTCATCATTTGGTAATGAAACAACAGATACTGTAGTTTCAGAAGTATGATCAGCTGCACATTTTTGAATAGCATAACAAAGCATTTCTTTAGCCATCTTTGAAGAATCTTCTTTATACTTGTTCTCTAAATCTCTAATCATTTGAGCTTTCTCTGGAACAATTTCATTTTCTAAAGAATCTAATAATTGTTTCTTAGCTTCATCAACAGTCAATCCTGAAATACGTTGTAATTCAGCAAGTTCTTCTGCTTTTGCATCCTCCAACTCTTTTCTAATTTCATCACTTTCAACCATTTTTCTATCTAAGTCTTTTTCTTTATCTTCTAAAGATTGCACTCTTCTATCAAGATTCTCTTCTTTTTGAATCAATCTCTTTTCTTGTTGTCCTACTTCTGCTCTCCTCTCTTTAATCTCCTGATCTAAATCATTTCTAAGCTTAAGCATTTCCTCCTTAGCTTTAAAAATCTCTTCCCTTTTAGTATTTTCCGCTTCTATTTTTACATTTTCAAGTAATCTTTTAGCTTCATTTTCAGCACTTTGAATTTTAGATTCAGCAATTCTTTTTCTTATAGTAATTCCTAAAGGTATGAATATTGCTGCTGAGATTAAAAGAGTAATTATAACAATAAGTACTTCACTCATTCATAATCAACCTCTTTTCTTATTAAATTTTCAATGTTCATTAAATATATAAATTTTACAACATAAATAAATTTTATATTTTAATAATTACCATATATATTTTATATGGATTAAAATGTTTTGTCAAGTAGACAATCTTGGAAAATGCAAGAAATCTCAATAATAAATTACTGAGATTTCCAAATATACATATATAAACAATTTATTTCAAACACTACGCACGTGGATGAGCCTTATGATATACACTTCTTAAAGTCTCATCTTGAAATTTCATATATACTTGTGTTGATGAAATATCAGAATGACCTAACATCATTTGAATAGATTTCAAATCAGC
>ENA-ORMR01002217-ORMR01002217.1-human-gut-metagenome-genome-assembly--contig:-NODE-2217-length-12615-cov-4.750239_pt1 | contig 12615 bp, 8 predicted proteins | sample MGYA00242107_ERZ509003 | MGnify/ENA primary metagenome ERZ509003 (study PRJEB26280, sample SAMEA2338699) | human gut metagenome | biome: human gut; feature: human-associated habitat; material: faeces... | reverse complement strand
CTGTATAATGTTCTTGTGGGTTTTGTTTTTGCACAATTACATTATACCACAAAAAAGGCTGCATCCTTTCTTTTTCTGGATGCAGCCTTTTCTTTTACAGCGCCGTTTTTGCGCAGCTATGCGAAGTCATGGAGCCTGTTTTATCAGGCTCACTTAATTAAACAGTTCTTTCATCTGTTCCATGAATGGTTCGTCGTAAATCTTGGGGTAGTATCCGAATACCAGCTCGTAGAACTGCGCCGGGGTCAGCGCTTCGAATTCTCCGTACAGGAATCCCGGGTAACTCTTCATCGCGTCAGCCATTGAGCACGCCTTGTCGATTTCGCCGCTGACCAGCTTCTGGCATATCTGGTCGTTGCCGTAAATTATTGCAGGAATGTGCTTCATAGCCGTTGTGAAATCAAACTGCGGTATCGGAACGATCGGTGAAAACTGTGGTTTCACGCGCTCGTAAAATGGCTTTCCGGCACGTTTTATCTCTGATTTTAAAGCTCTCATGCACTTTGCAAGGGGCTTTTTTTCGTTATTGACGTGGGACAGCGCTGCGGAAAGTGCGTCCAGCAGGGCCACCTGATTCAGCTCTGTTTCGCCGTTTTTCACCGCGGAGTACGCCTCGCGCGATATTGCAAGCACCCTGCCGAGCGCCGCTTCCTCTGAAGTCTTCATGTTGTCACCGCCTTTGAGTTATCAAACCTGTCCGGACAGCATATACATCTAAAAAAAAGAGAATGCTGCCAATGGAGATGCTGAAATATGGAAAACACCATTCTGATGACCCAGCCAAAAAATCCGGAAAAACCTTCCCCGGAGCCACGGGAAAACTACCTGACGTATTCCGTGAACTACACGAATTTCCGCGCGGATGCCCTTTCCGGGGCCACCGGAAAACAGAAAACTAAGCCCCGCGATATTCCGGGTGACCCGCGCGAAAGCTCCGAAACTCCAGAATCCGACAGAATTTTCATACCTTACGACACAGATGAATCGAATTCTGCGGATTCCGCCGAACGGGATATCATACCCGCCGAAGAATTTCCGGAAACAGCCGAGCTTCCCAGAGCCGCGCGGAGCGCCTATCGCCGCCGCAGCGGAATTCCTATGCTGTACACGTTCCTGACCGCCGCCGGGCTTATTCTGGGAATTTACGTCGCGGCTTCCGCACCTGGCGCGGATATTTCCGGGAGCCTGCTGTGCGGCTCCGGAGATTTTCTCGGGCTGCTTTTGCGTCGGCTTTTCTGGGGAGCGGCGTTCCTGATTGCAGAGTACGTCTGCGGTTTTTTCGCGCTTGGAAGGCTGCTGGTGTGGGCCGCTCCGCTTATTTGCGGGCTTGGAACCGGAGCTGCCCTCGCCGGAGCGTTCACGATTGAGGGAATGAACGCATTACGTCTTGCGCCTGGCTGTGCCGGGTGCGCCGCCGCCGTGATATTCGCTGCGGGGACTTCCTCGGGAATGTCGTCGCAGCTTCTGCGGCTGGTGTCCTCTGACAAAAACAGTATCGTCTCGACAAGCCCCGCCGCCGGGGAGTATACCCTGCGGTTCCTGGTCTATCTGGCGATACTGTCTGCGTGTGCTATTGCTGAAGCGGCACTGCGCTGCGCCTGAACGTCAGGTCAGCGTTATCGTGAGGGACTTGCTGGTGCTGCTTGATCTCCAGCCGTTGCTGTCGCAGCCCTTTTCTCGGAGGTCTGCAAAGAACTGCTGCTGGTTCACCTTTGCCATCAGGCTGTTCATAATTCCCTGCTTTACATAGATGGTCGTTTCATGGACGCCGTTCTTGTAGTTCTTCGCCGCCTGCTCGACCAGACCATTGTACGCGCTGTTTACGTCGGTGTAGGTCGTGATGCCCATTACTTCGCTGTAGGAATACTTGGTGGCTGTAGCCTTGGGTACTGGGAATGTATTGCGCAGTGTGTGGTCGGCGAACATCTGTGAATCCGGAACGCAGAAATACTCATATGTGCCGGAGTCGTCCCAGGTGATGTCCATGTGATACCATTCCCCGTCAAGCTGGAGCATGTTCCACATGTGATCCTCACCGGCGTAGCCCGCAACGCAGAAGCACTGTATCCCGACCGACTGACAGAGGTACATGAACGCTTTCGCGTAACCCTCGCAGAGAGCCTCTCCGTAAACAAGGGGACCGTCCGCCTCGGACTTGTAGCTGGGAGCCTTGGCATTGTAGGTGGTCATTTCAGTAATGGCGTCATGGATAACAAGCACCCGGTCGAACAGGTTGTCCTGCGCGAGCGCCTTGTCTATCACCTTCTGAGCCGCCGCGTCAAACAGGGGCTGAATCTTTGCTGCCTCAGCTGCCGAGCGTGAATATACCATGTTTACACTGATTATCTCGCCGCCCATTGTGGTGAATCTGTAGCCGTTTGCAAGCCAGAAGAACTGGGGATTGTCGTAGTCGAACGCCCAGTACGCCTTGTCCATGTCGTTTTCGGTGAATCCCTCCCCCGCGACATTGAGGTTGTCCTTATGAGCCGCCGCGCCGTTGTAGATAACTTCGTACAGCTTTTTCTGCTTTGCGGTCAGCGTATTGTAGGCGTACTTGCTCTTGTAGTCCTCAAGAATGCTTTCGCCGGAAAGGGTAGAGGTTTCCTCGGAGCCGCTTATTGTATATTCCTCGGCAAGATATTTTCCCGACCAGCCGGTCTTTGCGGCGAGCACGCGCAGTTTTGCGGACTTGCTGACAGTGATTCCCTTGGTGGTGTAGAGCGCGGAGGATTTGGTAGGCTTGCTGCCGTCGAGAGTGTAGTAGAACTTCACCCCGGAAGCAGTGGAGGACAGCTTCACGGTTACGGCGCTGTCGTAATTGCCGCCGGCGTTAGTGACCTTGACCTTCGGCGTGAGCTTGTATTTTACGGTGACAGTTTTGCTCTTGGCGCCGTTTTTCTGCGCGTAGAATTTAAGCGTTGTGTTCTTTGTGATTTTCAGCGTCTTTGTATACAGTTTGTAGCTTCCCCCGGTGCTGTAGTAAATCTGCGAGCCGCTGTCCGCTGTGAGTCTCACAGTCAGCGTTCCGGAGCTGGAATAGGTTCCGGACTTTCTGGAAGCCTTCGGCGCTGAAACGGTTTCAGCCGCGAAAGCGACCGTAGATGTTCCGACGTACTGCTGAACGGGGCTGACGAATACCCCCGCTGAAATTACCGCGGCAAGAGCCGCGCTTATTATCTGTTTTTTCATATGTACTCCTTTTAAGTGGATATCGTGAAACAAAATTTCAAAGAAACTATAATTCAATTATACCAAAACTGACCGACGTTGTCAATGAATTTTGAGCTTAATTAACAGAAAATTGTGAGATTTGTATACATAAGTGCATGTATTGACATTCATGCGTTTTTGTGATATAATACAATGCAGTAGAAATTTATGGAAAGGATGTGTTGGTATGAAGTGTAAAAAATGCGGCGCAGAGCTCTCCGACGACGCGGAGTTCTGCCCGGTATGCAGAAGCAGCGTAGGCGGTACTGAACAGGAAGCGGTTTCCTGCACCGCTCCTCCGGCGCCCACACCGGAGCCTGAGAATATCCCTCCTGAGGAACCCGAAGATTATTCCGCCGGGGCGGCGGAGCCGGTCATAGCTCCCGTGAAGAAGCCGCGCAAAATGTGCTTGGCTGTTAGCGTAGTCCTGTCGGTCGTGTTCGGAATGCTGACCATGTTTGTATGTCAGACGGCGGCGGTGCTGTGTACTTTTTCCGGAGCGCTTTCCAGTCACGCCGTATCCGAGCAGATCGCCGGCATTGACGTTGGAAGCATAGAAATAGGCAGCCTTATTCCGGACAATATAAAAGAGCAGTTCGGTATTGACCCGTCAGAGATCACCGGTGATATCGCCGGGATAGTCAGCAGGTTTTCCGGCGGTGCAATGAGCAGCGACCAGGCTGCCGAGATAATCAGGAAGGCGGACATCAGCAAAGAGATTGCGAAGATCGTGCAATCCTACGAGGATTTCATCATGAGCGGGAAATCCGACGTGGACATATCCGCAGAGCTCCAGCGCATAATTCTTGGAGCGAAGCAGGTCTATAAGGACGTTACCGGCATGGAAGTTCCGGCGGATTTCGACCAGGACGTGATAAACGCGCTGAAAGAAAACGCGGAGGCGCTTCAGCAGGCTGCTCCGCAGGCGGCTCTCGGAGTGATGGGAGATACGCTGCGCGTAGTTTTTTCACCTGCGGTCTGGATTGCTGCGTTTGTGTTATCCGCGCTGTTCCCTTTGCTCGCAGGGCTTATCACCAGACGCGTTCCCGCGGGTCTGATGTGCGGAGGCGCTGCGTATTTCGTCTCAGGCGCCGGGATCTTGATTACCAACGCGGTAAGCGAAACGGTAATGAAAACTCTGCGGTTCGACGACGGCGTTATGACGAAGGTGATTTCAAATGCGCTTGGCGACAAGCTGATGCTCTGCGGAGCGGTGCTTGCTGTGGTGGGCGCAGTGCTTATCGCGGCATTTATCGTCGTGAAGGTCACGTCGGCAAGGAAGCTCAGAAAAGCATAAAATATACGGCGGTTCGAAAGGATCGCCGTTTTTATTCACCATCTGCCGTAAGCTGCATACAATACAAGAGAAGGCAGAAAGGGGAATAATTATGTGCGGAATTGCAGGTCAGATAGGTTACGAGCAGGATATGCGCAAAATGAGCGCCGTCATGACGAAAATGAGCGCCGTGCTGGCTCCGAGGGGACCCGACGCGTCGGGGGTTTACATCGATGAAAGCGCGTTTCTAGTTCATCGGAGGCTTATAGTCATTGACCCGGAGAACGGCGCGCAGCCCATGAGCACGGGAAATTACACGCTAATATACAACGGTGAGCTTTACAACACTTCGGAGCTTCGCCGGGAGCTTCAGGCCAACGGTGTTGAGTTCGACGGGCATTCGGATACCGAGGTTGTTTTGAAGGCGTACGCGGCGTGGGGTGAGAAATGCGTTGAGCGGTTCAACGGAATATTCGCGTTTGCGGTCTGGAACAGCCGAGATAAAACTCTGTTCCTCGCCCGGGACAGGATAGGCGTTAAGCCGTTGTTTTACTCGCGCACCGCAGACGGAATAATATTCGCAAGCGAGATAAAAGCGCTGCTGAAGCACCCAGCGGTAAAGCACGTGATAAACCAGGACGGCGCGGCGGAAATAATGCTGATAGGTCCCGCAAAGCGCACCGGGAGCGGAGTATTCCGTGATATCAGCGAGATACCGGCGGCGCACTGCGCAGTGCTGACCCGTGAGGGATTCACAATGTGGAAGTACTGGTCAGTGCATGCGCAGCGACATAGTGAGAATTTCACGGAAACCTCCGCGCATGTCAGGGAGCTTGTGACGGACGCAGTCAAGCGGCAGCTTGTCAGCGATGTGCCGCTGTGCTGCTTTCTGTCCGGAGGTCTGGACAGCAGCATAATCTCCGCGATTGCCGCCGGGGAGTTCCAGAAACAGGGAAAGCGGCTGTCCACCTGGTCGATAGACTACAAGGATAACCACAAGAACTTCCACGCGAGCAGCTTCCAGCCTGACGAGGACGCGCCCTGGGTAGTCAGAATGGCGGAGTTCATTGGTTCAGAGCACACAAACGTGGTGCTGGATACACCGGCGCTGGCCGAGGCGCTGTATGATTCTACGCGGGCGCGCGACCTCCCCGGAATGGCTGACGTGGACAGCTCGTTATATCTGTTCTGCGGGAAGATAAAGGAGAAATTCCCGGTTGCGCTCAGCGGTGAATGCGCTGATGAACTCTTCTGCGGGTATCCATGGTATCACAGGAAAGAAGTGTTGTTTTATGATGGGTTCCCTTGGTCGACGGCTGTACCTGAACGCGCTGCGCTGATGAAAAATCCCATGACCGCATGTGAAGCGGAGGAGTACGTCCGCCGCAGCTATGACAAGTGCCTTTCGCAGGTGGAGTATCTTGATTCCGACAACGAAACCGACCGCAGAATGCGCGAGATGTTCATGCTGAACATGGACTATTTCATGACAACTCTGCTTGATAGAAAGGATCGAATGTCGATGGCACACGGGCTGGAGGTCAGAGTGCCGTTCTGCGACTATCGCATAGTTGAGTACGCCTACAATATTCCGTGGGCGATGAAGGCGTACACCGGGCGTGAAAAAGGTCTGCTTCGCCATGCAATGACCGGACTTCTCCCGGAGGACGTGCTCTGGCGCAAAAAAAGTCCGTATCCCAAAACGCACAACCCGGATTACATGGAGCTGCTGTCCGGAAAGCTCCGCAGCGTGCTGGATTCCGACGACTGCCGCCTGACCTCGATCGTGAACGCCGACAGGCTCCGCGAGCTGTTGGATACCAATGGAGCAAGCTTCGGAAAGAACTGGTTCGGGCAGCTTATGACTGTTCCTCAGATCTACGCGTATATGTTACAAATCGAGTACTGGCTGCGTGAGTATAACGTTGAAATAGTATAAGGTCACCTCTAAAAACCTTGTTTGAGTGAAAATGTGTATAGCACACCGACTGCTTCTTCAAACCTCCTCGTAAGGCATACAGCCTTACTTCGTCGGCTTTCATCGCATTCGGCGCACTCTACCCATTTTCCCTTTTCAAACCGATTTTTAGAGTTTCCCATAATAAATGGGCTGGCAGAATTCTGTCAGCCTTTATTAGATTGTCATGCTGCAATTTTTTTCAAATCAGATTTTCGGCTGATATGCGAGTATACTGCCGGTCATTTGACATTTCTGAACGCGGAAGGCGTCATGCCTTCGTAGCGCCTGAACAGCTTGCAGAAGTAGCTTTCCGAGCCGAACCCGGTCTGCTCTGCAATATCTGCGATGGAAAGCTCAGTCGAGGTAAGAAGCGACTTTGCCTCCTGGATACGGCGCTTCGCGATGTACTCCATCGGCCGCAGACCCAGGATATTCCGGAAAAGAAGGCAGAGGTGCTGCTTCGATACCCCTGCGGAGCTGCACAGGTCGTCCATTCCCAGCGGCTCTGCGAAGCGGCTGTTTATCAGGTCGAGCGCTCTCATGAGCGCAGGGGATGGCGCTCTGGACGAGCTTCCCGACGAGATGAGCCGGTAGAACTCGATAAGAAAATCATACAAATAACCGGAAGCCCTGAAATTCCCGAAGAAGCTGTCCGCACGGATCGCGTCGTGCATTTTGCGGAAGATGTGTTCCAGGGTTCTGGTGTCGCTCAGCTCGAAAACCCCGGGCTGCTCAAGCCCGAACTGCCGGAGTACTTCCTCAGCTGCGCTTCCTCCTGGAATTACCCAGTGTATGTCCCAGACGTCCTCGTTGGCGTAGTATTCGTGCGGGAGCGCCGCCGGCAGGAATATCGCAGAACCTGCGGGAACATTCAGCCGGTTTCCGCTAATGACGAGCGTTCCGCTTCCGCGGGTGCAGAACAGTATCTGCGGCGAGCTGTGACCCTCCGGCCGCACAACGTGATCCTGACAGAGGTGCAGCCCCATATTCAGCAGAAAAATGGGAAGCTGCTGTTCGCCGCGAAATATCGGGTAATCGGAATAAACCAAAAAATCCACTCCTATATTCATATCGTTATAAAATAATAATATCATCTATTGACAGGGTTGTCAATATGCTGTACAATAAAAATAACAAAATCACTGGAGGTCAATATGGATATTTCAGCTATTTCAAAGAAAAATTCGCCCAAGAACCGCATGATTTACCATGAGGATCCGCAGGCGCTGCATATCGGAACGCTTCCGAAGCACTGCTATTTCATACCGTTCGCACCCGGCGAGGACTCGTTTTCCGCCCGCGAAAACTCCTCGCGGTTCGAACTGCTGAACGGAGAGTGGGACTTTCGCTATTATGACAGTATCGTTGACATGGAGGACGATTTCACCGTGCTTCCAGGCCGCGAAAAAATGCCGGTGCCGTCCAACTGGCAGCTCCATGGGCATGACAAGCCGCAGTATACGAATATCGCCTACCCGATACCCTACGACCCGCCTTATGTCCCGGACGATATCCCGGTCGGAGTTTACAGCCGGAATTATAGCTACAATCCCGATGGAATGCGCAGAATACTGACGTTTGAAGGCGCTGATAGCTGTCTGTATCTTTACATCAACGGAGTGTTTGTGGGTTATTCCCAGGTGTCGCACAGCACTTCCGAGTTTGATGTCACACAGTACCTCCGGGAAGGCGAAAACCGCATTACAGCGGCAGTGCTCAAATGGTGCGACGGAACCTACTTTGAGGATCAGGACAAATTCCGGCTCTCGGGAATATTCCGCGATGTGTACATGCTCTCAAGACCTGAAAAGCGGCTTGAAAACTACATCATAAGAACCGAACTTTCAGAGGATCTCACCTCTGCAAAGCTGACATTCACTCCGTCCGGAAGCCCCGCAGAATGCACTCTCCACGACGATTCCGGCAGGCTGATTTCGAACTTTTCGGCGGCAGACGGCGAAACTATTTCCGTGGAAATATCCGACCCGAAGCTCTGGAATGCCGAAACGCCGTACCTCTACCGCCTGACTATAAACGCAGGCGGCGAGACCATCGGCGAGCGTGTGGGATTCCGCAGGATATGCGTTGAGAACGGCGTTGTTAAGCTGAACGGAACCCCGATAAAATTCAAGGGCGTGAACCGCCACGACAGCTACCCTGACACCGGGTACTACGCGCCGCTGGACAAAATGCGGCTCGACCTCACGCAGATGAAACGCCACAATATAAATGCCGTCAGGACGTCGCACTACCCGAATGCGCCGCAGTTCTATCAGCTCTGCGACGAGCTGGGGCTGTATGTGATAGACGAAGCCGACGTTGAAACGCACGGCTGCGTTATAGTCCACAACGACCTAAAGTGGAGCAAGGGATACGACGGAATCGCGCTTCTTGCCTCGGACGAGCGCTTTAAAACAGCGATATGCGACCGCGCCGAATCCCTGGTAAAACGGGATATCAACCGCCCCTGCGTTCTGCTCTGGTCGCTGGGCAACGAAAGCGGCTGGGGTACGAATTTCCTGGCGGCGGGGCAGCTTGTGAAGTCGCTGGACGACACCCGGCTCCTGCATTACGAAAGCACTCACCATCTTGACGATACGCCGACCGATATCCTCGACCTCGTATCTAAAATGTACCCCTCCAGGCAGGAAATGCAGGATTACCTTGCCGACGAAAAGGAGACCCGTCCGTATATCCTCTGCGAGTACTGCCACGCGATGGGCAACGGCCCCGGCGACCTTGAGGATTACCACAGCACGTTTTATTCCAACGAGCGATTCTGCGGCGGGTTCATCTGGGAGTGGGCAGATCATTCGTTTCCGCTTGGGCTCACGCCCGACGGCAGAATAAAATACGGCTATGGCGGCGATTTCGGCGAGCGCCACCACGACGGCAACTTCTGTATGGACGCTCTGAATTATCCCGACCGCACGCCGCACACAGGGCTTCTGGAAGCAAAGCAGGTGTACCGTCCAGTCCGCGTAACAGCGGGGGAGGCCGGACGCTTCATTTTCAGCAGCACGCTTGAATTCGCGGACGCGGGACGGCTCCTAGACTGCCGCTGGGAGATCTCCAGAGCCGGAGTGACGACCTGCGCGGGAACGCTGAATTTTTCGCTTCCGCCGATGGGAACTGCGGAGATATCCGTTCCAGAGGCAGCCGAGCCTTCCAATGAGGAATCCTATATCCGCTTCGTGTTCACTGCTAAGGAGGAAACTCCGTACTGTGAAAAGGGGCATGAGGTCTGCTTTGACCAGGTAAAATTGTGCGTAGGAAAGCCCCTGGCAGAACCCGCGCCTGAAACCCCGGTCAAAGTGGAGGAAACAGCGTTTATCGTCAGCGTGACCTCCGGGGAGACCGTGTTCCGGTTCAACAAGCGGCTGTCTGCGTTTGACTCCATAAAGCACAGCGGGAAGGAGCTGCTTGATAGACCGCTGAGCTTCAATTTCTTCCGCGCACCAGTTGATAACGACGTTATGAAAAACGACTGGTACGCCGCGCACCTGAATGAACTTACACCGCGCAATTACGGTGTGACCGTTGATTCCACCCCGATTTCCGCGGAAATAAAGCTGCGCCAGTCGATGTCGTGGGGAGTCCACCAGCCTGCGGCTTACATGGACGTGACTTACCGGATATCCGGCGGCGCGCTTGATATCGAGTGTTCTGCGGAGTTCTCAAACAAGGTTGAAATGCTGCCGAGATTCGGAATTCGCGCGTTCCTGCCCCGAAGATTCTCGCAGGTCGAGTATTACGGATACGGTCCGTATGAGAGCTACGCCGACAAACACCAGGCAAGCTGGGTAGGGAAGTTCACAGCGGACGTCAGCGAACTTCACGAGGATTACATCAGACCGCAGGAGAATTCCTCGCACTGGGGCTGCGCATACGTCGAGCTGACCGACGGCGAGACCGCTCTGCGGTTCGCCTCCGACCCAGGATTTTCGTTCAACGCCTCGGAGTACACGCAGGAGGAGCTTGCGGCGAAGCGGCACAATTTTGAACTTGAAAAATGCGGAAGCAGCGTTGTTTGCATAGACAGCCGAATGGCGGGAGTTGGCTCCAATGCCTGCGGCCCGGCGCTGGACGATAAATACCGCCTGCCGCTGCCGGAGATCTCCGCGAAGTTCCGAATTGAAATAAGCACCAAGGAGAAACACTGATGAATTTTTGCGATACCTACAATAACCGCAGGCTGTTTTGCAGCGGCTGGGAATTTTTCAAGGCGCCTTTTGGCTCTGAATATTCCGACGGCTTTGATTTCAGGGCGGTTGACCTCCCGCACGACTGGCTGATTTACAACACTAATAATCTGTATGAGACCTCCACGGGCTGGTATAGGAAGAGCTTCAGTTATGAAAAGAAGCCCGGAGTGCGCACTTACATAAGATTTGACGGCGTGTACATGGATTCTCACGTGTACATCAACGGAAAGACTGCCGGCGAGTGGAAGTACGGATATTCCGCGTTCCAGTTTGATATAACCGACCTCGTCGTGAACGGCGAAAATACGATAACTGTCCGCGTCGACCACCGCGCGCCGAACTCCCGCTGGTATTCCGGCGCAGGAATTTACCGCAGCGTGTGGCTGTGCGAATCTCCCGAAATGCGCTTCGGAAACGATGGCGTGTACATTTCCACGGAAAAGAACGGCGAGGATTGGACAGTAACCGTGACCTCCGAGGTACTGCGCCCTGCGGGGACTCCGATAGCAGGAATAAGGCTCCGTCAGACCGTGCTTGACCCTGACGGAAACGCCGCCGCTTCCGCTGAATCTGACGCCTGCGCCGCTGATTTCTCCTGCATTCCGGAGGCTGTCCGGGTGGACGGAGCCAGCTATTCCGTAACAACGCAGAACCTGCGCGTTGATTCCCCGGCGCTCTGGGATATCGAGTCCCCGAAGCTGTACACGCTGGTTTCCGAGATAATATCCGGTGGCGACGTTGTTCAGCGCATTTCGCAGCGGTTCGGATTCCGCACGGCGGAGTTCACCACCGACCGGGGATTTTTCCTCAACGGGCGGCATGTGAAGCTGCACGGCTCCTGCGAGCACCACGACAACGGCTGCCTGGGCGCGGTCTCCAACAGAGCCGCGATTCTGCGCAGGTTCAGAAAGCTACGTGAGATGGGAGTTAACGCGATAAGAACTTCCCACAACATGCCCGCGCAGGAATTCATGGAACTTGCCGACGAATTCGGAATGCTGATCCTCTCCGAGGGCTTCGACATGTGGGAGCGCAGCAAGACCGACTACGACTATGCGCGTTTCTTTGACGTTCCGGTAGAAACTGTCCGGATTTCAAGTGACCCAAATCCTTACGCCCTTCCGGCAACGCAGCGAACCGGCATCGTCTACGCCGGAAACCTTGGCCTGAACCGCATTGCCCCGTTGGTTGAGCTTGGCCGCGCGCTCAGGCAAGCCGCTTTGCCTGGTTTTTCTGCCATTGATGTGTATTCCGGTGAGCAGCGTCCCGCCGTTCTCAGACAGATTACGGAGGAAAACGGTCTGCACTATTGCGGAAGAATTTCCGCATCGGAGGTGGAACGGCTTCTTGGACGCAGTAAGTTTTTGGTGTTTACAGAGTCATTCGATGATAAGTCCGTGCGGCGTGTGAAATATTCCCTTTCAACGAAAATTTCTGAAAGTCTCCGAAGCGGTGCCTGCCTTCTCGCCTACGGGTCGCCGCAGATTGCTTCCATTGAGTATCTGCGCCGACACAATGCCGCCCGTATCCTGCGGTCTGCGGACGAGCTGCCCGCTGCTCTTCTGGAGCTGTGCAGCAGCCACGATACATATGCGAAATATGTGCGCGCTGCACAGGAACTGGCGGAGCAGTGCCACAATCAGGAACGCAACGATTTTCTCATGTGCCGGATATTCCGTAACGCCATCGAAAATGCCGCATCCGGACAGGAGAACCTTGAAAAATAAAATTGTCCGTTTGTTTTTGAGTGAGTCCGCATACCGGCTTCTGCACAAAGCAGGAGAGATATGAAAAAGTATAGTAAAAAAATAATATAAATATAAAATATAGGAGGATACCATGAGAAGAAAAGTGACCAAACAAATGCTTGCAGCTGGTCTGACGGTTATCATGCTCTTCTCGGCTCTTTTTCCTGTCAATGCCTTTGCATTGGGCGGACAGGGGAATATGGCGGGGATTGAAGG
>ENA-ORMR01002209-ORMR01002209.1-human-gut-metagenome-genome-assembly--contig:-NODE-2209-length-12655-cov-3.074762_pt1 | contig 12655 bp, 10 predicted proteins | sample MGYA00242107_ERZ509003 | MGnify/ENA primary metagenome ERZ509003 (study PRJEB26280, sample SAMEA2338699) | human gut metagenome | biome: human gut; feature: human-associated habitat; material: faeces... | reverse complement strand
GGACTGCATCTTTGACTTGTCCTCATTAAGTACACAGGTATCGCTTTACATCAAAGAGTTGCCTGACAACTCTTTGCGCGCTGATGTGCGCAAGCTTTAGCTTGCATAATTCATCTGCACATCAGTCGCATCCTCGCGGAGCGTTTTGATTTGTAGGATTGCGCAGCATTCCTATAAATCAAAAAAGGCCCGCGTAAGCGGACCCTTCGTACTGTGTAACAGCTTATGATGCGTTATCCGTTGCTTCCTTCGCAGCTTCTGCTTCCTGCTTATCTTTACGTTTCCGTAAGGTCGTTCCAATAAAAATCGCAACCCCGCAGAGAGCCACAATAATCACCATCACAAGTAAATATGATAAAAATTCATTCACAAATGCAATCAGATTGTTCATATTCCCACCAAGACCTTTCTTCAAATACTGTATCATATTTTATCATTTCGCCTATTCTTAGTCAAGCATCTGCCAGTGGGAGTTTCGTACGAATTCCAATGCCATCTGCTCGGCTTTCTGAATGATATTCTCCTGATAACCCATGATGGATAACAGGCGGATTGCATTTCTCGTCGTTGCCTTTCCGGGTAACAGCTGATAGCTGAAGGTAACATCTCCATCCGTAACCTCTTCCCTGAAATGATAATTCTCATACCGGTCTTCCAAAAGACTTGTCAGCTCAATATCATGGGTGGCCACAAAGCACATACTGTTTTCTGAATTCAGGCTTTTTAAGATCTGGGAAGAAGCGGCAATCCGTTCTACAGTATTTGTTCCGCGAAGCACCTCATCCACGAAGCACAACACCCTGTATTCCTTATGTGCTATGAGATCCAGTATTCTCTTAATGGACTTGATTTCCACCATATAGTAGCTTTCCCCATGCAGCACATCATCCTTTAAGGACATGGAAGAACAGATACGGAAAAAGCAGGTTTCAAATTCGCCCGCCAGACAGGTATGAATGCTCTGTGCCAGAAGGGCATTTATTGCAACCGTTTTTAAGAAGGTCGACTTACCGGAAGCATTCGAACCGGTAATCAGCATACCCTTTCCGGTCTCAAAAGTGTTTCTGACCGGGTCAGTCAGCATCGGATGATAACCATCCACCATCCGGATTCTTCTTTCCTCATGAAAGGAAGGAACACAGAAGTCTACCAAATAAGCTCTGTACTCTCCGATCGCAATACAGCTTTCAATATAACCATAATGAGTAAGAAACGTATCCACCGCGTCCAGGTGCCTGCGCACTTCACCGAGCATCTGGTTAAATTTGATCAGATCGATATGAAATCCCATCCGAAAGAAATCCATAAGCATATCCAACGGACTTCCGCTTCCGCCTGCCCTCGTTCCGCTCATGACAATTCCGGAGCCTCGCTGAAATCTGTCCATCTGCCGAAACGCCAGTTCCATCTCCTCGAATTCTTCTCCCAAACACTCCGCCCTGTGCTTTTTGAACTCCGGATAAATATTAAGCAGCCGGAAGATATAAGCAAAGCTTGTAATATACGGTTCAATTTCCTTTTTCATGCCAAAGTACGTGACATTGTTATAGATCACGACTGCAAGCAAAGCAAGAATTCCCACTGAAAAGTTCACAACCATAATTCCGATTGAGATAAGCATCAGAAGCAAAGCCAGATAATGCTTCCGATTGCTCCGCTCTCCAAGATCATCGAGATAATCCAGATAATCATAAATGGAAAATTTGCCTATCTTGCCAAGCTTCGAAAAAATAAACTGCAGCTCTTCCCGTTCTTCCATATGGGTGTCAAAATAGCGGATCACCTCTTCCATATGAACAAGATATGTTTCCTCAAGCTGCGGATTACGCAGCAGATAATACAGATACTCCTCACCTGCGGAAGAATAGGTATAGTTCATCTGCTTAAACACCTCATCCATATTCAGATCGCACCAGGTAATTTCATCAATCGGAAATTCTCCGGCATGTTTATCCGAATAACGACAGATATGCGTAAACCACTCCGGTCTGTATTCCCGTTCCAGCTTCTTACCATAATCCGTATGCAGACGCTTTCGGAACCGTTTCTGTTCCTGACGGTAATCGTATAAGCCTTTTAAGAAAAGCAGAATCAGAATACCTAAAAGCGCTGCTGCAAAAATCACATATTCCATAACTTCCCTACTCCTAAAGCTTCTGTAATGATTCCTAAGTAAAAAGCTGTGAAAAGCAATTCTTTCCACAGCTTTTATCAGGTTCGCTAATTCTTATGTTTCCATTCCGGCCTTAGTCCATAACAAAGACTTTGATATTCTCCTCGAGGTCATTCGCAATCACATTCAGATGCTTTGCTTCCTGCGCAACATTTCCAATCGTGTTTCCAACTTCTGCAGCAGATGCAGAGGTTTCTTCCGTACTTGCAGCATTTTCTTCTGCAATTGCCGTCAGGTTCTGGACAACATCCACGACCTTCACTCTTGCGCCATCCAGATCCTTTGTCTTTGCAGCAATGGTACGGATTCCATCAATGGACTTGGCAATGCCGTCATTGACATCACGGAAGGAGGATTCCGTATTAGATACATATTCATCCTGCTTTCCAATGACTTCCTTCACTTCCTCCATGGTCTCTACGGATTTTTCAGAATCGGAAATCAGTTCATCAATAATTAATGCAATCTGTCTTGCAGATTCATTGGACTGCTCCGCAAGCTTCTGGATCTGGGATGCGACAACTGCAAAGCCTCTTCCCTGTTCTCCCGCACGCGCTGCCTCAATCGAAGCATTTAAAGAAAGAAGGTTTGTTTCTTCTGCAATATCGGTAATGATATCGGTTGCTTCCTTAATCTTCATGGCAGAGGTATTCGTGGTATTAGTCTGTTCATAAATCACAGAGATTGCATCCTTGGTCTGTTGGTTGATTTTATTCAGTTCATCGAGAATCTTCATGGCATTCTCACCAGCAGAACGCATGGCTCTTGCACTGTTACGGAGATCTTCAATCTCATTATTGGTTTCTTCAATCATATTTCCCATCAGAATAACATTCTCGGTAGCGGTCTGTGTCTCCTGTGCCTGGGAGGTTGCTCCCTGTGCGATTTCAGAGATTGCCTTATCGACCTGCTCTACGGATTCTGCGGTCTGGGAAGCCAATTTGTTCATGGACTGCGCTGCATCATACAGTTCACCGCTTCCGGTACGAATCTTCTCAATGGTGGTTTTCATTTCCTTACGCATACGGATTAAGGCACGCGCCATAACACCGACTTCATCTTTCTTTTTTCCGAGAAGATTAAGAACACCGTCATCACGGAAGTCCATATCTGCCATTGCACCGACATTTCTGGAAATCCGGATAATCGGATCCACGAACATGGCAATCAGGAAATATGCCGCAATCAGAAATAAAAGTAATGCGGCAAACATATAGGCCTTGGGAATGGATGGGATCAGACAGATCACTGCTGTTAAAATGACAACTACAAATACAAGAAATACGATTTTGGTCTTAATAGAATTAAAAAAGCCAACCCGTTCTCTGTTTTTAATTCGTTCTTCAATCAACTGTCTGAATTCTTCTTTTGTCTCTTTTTTCATGGAATACCCCTCCGGTTTCATTATGTATATAATATCAATTCTGAATATCCTTGCATATTGTACCACAAATCGCTGCAAAATCAAAGATATTCTGTAATTATTCAAATTCTGTATATCTATGTTAGTGATCACAAAGCTTACGGGTAATTTCCTCACATGTCTGATAAATTTTTCCAGCCTGCAGTTCTTCCGCAAAAACTCCGTTTTCATACAGAATCTTTCCATTTACCATTGTCATCTTTACATTAGCTTTGCTTCCACTGTATACAAGATTCTTGCAGATATTGTGAATCGGCTGCATATTGGGCTGTTTTAAGTCAATCCGGATCATATCGGCATATTTTCCTGCTGCTAACACATCACAATCCTTAAGTCCCATGGCATGCGCTCCATTTACCGTTGCCATTTTCAATACTTCTTTTGCATCTACCGCAGAAGCGTCCATTTCCCTGACCTTTGCAAGCCCGGTTACCAGAAACATCTCCCGGAACATATCAAGACAGTTATTGCTGGCAGGTCCATCTGTTCCGATTGCAACCGGAATTCCACGCTTCAAATATTCTGTAACCGGTGCAATACCGCTTGCCAGCTTCAGATTGGATGCCGGATTCGTCACAATACAGAGTCCGCGTTTTTTCATAATCCGGAGATCTTCTTCCGTCATATGCACTCCATGATAAATTCCACCACCATAGTCAAACATATGAATGGAATCAAGAAAAGCAAGCGGGGTCATGCCATAACGCTCCTTACAGCCCTCCACTTCGGCTTCAGTTTCTGCAAGGTGGGTAAAGACCGGTGCCTGATATTTCTGTGCCAGGGAAGCCACCCGTTCCAGCAATTCCCGGCTGCAGGTATATTCCGCGTGAAATCCCAGGAAATATGAATTAAGGCTCCCGGGCTGATTCAGCTTCTGATACATTTCCTCCATCAGTTTAAGGGACTGGCTGAAATTATTCAGTGCGCTCACCTGTACGCATCGCATCCCCATATCTTCAAAGGACCTTGCAATACTCTCCGGTGTAAGATACATATCAAACACGGCTGTCACGCCACTTGTCAGATATTCCAGTATGGCAAGCCTGCTTAATTCATAAATATCCTCCGGCGTCATCTTTGCTTCCACCGGAAAGATCTGTTCATTAAGCCATTCATTAAGTGGCAGGTCATCGGCATAGGAACGCAGCGCCGTCATGCCGGAATGTGTATGGGCATTCTTAAAGCCCGGCATTAACAAATCTCCGTCACAGTCGATTTCACGGTTAAATTCGAGGTCTTCTCTTTGCAGCTTCCGACAGATTTCCTGCTTTGTGGCAGATGGTCCGGCATACAGAATCCGTGTTCCCTCTGTCCAGACCTCTCCCATCGTAATTTCCATTCCTTCCTCCATGGAAAGGATTCTTGCATTAAAAAAACGTAATTTCATCGAAACCCTCTTTTCTTAACTACTTTAAACAGATAACTGTTCGCCTCCAAAGCTCTCCGGAAGGAGCTGTTCTAAAGTAAAGACCTGATACTCCTCCACACTCTTTGCCACAATGATGAAAAAATCATTCGGCTTAACAAATTCGCGCATTACCTGCCTGCAGACACCACAGGGATAAGAATACCGGGTAAGTGCCTCTCCCCTCGGACTTCCGGCAATAGCAATCGCCTTGAATTTCAAGCTTCCTTCACTGACTGCCTTACTGATCGCACATCGTTCTGCACAAATCCCCGGTGTAAATGCAGCATTCTCAATATTACAGCCGGTATAAATCCGCAGATCATTCGTAAGAAGTGCCGCTCCTACCATATAGCCCGAATACGGCGCATAGGCCTTCTTTCTTGCCTCCATGGCGGAAATAATCAGATCGGTAACAGGAATGCTCTCCAGATGAAACATAGCCTTTCCTCCTTTTCCCTAAAATGCTGCAATGCTTTCGGTAACGAGCTGTTCAAACAACGGTGCTGCCTTGGCAGAGGCTTCCTGTACCTCCTCATGGGTCAGCGGCTGTTCATTCATTCCGGCTGCCGGATTGCAGACACAGGAAATTCCACAGATCTTCATCCCCATATGGTTTGCCACAATGGCTTCCACTACGGTACTCATGCCTACCGCATCCGCACCAAGCGTCCGCAGCATACGGATTTCTGCCGGAGATTCAAAGGAAGGCCCGGTAAGCTGGACATAAATGCCCTCTTTTAAATCAATCCTCTGTTCCTTTGCCTTATTGCGGATAATCTCCTGTAAATCTTCATCATAAACACTGGTCATATCCGGGAACCGTACCCCGAACTCGTCCGCATTCGGTCCGATCAGCGGATTCGGTGCAAAGCAGGATATGTGATCGGTAATCAGCATAAAGTCTCCTGCCCGGAAATTCCAATTGATTCCACCTGAAGCATTTGTAAGAAATAAAACCTCTGCTCCCATCATTTTCATCAGACGGGTTGGCAGAACCACATCCGATATGGAATATCCTTCATAGTAATGAACCCGTCCCTTCATACATACCACAGGAACCCCCTTCACATAGCCGAAAATAAATTTACCGGCATGTCCCGGTACGGTAGACACCGGAAAATCTTCGATTTCCTTATAATCAATCTCTCCCTTTACTTCCATCGTGTCTGCATAATTACCCAGCCCTGACCCAAGCACTAATGCAACCCTTGGCATAAACGGGATCTTGTCCTTAATACTTTCATAGCACCTTGTAACCTTCTCATATACCTGATTCATTGCATACCCTCTCTTTTTCAATTAATATCATTTCATAATTGCTTTTCAATTGATTGTGTTTCATAATTACGTTTCAATTGATTACTTTCCAGATCATGATAAATGGTGCAGGACTTCCTGCACCATTCAAGTATATCAAAATTATGAGAAAATGAACAGAGGTAAGCTTCTGATTTCAGATAATTGATTTTAAATAATAATGCAAACCATACCTCCGTTGGATTCGTTCACAATCTTCTGCATGGTTTCCTGAAGCTTTAGCTGGCTTTCATTTCCGATCATGGCAATTTTGCTGTTGATCCCATCATATACCAGCTGCTCCACCGACTTCCCAAAGATATTGGTTTCCCAGATACCGTCTCCCTGACCGCTCTCTGTCTCAATAAATTTAATCAGATCATTCGCCTGGCTTTCGCTTCCGACAATCGGTGAAATCTCCGTTTCGATGTTGGCCTTAATCAGATGAATGCTCGGACTTTCCGCATGAATCCTGACACCATACTTATTGCCATGCCGGATGACCTCCGGCTTATCCAGGCGGATCTCGGACCGCTCCGGAGATACCACTCCATAGCCGTTATTCCGTACTGCATCCATGGCATGAATAACCTTACGGTATTCCTTTTTCATCTTTGCCATGTCCTTAAGGGACGAAAGCAGCTGATATTCATTCTGAATCGGTTCATCCACCATTTCACTCAGCATCTGATAATAGTAATTGTCTCCGATCTGTACCCAGATCCGCACACAGCCGTTGGCCAGATCAATTCCATCCATTTTGCTTGCGGTGACATATTCGCTCTCCAGATTGACCTCATTCTCCCTTGCGTCCTTAATGGTTTCATACTGATCCATAAGCTCCCTGATCTGATTAACAAGGTCTGCCTTAAGCGGATAATCCACAGGAAGCATGTTCACCCATTTTGGCAGATAAAATTCCATCGAGCTGATCGGAAATTCACAGAGCACCTTTTCAAAAATCTGCAAAATGTCTTCCTTGCCAAGCTGCTTGCAGTTGACCGGAACAACCGTAACATGATACTTTTCAGCCAGCTCCTTCGACAGCTGCCTTGCTTCCTCACCATAGGGTTTTACCGTGTTCATCAGAACCACGAACGGCTTCTTTAACTTTTTCAGTTCCTTAATGGTCTGTTCCTCTGCCTTTATGTAGTTTTCCCGTTCGATTTCACCAAAGCTTCCATCACAGGTCACGACAATTCCAATCGTGGAATGATCCTGAATGACCTTTCTAGTCCCGATCTCTGCCGCCTTGGTAAAAGGAATTTCTTCTTTGGCCCAGGGCGTTTTCACCATACGCTCTGCGCTGTCCTCCATGTGCCCTGCCGCACCCTCTACCATATAACCGACACAGTCGATGAGGCGCACACTGGCTTCCATTCCCTCCTGAATTTTGATCCTGGCAGCTTCTTTTGGAATAAACTTCGGCTCTGTCGTGGTTACGGTTTTTCCCCCGGCACTCTGTGGAAGTTCATCTACCGCACGCTCCTTTTCAAATTCATCGGACATATTCGGAAGCACCATTTCTTCCATAAACCGCTTGATAAATGTGGACTTCCCAGTACGCACAGGACCGACCACTCCAATGTAAATCTCGCCCTTGCAGCGCTGCTTGATATCGTTGTATAAATCATATTCCCTGTTCGTATTCAATTCCATAAAAATACCTCTCGCACATTTAATAAAATGTATGTGGAGAGGTATTTTAAATATGACTACTTATTGCAAAATTATCCTCTGAAAGAGAACTATTCCCGACTTCCTTTTTACTTAAAAAGGATAAAGCTCGTAAATATGATCCTTTAACCATTTACGGTACTGCCTGTGTCCCGGACAGAGCCGCTCCACCAGCTTCCAATACTCCGGTGAGTGGTTCATTTCAAGCCTGTGACAGATCTCATGGATCACAATATAATCGCATACCGGCTCCGGTGCTAACAGGATACGCCAGTTAAAATTAATGTTTCCCTTCGAGCTGCAGCTTCCCCAACAGCTTTTCTGATCCTTGATATAGATTTTTGTAAAAGAAACGCCATAAAACTTTGCGTACTCTTCCGCTTTCTCCGTGAGGACGGCAAGTGCCTCCTTCCGGAACCATTTGTCCAAAAGCCGGGCACGGAAAGAAACATCCGCCTCATAGGGAACGGTCATAATAAGCCGGTTCATCACACGCTTTATCCGTCCGCTCTTACGATCCTCACGCACCACGGTAAGCGTCAGCGTATCTCCCAGATACGGCAGGGTATCCCCTGTCAGGAGTTTCTTTTTCTCAGGCTTTCGGTTTTCCATATTTTACTCCAAAGGATCCGGTCGCAATATAAAATACATATGGCTCTCTGCTGTCGCCATCCATACTGTTGATGTCTCCGAACTGCTGTGCATCGTTGTTCAGCTTCTCCCATGTCCTGCCCTCATCAAAGGACCGGAAAAAGCCATACTGTTCCTCAATGATTCCGCAGATATAGAGTGCCTTGTTACCGGTGCGGTAATCCTGTCCAGGAAGTACACCCAGTCCCATACGGAAGACGCTTTCTCCCTCTTTCGTCAGACGTACAAACTGAATCTCCTTCGTTTCCGGATCCACCTTTAAGCGGTAAAGTCCGTACTTACCCATTGCACAGTAAAAGACACCTTCCTTGCCGGCATCCCCGCGGATCTCTGTCTTATTCGCGCAGTCGATCAGCCCAAGCACAGTTCCTTCACAGATTGGCCTGCTGATCTGGTAAAAATGATCGCCGCCATCGGTACTTAAATAAATGGCAAATCCATCCGCAAATCCGTAAAAAACCGAAGGATTCACACGGTCTGCATAGATTTTCAGATGAATGGCTTCGTTTGTCTCCTCCCTGTCGGCAATCCCATCCGTTCCATAACCAAAGATCTGTGCCTTGTGGAAATGTGCACCCTGATCGTGGCTTACGAGGATTCCTTTCATATACAGATCAATTCCCTCTGCCACGCCATAGCAGATCGTTTCTGTATCCGACGCCATTGCCACCCATCCGGAATTTACATTCGGACATTCAATCTCCCGGAAGCGTTCATCCAGGTAATCCGATATTCCAAACGGTAACGGGAGACGCGTAAAGGTCTTCCCGTAATCCTTCGAAAGGATCAGTCCCCCCTTTGTTTTGCCCTTCCAGTTGCCCCGCGGCGTCACAATGACATATTCCGGATGTTCATCTGAAAAGTCCGCATTGATACAGGTAATATACCGGTTTCCGTCTGCATCCGCAAAGGAATTGGCACACGGCGTATCCGGATCTTCAAAAGCGAAGCCGCCAAGGTCTCCCAGAATATCCAGTACCTTAACCGGTCCATCCACCGGACTGTATACATTTAAATGAACCGTCTCTTCGATTCCGTCACAGCAGTCCTCAAAGCTTCTTTGCTCTGATGTAAAGTTATGGCAGACGAACACTCCTGTTCCGCTGTTAAACCATACCTCATCCGGGTCAAACGGATTAATCTTGATATCACTCAGCCAGTGCAGCAGGGATTCCTTTCCATTATATTCCGGCTTCATATAAGAAGTGCGAAAATGCAGGTTTCCGATCTCAAGATCGTATAATACCACCTGCCAGGTAGAACCATGGTCTCTCGAAAGATAAACCATATCCCCCTCTTCACGGCAAAGCGTACTTAATGCCAGCAGTCCAGGTTCCTTCGGGCAGCTTGAAATCCCGCCAAAACCATACGTTAACACGGTTCCAGGCGCATACGTCCCACGCTCTGTCTTTAACGCATATTCCATCGGGGTAATATCTTCACAGGAAGCAATCCTTCCCTTTTCATCAAAGGAATAACGTAGCACGCGGCCGCCAAGCAGATCGCCGCAGTCACAGCTGTAACCCATATCCACAATATAGGAATGGGCTCCGGTGTAATTCATGGTATAGTACAGGTAAGTGCCATCGTAATCATAGCGGTGTGCCACATAGCCGTTCCATTTTGATTCCGGAATGGAAATGTTCTCAGGCTCCATCAGGGGTTCAAAATGTGCTCCTGCATCGTAGGAAACATACAGGCTGTGACCCCTGCATTCCTTCGTTCCGGTCGTAATGCCTGCAGTTCCAACCACAAGCGTCTGTCCATCCGGTGCACACCAGACGTTCGTCAAATATTTTTCACCGCAGATGTCCGTTTTCTCCCAGGTTTTCCCATGGTCTCCGGTCCATAACAGACCATCCTTCTGGGAAGCAAAATAAAGTGTTGTTTTATCCTTCGGATTCTGCACCAGGCGGTAACCGGTTCCTCTGCCGTTCAGATTACCGTGCACAAAACAGGGAATTTTCTCACGCGTATAGGTCTTCCCCCCATCATGGGAAATACTGAACGTTCCTTCTGTGCCTTCCTTATTGATGCCGCTGATGACATAAAGCGTCTCGGCCTTCTGTAAATCCGTGGCAATGGCAATCGGATAGGTTTCACTCAGGTCAAACATATTGACTGACTCACTCAACGAATCCCAATGCCGGTTTTCATAAGAAAACCGGTAACATCCCCCGATATCGGTACGGATATATAACACATTTTTCCTGTCCGGATCAAACAGAAATCCGGTCACATACCCCCCTCCCGGAATCGGAAGATTCCGGTATTCATATTCGATGTTCTTCATAGTACCCTCTCCTGTAAAACCATGATTATATTATTTAACAATAATCTTACGGAAGTTCTTCTTTCCACGACGTACTACAATGCCATCCTTGCCAAAGGCATCTGCTTCAAACACAGCCTTGACATCGGTGATCTTTTCTTCGCCAAAGGTAACGCCACCCTGTTCAATCGCTCTTCTTCCTTCGGAACGGCTTGCAACAAGTCCTGCCTTTACTAAAACACCAATCATGTCAATCCTTCCATCGGTGAAATCCTCTCCGCTAAGCTCTGTGGTAGGCATTTCGGCAGCTACACCGGTAGAGAACAATGCCTTCGCACTCTCCTGTGCCCTGTTTGCTTCTTCTTCTCCATGTACCAGCTTGGTAAGCTCGTAAGCAAGGATTTCCTTGGCCTTGTTTAACTGGCTCCCTTCCCAGCTGTCCATGGCGTCAATTTCCTCTAATGGAAGGAAGGTCAGCATACGGATACATTTTAATACATCGGCATCGGCAACATTTCTCCAGTACTGGTAGAATTCGTACGGAGATGTCTTTTCAGGGTCGAGCCATACGGCACCGGACTGTGTCTTACCCATTTTCTTGCCTTCCGAATTTAAAAGCAGGGTAATGGTCATGGCACTTGCATCCTTGCCTAATTTTCTACGGATTAATTCTGTACCGCCGAGCATATTACTCCACTGGTCATCACCGCCGAACTGTAAATTACAGCCGTATTTCTGGTATAACATGTAAAAGTCGTAAGACTGCATAATCATGTAGTTAAATTCTAAGAAGCTTAAGCCCTTTTCCATTCTCTGCTTGTAGCACTCTGCACGCAGCATATTATTGACAGAAAAGCATGCGCCGACTTCGCGGAGCAGCTCGACATAATTTAACTTTAACAACCAGTCTGCGTTGTTGACAAGAAGTGCTTTATCGTCTGAGAAATCAATAAAACGGCTCATCTGCTTCTTAAAACAATCGCAGTTGTGTTCAATCTGCTCGGTTGTAAGCATTTTTCTCATATCGGAACGTCCTGACGGGTCACCAATCATGGCTGTACCGCCGCCAACGAGTGCAATCGGCTTATTGCCTGCCATCTGAAGACGCTTCATTAAGCACAGTGCCATAAAGTGTCCGACATGAAGGCTGTCTGCCGTTGGGTCAAATCCGATATAAAAGGTTGCTTTTCCGTTGTTGATTAAGTCTTTGATAACGTCTTCATCTGTTACCTGGTCAATCAGTCCTCTTGCCACTAATTCATCATATAATGTCATAAAATCCTCCGTTTCCGCAGACACCCTGTCTTATCTGTGCGCATTTGCAAATCATTTAGATTTACGGCAAGGACGGGTGCGGTGTCTGCATTTAAAATTCTAATAAAAAAAGCTTCCGCCCTTATTTAAAAGGACGAAAGCTGATGCTTACGTGTTACCACCTTTATTCATAAACAGCTCACACTGCTTATCTTATGAAGTACAAATATACTCCGGGTACGATAACGTGTACCAATCCGTCACTGCCTACTTGGGTACTTTCCTGTTCGGAGTGCTGCTCCGGAATGTATTCATATCTGCTTCCGGTCTGCGCCTCTCACCTGCCGGCTGCTCTCTGTTGCTTTTCACAGATACTACTTGTTTCCTTCATTGCTTTGTGAAATATATAATTATGGGTCTGATTATAATATATCATTTTATAAAATGCAAGCACTTTTAATATGGAAATTTTTACCGGGATTAAGAAAGTTCGCCGATAAT
>ENA-ORMR01002208-ORMR01002208.1-human-gut-metagenome-genome-assembly--contig:-NODE-2208-length-12656-cov-2.407190_pt1 | contig 12656 bp, 7 predicted proteins | sample MGYA00242107_ERZ509003 | MGnify/ENA primary metagenome ERZ509003 (study PRJEB26280, sample SAMEA2338699) | human gut metagenome | biome: human gut; feature: human-associated habitat; material: faeces... | reverse complement strand
GCTTCATCCGCCGCCTGCCCGCCGTCGGCAACCTGTTGTACGCCGAAAAGGTTTACGGTACTTCCCGAGGCAATCCCCCCGTTTTCGACAATCTGGCTGCCTCCGATATAAATCCGGGCATTTTCGCTTTTCCCTTCCACATACTCTGTGCCCAGGCTGATGACGCTTGAAACGGCTTCTCCTCCTGATTTGATATAAGAGTTTCCGCCGTTTATGGACATTCCTGACGTTTTGCCGCCGTTTTGTATTTCTGCCTGACCTCCTTTTTTGATAACAGCACCGTTAATATCTCCGGCGACAGTAAGGCGGCCGCCATTTTCGATTACGGAGTTTTCTGCAGTTCCGCCGGCGTCAACCTGTTGTATCCCGGTACCTGATATAACTGCATTATGTACATATCCCTGCTCTTTTACAATCTGGATGCCGCCGGAAACAGCGCTTTCGCGGTCTGTACCAAAAACATTCTGAGTGCCGGAAACTATTTTGGCCTGCAGAGATGTTCCTCCGGATTCAACATTCATTGTCCCGCCGTTTAGCGTCGTATTGGCAGCAGTTCCTTCCCAACCGACAGTCTGTACACCGCCGGCATCTACTCTGGTATTCTCCGACGTTCCGTAAAATCCGACCTGCTGAATACCGTTTTCCGACACAACGGCATTTTCGGCACTGCCGCCGCCTTCTATAATCTGCTCCCCGCCGCTGACCCTGCCGTTGACGTCCCTCCCGTAAACATACTGAGTGCCGGATAAAACGGTCGTGTTTTGAGCAATGCCTTCTTCATCAACAGTCATTGTTCCTCCCGAAACCGTCGTCTTCTCTGCGGCTCCGCCGTCTTTAACCGTCATTTCACCGCCGTTTTGTACGGTTGTCGCCACGGCTTTGCCGGCAACTTCCAGCGTTCCCCGGCCGGAAACCGTTGTATCCTGCACCGTTCCACCGGCATTAACCTGCTGCCGGCCACCGCTGACCTGAGCACCGAAAGCGACGCCGCCATCCCTTATTTCCTGAATTCCGCCGGAAACTTTCGCATTATTGTCCGTTCCTGATATATATTCGTGTCCTGAAGCGATAACCGTCCCCTCCGCCGTGCCTCCCGATGAAACAAAAAAGCTGCCGCCGTCTACAGACGTATCTTCAGCATAACCGCCGGCATTGACGTCTATGGTTCCATACGAACCGACACTGGAAGAATATGCCCGGCCGTCGACATTCTGCACGGCATATTGTTGCACAACAGTACCGTATGATATGCCGTTCTGCAATACATCCTGCTGCCCATACGGATAAATATTGCTGTTACGGGTTACGCCTCCGGACATAACCTGCTGCTTTCCCGAAACGGTAAAATTATCAGCCTCGCCATAAACGCGCTGGGTTACAATCGAATGAACGTCGCCACCGCTGACAACTTCTCCGGCAGGAATATCGACGGTTATCGCCCGGGAACCTTCCGGATGCAACAGCAGGCACGGCAAAAGCAGCAAAAACTTTCGCAAATGTTTGTTCATAACGGTTATCTCCCCAATTTTACGACAAAGCAGCCGTATTTTTCAGATGACGGCATTTTCCGTAATCGCACTTTAAGCTCACATATAATCGTAAATCCCCGGAATAAAAGCCCGATAATCTTATTTTCCGCATAAATACAAAAAAACAGTCTGACAGATACAAAAAAAACAGCCCGTTCCGTAAGGAGCGGACTGTCTTTGTTTCATCATCGGACGATGATTTGCGGTACAAATCAGACAATAATATGCGGCACAAAATGGCTCATGTCATCGGTAATTCTGGACGCGTTTTCCCGAATTCCCATTCCGGCCGCCTCACCGCCGATAACCCAGCTTCCCAGCACCGGATATCTGCCATCAAAACAGGGGATGTCAACAAGCTGCTGATATATGTATCCTTCTTTGCCGTACCCGCCGGAAGAGCTTTCCAGTATCGTACCGTTTTTTACCAGCTCAACATTGGCGCCTTCGCGGGAGAATACCGGCTTTTTACAATAAGCTCCCAATTTTCCGGGTTCGGCATAGGCCGGCAGGATATAGGGAGACCGGGGGAACATTTCGTAAAGCACCGGAAGCATGGCCTTGTCAGACATCAAAGCTTTCCACAGCGGTTCTATCCAGCACATCTCCGTCATACAACCGGTCAAATCCTCTGCAAACATAAACTCCCACGGATAAAGCTTGAACATACAGTCTATCGGCATACCGTCGGGCGCAAACAATGAGCCGTTTTCATGCCTTATGCTGCGAATATCCAGTTCGTAAGGAACAAGCCCCGCCTCAAAGGCCGTTGAAATGATATAGCCCAGAGTGGCATTGTCTTCCAGACAATCGGAAATTGATGCAAAGTAATACCGGCCGCATTGATATCGTTCGTGGATATATTTCCAGGATTCCACCATTTTTTCATGAATGGAATTGAACTGGTCGTGCGACGGAAAAACATCCTCTTTCCATAACCACTGGATGACGGCGGCCTCTACCAGAGAAGTCGGCGTATCGGCGTTAAATTCCAGCAATTTCGGCACGCCGTTGACAAATGCAAAGTCAAAGCGCCCGTACAGGGAATAATCATCCTCTTCCCAGCTGCGGACTATCGCCTCGCGAACCGCGGCGGGAATGCAAAGCGCATCAAGCCGGCGGTTGTCATACAGACAGGCTTCCACAGCCTTGCAATACATTTCGTAACATTCAGCCGTCGCTTTTTCAAGCGCTTCAATTTCAGCTGACGTAAAACAATAGCAGGCATCTTCCATCCAATAGGACTCGTGAAACCCGAACCCCTGCTTTTCCACAATTTCCCGGTAATTCTCACGAGGCGTACAACTAACTCTTTCCATATCCGACAAAATTAATCATGCGCCAATAGGTTTACTGCTGAAACTGCTGCCAAAGCCTTTTCCCGATGTTGACTTACTGCCCGAAGCCGGAGCCTTGGAACCGACAGAATTCGGTTTTGCAGAGCTATAGGATACGTTGCGGACTCCCGCGGGAGGATCAACTTTTACCCCTCCGGAATTTGTCCAGGAACCGTTCCCGGGATAATAAAAATACGAGGGAGAACCTCCGCCGGAAGGCGTCAGCGCCCAGCGCATCAGCATTGCATTCCATATCCATGAATTTCCCTGACTGTCCCGATATTCCTGTTTGTCTTTCGGATTTTCAGGAAGTTTGTCTTTGGCGACACATGATACAAACAATAAAAAACCAGCTGCAAAAAAATAATTAAACTTTTTCATACGACATAACTTTTAGTTAGACAAAATAATTAAAAAAACTTCCGTTTTTATACGGTGTTTTACCGAAAATGTCAAGCTGTTTATTGTCTGACAGGACAGTCCGCCGCTCCCGCCGTAAAGGAAATAACCGGTTTATCGGCAAAGGGGCTGCTGACGAACAATAGGAAGAAACGGTTTCCCTGCCGCCGGTTTGGCCGGATCGCGGCGAGGATGTCCGGCTTCTATGAGAAAGCCCCGGCTAAACGACAGCCGGGGTTTCATTCAAGCTATTTATTGAGGACAGCTTGGAATTACGCCTTTTTTATGCATAAAACATAATACGTTCCGTCGCGGATTTCCACACCATGGGTGTCGTGGCCAAAGCCGGGGAAATCCCTGTCAAAGGCCTGAAGCGCCTTCAAATAACCAAGTATCGGTCCGTCGGCTGCGCCGGCATTTTCACCCGGCATCAAAAGCGGAATTCCCGGCGGATAAGGAACAACACCGGTTGCGACCGTCCGCGTTGCCATATCGTCAATGCTTACGGCTTCAACATTGTTATGAACCAGATTTTCATAAGCTTCCACCGGCGTCATATCAGGGTGCGGCAAAACAGAGAATCCGGCGGACAGCGCTTTAGTCGTTCCGAGCTTTTTCATCGCCGTAAACATTTTGGTACAGAGGTCTTTCAGCCCCATGCCATGATACGCGTGTTCCGTTTCTCTGACCAGTTTCGGCAGAACGCGCTCCAACGGCTCGTTATTGTCATAATCGCGTTTAAACTCAAACAACGTATTAAGCAGCGTTCCCCATTTGCCATTGGTTACGCCAAGAGAAAACAGAAAAAGAATTGTAAAATCGGTCGTTTTTTCCACCACAATCCCTTTATTGTCCAGATATGCGCTGACGACAGCGGCGGGAATACCCCAATCCCCTAATTCCGCATCCGATTTGACACCCGGCGTTACAATCGACACCTTAATCGGATCCAGCATGCAATAATCCTGTTCTACGTTGCCGAAACCATGCCATTCTTCATCGGGATTAAGCAGCCAGCATCCGGGATCCGAGGCCAACTGTTCCTCGGACGCCTCATACAGCGGAACTTTTTTTCTGCTTTCTGCATCTTTGACAAAATCCGGTTGCCAGACATTGAAAAACCAGTCTTTTCCGGCAGCGGTAAATTCAGCATACAGCCGCGCCATCGTTTTGCGGAACGAAACCGCTTCGCGAATGGACGCATCGGTCAGTGTTTTGCCGCCCGGTCCGTCCATCATGGCAGCACTGATGTCATTGGAGGCAATAATCGGATAAAACGGCGAGGTTGACGCATGCATCATAAACGCTTCGTTAAAGCGTTGGTGGTCAATCGGGTTGCGCCCGTCACGAACGTGTATCATCGATGCCTGGGAAAAAGCTGCGAGCAGCTTATGCGTCGACTGCGTTGCAAACATGGTAGGCCCTTTGCGGTCGTCGTCTTTCGGATCGCAACACATCGCAAAACGCCCCTTGTACATCGGATTAAAACGCGCATATCCGTACCAGGCTTCGTCAAAATGCAGACGGTCAACGCTTTCGCCGAGCAGTTCCTTAATCCGGCGAACGTTGTAGCACAAACCGTCATAAGTCGAGTTGGTAACAATGGCATGAACCGGCTGCGGATCTATTCCCTCGCGGATCAAAGCATTGTCGGCGACGGTTTTCCGCACGGCTTCACTGGTCATTCGCGCGGGATGAATCGGGCCGATGATGCCGTAGCGGTTGCGGGACGGAATCAGGTAAGCCGGAATGGCGCCGGACATGGTAATCGCCTGCTCAACCGACTTGTGACAGTTGCGGTCGCAGAGCGCCACCTGATTGCGAACAACGCTGGCCATGAGAATAACCCGGTTTGACGTTGACGAACCGTTGGTAACATGGTAAGTGCGGTCAGCGCCGAAAATACGGGCGGCATACTTCTCGCTCTCGCCGATAGGACCGGAATGGTCAAGCAATGAACCGAGTTCGCCAACCGAAATCGACAGATCGGAACGGAAAACCGGTTCCTTGAAAAAGTTGAAAAATGCCCGGCCGACCGGCGATTTCAGAAAAGCGGTGCCGCCGGTATGCCCCGGCGTATGCCAGGAATATTCGTAAACGTCGGAAAATTCGGCAAGCGCCTTAAACATCGGCGGCAGGATAAACTCGCGGTAACGCTGAATGGCAGCGAGGATACGCCCGCTGATGAAATCCGAGGTATCTTCCAGTATCCAGATAAAGTCGTTGACCTTGTCGAGTATGGCAGCCGGAATCTCGGAAGCCCTGGTGCGGTTTGACATCAGAAACACGGGCATATCGTGGTTGCGGCTGCGCAGAAGCTCCAGAAAATGCTGAATGCGGCGGTGTTTTTCGTCGCCGGCGCCGTCAAGATAGACCAGAGCGCACTGTACGGTCGGGTCTGAGGTAACGATGAGCTCGGCATCGCAGATACACTGCGAAACCTCAACCACAACGTCGCTTTCCTCCAAGTCCCGTTTGAGCGCGCGCAGCGCCCTGGCCGTGGCATTTTCCTCGTCGATGCCGTCGTAGACGACCAGCGCCTTTATTCTAAAAGGGTTGTTCATTTCCATTTTTCTTCCTTTCCTACAGGTTTTCAATATCATTGATTATCTGAACATGGCCGCGGGTATGCAGCGACGAGGCATGATAGCGGCCGACGGAAATCCAGAACATGGCGACCAGCGCCAGAATCGTAACAATCAGAACCAGCCAGCGTACCCAGAAAGGCACACAGCCGCCCGGTTTGATGTGGTTTTCCTTAATGTCAAGCTTGCGGCTGACCGCCAGTTCGTAAAAAATAACGGTGGATATGACAAACATCAGCGCCCAGCGCGTCTGGCTCGGATCGGAACCAATCATTGCCGCCATGCTGTAAAAGGCGGCAATCAGTCCGACAAAGGTGTAAAAAACATTTTCGCCGCGGCTCATTTTGTCCCGGCCGATAATCTTAATCGCCACCGAAGAGTAAATATACGGCAACAACGTCATGATGACGGCAATCGAGGCGATTTTGCCGAACTGCTCGGAAGCGGTCGGCGACATGGTAGCCAGAACCTGCAGGGTCATGATGCCGGCAACGATGGCCAGTCCAGCCGAAGGCACGCCGCGGCAGTTGACGCGGGCAAAAACATTGCCGAACAGGCCGTCATCGGCGGCTGCCTTGGCCGTCTGTCCGACAAGCAACGTCCAGCCTCCCAGCGAACCCAGGCAACCGACAGCCGCGCAGAGGGCGACAATGTTGCCGGCCACCGGCCCCAGCGCCATGGAAACGGCGTCGGAGAAAGGCGCGGAAGAAGCAATCAGTTCCTTATTGGGAATAATGCCCATTATCGCCGACGAACTCAGAATATAGCAGACGGCCGCCAACAGCACGCCGACCACGGTCGCAATCGGCACATTGCGCGCCGGATCTTTGACAACGGCCGTCGAAACCGAGGCGCTTTCAACGCCGATAAAAGCCCAGAGCGTAAAATTAAGCGTCATGCCCAGAGCGGTCAGATTGCTCTCGCCGGTAACGTTCCAGCCGGCCATATAAGTATCGCGGCTGAACCAGAACCAGCCGAAAACCGCCATGCCGACAATCGGCAGCAGGGCAACCGTGGTTGTCATTCCCTGAATGCGCCCGACAATATTCGGCCCGAGAATGTTGGCATAAGTGAAGAACCAGATAACGCCTATCTGCGCCAAAGCCATAATCAGCGGATCTTTCAGCGAGGGGAAAAAGGTGGTAAGATAACCGAGACCGGCCACCGCCAGCCCGACGTTGCCGACAACGTTCGCCAGCCAGTAGACCAGATTGGTCTGATACCCCATATAATCGCCGAAGGCTTGACGCGTATAAGCGTAAGGACCGCCGGCAGCAGGATCAATAGAAGATAACTTTGCAAATGTAAGTGCCAGAGCAATAGCACCTATACAGGTAACTATCCAGCCAAATACTGCAACGCCTCCTATTGCCGCCAAATTCGCAGGCAACATAAATACGCCGGAACCCATCATATTACCGGCAACCATCAATGTTGCAGCAACGACACCTATTTTATTACTGTTGTCGTCTTGATTCATAATAAAACCTCTCCTTTCGATTATTTGCCGTCAGCAGCGGATGGGAATCTTGGCTTTCGGCAAATCATACATAAAGCCAGCTTTGCAGCATTTTTCTTTATGCGGTTTCTTGCTTCGGATAAATCTTACACCCGTTACAAACAAAATATCCAAGCAAGAAATTTTCATTTACTTTTTAATATGTTTTTTTAAAAAAGTTAGAGTAAAACGCCAGAACTTCTATCGTAACAATCCCGCCTGCATGGGCTTGCCGCCAACATATAATTTTCTACGGAGAAATAATCTCCAAATCATTTTTACGTCTTACTGATCTGAGTTATTTTTTTACTTTGCTTAATTTACTAAAGTATTTTCCACACAAAAATAAACTGTGCGCTAATACAGCAGTAGCTTAAGCCTCAAGCAAACCCTGGCAGCTTTTTATATTGTAAATAAACCAATTGTTAAATATCCTCACAGCTAAAAAACAAAAAAGTCCCGCCTTTATAAGGCATGGCTTTTTTGTTTTGATTATTATTCAGTTATTTTTTCTCTACTGCTTTGCAAGTCAATTATTCCATATTAATCTGAACTAAAATAAAATTTCATGAGTTTCATATCCTTAGTACTAAAACGCATATCCAAATTTTTCCAATAATAGTTTTGCCAACAAAAAACGCGCCTGCCAAATCGGCAAACGCGTGTGTTTACTGGTGTCCTGGAAGGGAATCGAACCCCCGACCTATCGCTTAGGAGGCGATCGCTCTATCCTACTGAGCTACCAAGACGTAAATGTTCTATTGTTTTCAGAACCCTTTTACTATAACACAAATAGAGAAAGCGTTCAATCACAAATTTTCTGTCATTCCCGGAGGCATACTCCATTCCACCAAGACGTCCGTATTGAACCAAAGTCTTGTCAGGCAAATTTTAAAATTATCAAGGTTTTCCAACGGATCTAGTGTTTTAGTAACAAATTGCCGAACCGTATCGCCTTCCTGCACATCAAAAGTCAGCTTTTCATTAAAAAATTTTTCTACTTTGGCTTTTGCTTCAGCAACGCCTAAAACAATTTCTGCTTTTTTATTTTCGTTATCATATTCAACATAGCCATAATTGCCATGATAGTTCAAGGTTACAGCAAATTTGCTCATTCTTTTTCCTCCTCAAAACTTCTGCATACATTATAGCAACTCGCAGCAAATTCTACAATAAGCAGTATTACTTACGCGATTAAATTACTCTTTACTGTCTTTGCTGTACATGGGCCGCAGTCTTACTTCCATCGGAATTTTATCAGCAGCGGCCGCCAAAAGCGCTTCCTCATATAAGGAGCTCTGAGCGCTTACAGGCGTTGCTTTATTGGTGACACGTCTGTAGGTACCGTTAGACTGCATCATATGCGCACCGACATTATCCCGCAGATACAAGTCAAGAATCTCTTTGATACGCTTAATATGCTCTTCGCTCTCGACCGGGAAAAACAGTTCCACACGATCATTGAGATTTCTGGGCATCCAATCGGCACTGGAAAGATACAGCTGCTGTTCACCACCGTTAGCAAACCAGAAGATGCGGCTATGCTCCAGTTGCCTGCCTACAATACTGCGAACAGTGATGTTTTCGCTGATCCCTTCCACGCCGGCCCTCAATCCGCAAATACCGCGTACAATCAATTCTACCTGTACGCCTCCGATCGAAGCTTCATATAATTTTTGAATGACCTGCTGATCGATCAAAGAATTCATTTTTACAATGATGTGTCCCTTGTTGCCAGCTTTGACCTGCGCTATTTCATTATCAATAAGCTCATAAATTTTATCGCGCAACCCTAAAGGCGCCATTACCAGTTTATTCCATAATGGTGGCTGCGAATAACCTGACAGCAGATTAAAAAACGCCGAGGCGTCGCTGCCGAACTGATCGTTAGCGGTTAAAAGTCCCATATCTGTATACAGCTTGGCTGTATTGTCGTTATAATTGCCAGTGCCAAGATGAACATAACGTTTAATGCCATCGGCTTCCTTACGTACGATCAGAATGATCTTAGCATGAGTTTTCAGCCCTACAAGTCCGTAAATAACATGGCATCCGGCTTGTTCCAGACGTCTGGCCCAGATAATATTATTTTCTTCATCAAATCGTGCCTTAAGCTCTACTAATACCGTGACCTGCTTTCCATTCTCAGCAGCACGCGCCAGTGCGGCTACGATAGGTGAATTGCCGCTGACACGGTATAAAGTCTGCTTAATCGCCAGAACCTTGGGGTCTGAGGCGGCATCACTAACCAGCTTTACAACAGGATCAAAGCTTTCATAGGGATGGTGCAGTAAAATATCTTTTTTCCTGATAGCACTAAATAAATCGCTGTCATCCGGCAATTCTAAAGGACGCTGCGGCACAAAAGGCTCATAGAGCCACGGCCACATACCAGACAAACTGGCAAATTTAAAGAAACAGGTCGCATCAAGCGGTCCGTTAATTTCAAAAATTTCCTGTTCTGATAAATCAAGATTGTTACTGAGGAATTTTTTGATACGCAGATTAGCTGTTTTATTTAATTCCAAACGCACTGCTGCGCCGCGTTTTCGTTTACGCAGAGATTTCTCTACTTCCTTCAGCAAATTATCTATATCGTCTTCATCAACGTCAAGATCAGAGTCACGCGTAAGTCTAAACGGCACTACATCCAAAATTTGGCAGCCGTTAAAAAGATCATGGCAATTTTCAATGATAATATCTTCCAAAAATACAAAGGTCCGCTTGCCTTCACCCTCTACCTCGACGAGCCGCGGCAATACTGAAGGGACCTGTACCAAACCCATGCTTTGCTCTTCGTCCTGATTAATGATCTCTACCGCCAAATTCAGTGTCTTATTCGCCAAAAACGGAAACGGTCTGGAAGCATCAACAGCCATAGGCGTCAAAACCGGATAAACAACCTCACGGTAATATTCATCCAGCCAGCCGCGTCCTTTTTCACTGATCTTACTTACACGGCAGATCCTGATACCATTACTTTCCAGCTCTTTAAGAATCGACAGCATATATTTATACTGGAGCTTGACCTGTTCATGCGCAGAAGCGCTGATTTCATCCAATTGTTCCTTGACTGTAAGTCCGGAAGCATCGCGCTGATTGATTCCATCTTCCCACTTATCCCATAGTCCGGCCACACGCACCATAAAAAATTCATCCAGATTAGACGCGGTAATCGCAACAAACTTCAAGCGTTCCAGCAGCGGCGTCGTTTTGACTGCAGCTTCCTTCAGTACGCGCAGGTTAAATTTCAGCCAACTCAATTCACGGTTAAAAAAATATTCAGGTTTGTTCAAATCTATGCTTTTCATCTATTCACTCACCCGTTCTAAAATTGCTTTCAAGCCGTAAACTTCTTCAAAAAATGTCGCTTTACCAGCGAAAGTCCATTCTTCCAAAGTCAAATCGACCTTGCTTTTAGCTTCAATTAACATCGTCCCATCTTTAATGCTGACTTTGCAAAATTTGATTTTCTGCTGATAACTGCGGTCCATCGCATCAGCTAGACGCACTAAGGCAGCTATTTTCGCTACTAACGGCATCAGTTCTTTTTCCATTTCCGGGCTGCCGGCCTTGTTTTCAAAGAGCTGATTGGCATGGTAATAGCTTGCCAGCGCCACGATTTTTTTATCATTATCACTGAACCCTAAAATGTCCGTTGACATAATAAGCTTATAGGTATAAAGCGAATGACTGCGCATCGAAATATATTTACCGATATCATGCAGCAGCGCCGTAGCCTGCACTAAAGTGCGGCAGTGCTCATCCATACCATGGCTTTTACTTAATTTATCAAACATTGCCAGCGCCAGCCGTTCTACCTGTTTGGCGTGCTTAACGTCATAATTATAATGTTCGCCGATATTATGGATCAGGCTTAATTGCTCTTTTTCAAGCTCGGCAGCATACTCTTTATCTGTCTTCGGTCCTATATGCAGCAGCTGAATACCATCGATAAAACGATCGGCGGTAATAATTATCTCTTTTGTCGGCACTAAAGCCAGCAGCTGTTCATATAAAAGAATCGTCGGCAGTACTAATTCTGCCACACTTTCCTTTATCTTGAATACCTTTATGATCTGCGGCAGATTTAGTTTGTGGACCTTATTAAAAAGTTCCATAAACTCCTCGGCTTTAATCCTTGTAACCTTAGCCTGAGTATCCAGTCCCAACATCTGTAAAAGCAGTTCGGTTTCCGTACCGGAAAGGATCAAATAGCGGATATTGGCATCCTTCAGAGCTTCACGCACAGGCCCCATCGTACTGGCCAGAAACTCTGTCAGCGCCAGATTGAACTGCATACCATTACGCTGATTACGGTTAAAACTTTCTTTAATCCTGATGATGCCTACATGAAAATTCTGCTGATATTTAATTTTTTCATCATCAACAAAAGTGATGCCCAACCCACCCGAAGAAATATCCATCAGCAGCATACCATAATCTTTGCCGTTAATGCCTTCACTGCGCAAAGTCTGCCTGATCGCCGTATACTTGGTATAAATTTCCTGTGGCATATCAACAACTTTTACTTTCAAACCAGTTTTGATATAAATCTGATCCAGCAAAAACACCTGGTTCAACGCTTCACGCACAGCGGTCGTTGCCTGCACACTGCATTCTTCCACACCATATTCGGACATCAGGCGTTTATAGCCCTGCAGCAGTTCACAGATTTCGCTGACCATACTGAAAGGGATAATTTTATTTTTAAAAGTTTCTTCGCCCAATTTGACTCTGTGGTTGCATTGTTCGATTACTTTTACCTTATTCATATTGCGGTATTCAACTATTTGCATGCTGATCATCTCTGATCCGAGATGTATCGCGGCAAAGGTTGTATAGCTTTTCTTTTTCACAAACAAACCTCCTCCATTTTATATTAAATTCGACATCAGACCTCTAAATCCTTGCACAAACGTTACTTTTTGCAATTCTTTACGTAAAATTTTACAAAATCACTTAAATTACGCAGGATTTTTTTAATCTGTGAGTAATATATAAAATATATCTTTTTAATCGAGGAACGTTTTCTATTTACTGGGAGTGAAAAATATGCAGCGTATCGCAATCATCGATATCGGTTCTAACTCAGCCCGTCTTGTAATCAGTCATATTTATAAAAATGGCGCTTACAACATGGTTTATAATCAAAAAGAAGCATTGCGGCTCAGTCAGAAACTTGATAAAACCGGTCGTTTAACAGAAGAAGCTTTCGCTTCAACCCTGGAAACGATGAAAAGCTTCGCTTATATGTGCCGGCTTTATAATGCCGACAAAACCATTGCCGTGGCTACAGCCGCCATCC
>ENA-ORMR01002206-ORMR01002206.1-human-gut-metagenome-genome-assembly--contig:-NODE-2206-length-12662-cov-3.753232_pt1 | contig 12662 bp, 12 predicted proteins | sample MGYA00242107_ERZ509003 | MGnify/ENA primary metagenome ERZ509003 (study PRJEB26280, sample SAMEA2338699) | human gut metagenome | biome: human gut; feature: human-associated habitat; material: faeces... | reverse complement strand
AAGTTTCTGAATCTTGAAGAGTCATTCTTTCTTTAACAATTCTTTCAATTCTTGAAAGCCCAACTCTGAACTGGTTTTGAAGAAGTTCACCAACTGAACGGATTCTTCTATTGCCAAGGTGGTCAATATCATCAACAGTTCCTTCATCGTATGTTAAATTAATTAAATATTCAATTGATGCAACAATATCCTGAACGGTCAAAGTTCTCTGATTTTTTGGAATGTTCAGGTTCAATTTTTTGTTTAATTTATAACGTCCGACGCGGCCGATATCGTATTTCTTTTCATCAAAGAAGCGGGCTTCCAAAATTGAACGTCCGCCTGCTGCTGATGCAGGATCACCGGGTCTTAATTTTTTATAAACTTCAATTAATGCATCATCAGTTGTTTCTGCTGTATCTTTATCAAGAGTTTTCTTCAAGAATTCAAAGTGAGTGAATAAAGATTCCATTTCAGAAACTGTTATACCCATAGCTTTCAACAAGGTTGTAGCTAAGATTTTTCTGTTTTTGTCGATTTTAACGTAAATTAAATCGTTAGAATCAGTTTCGATTTTCAACCATGCGCCGCGGTTCGGAATCATAGTTGCGTTATATAAACGTTTTCCTGCAGGTGAAATTTCACGTTTGAAGTAAACGCCCGGTGAACGAACGATTTGCGATACGATAACACGTTCAGCACCGTTTACGATAAATGTACCTTTATCTGTCATTGTCGGAATATCACCGATATAAACTTCTTGTTCTTTAATTTCACCGCTGTCACGGTTTACGAGTCTTATCATAACACGAAGCTGTTTGGCATAAGTTGCATCATGAATTCTTGCTTCTTCAACCGTATACTTTGCGTTATCAAAAGTATAGTTTGGCAAGAAATGCAATTCTAATCTGCCGGTATAGTCTTTAATCGGAGAAAATGAAAGCAATTCTTCTTTCAAACCTTCTTTCAAAAACCATTCAAACGATTTTTTTTGCACTTCAATAAGATCTGGTAAATCGTCCAATCTGGTATGCGGGATACCCATTGGCGTTACTCTTTTCGCATATTTTGTCTTAGACATCAATTCACCTCATTAAATAATGGTGTACATACTACTAAAAAATATTTTTCTAACTTAAGGCTGTAAACCTTTTACCTGCCTGCGTCTCAGACTGATAAATCTTTATATGATATTCGGGGGAATTTTATTTGGGCACAATTCACCCGACTTTAATTTAACATGTTCTTTAATCGTAATACATCAATATTTTTAGTCAAGAAAATTTGAAACCTTTTCAAAAATTTTGTTAAATTTTCGTAATAAATAGTTAAAGATTTTGACTTTATGGGCATAAAATTATCTTTATATAAGGATTTATGCCACTAATTGGTTTTAAATAAAGTTCCCCTGTTAAAGTATTCAAAACTTGCATATATTCAAACTTTCTGCTACATTTTAATCTGAGGGGTAATTATGAAAAGATTTTTTATATTATTTGCTGTTTGTCTATTGGTTATTTTTTCAGGATTTAATAATTCAGCATTTTCTGCTTCTTGGAATGAGCTTTCGCAAAAAGAACGGGAGGCTTATATAAATCAGTCAATAGAAGATATGAAATCTTCTGATGATATTGATATCTCAAAAAATACTTTAGAAAATATTTTCGGAATTACATCCTCAAGAGATCCTAATTACAAAGAACACAGCACAGGAAAAACTTCGCTAAAGGGAGTAGCCTTAAGGAATACAAGCTGGTCGTATTTAATGCCGGGCCCGAGTTATCTTGGACAAAGCGGTCCGTCAATGCAAATAAATTCAGGATATACACTTTCAAATGACAATATTACACTGAGTTTTAACAAAAGCGGCAATTTAACAGAAATTAAAACTCAAACGCCTTCCTCTGCAAACGGAATTTATATTGTCAAAAAATATAATAAATATAAAAAATTAATTACAACGGCATTATATGACAATAATCGCATAATTTATTTCGATCAAAACGGGGATGTAGAAGTTATTTTAGAGGGTGGCACTTATTACAATATAGATGGTATAATCCAGAAAAAAACAAAAGGAAGTTTATAAACATGAAAAAAAAAGTTATTATACTATTTGCACTATTAAGCATATTTATATTTTTAAACCCGGCTTTTGCACAAGAAACTGAAACTTTGACTCTGCAAGGGAAAGCTGACTTTAACTGGCTTGACATGTCGCAAATCGAACGTGACACAATCATTGATAATTATAAAAAAATAATTTTTGGGGATGACACAGTTTACAAATACAAGCGAAAAGATTTCAGAACACTTCACAAAGATTATCTAAAAGACGAAAACAACAAAACTCATTACCTTGAAGCACAAGAAGGAATAACCGAAACTAAGGATTACAGATTAAGCGGATTTTTCAGCGGAAAAATATTAATCAGCTACGCAATTCAGTACAAAAAAAATCCGAAAACCGTTTACTACTATGACGCATTCGGAAATCTTAAATATGTTGATATGATTTCAGATAATTACCCGAACTTTCCATACTGGTCAAAACAATATAGAGCAGGCGGGAAAATGATAAGTGCAATATATTTCGTTTCGCATGATATGCAATATATGTACGAACCTGACGGAAACTTTCAGGGAGTATGGTTTATGGACAAAATGTACGACAGAAATGCAAAACAAACTCTCACTAGAACCAACTGGTAAATATTTATGAAAAAAATTTTAGTAATTTTCTTTTGTTTGATATTAAACCTAATCTTTTGCTGCGATGTACATGCATACGGAGTTAGAGTTCAAAAGGATTTCCGATACACAACCCAGCAGGACAGAAATCAAAGAATAAAAGCTTACAAAGATTATCTTGAAAAAACAGGCATTTTTGATGAATCGCATTCCAGTTATAAACAAGATTTTAAGCCTTTTAAAAAAGATAAAAACTACAAGAAAAACCGTGACAGCATAAAACATAAAAACGAATTGAGCGGAGCTGATTATAAATTAAAAGGGAATTATTACCAGATGGCAGATAATATCCTGGCAAATTATTCTGTAATTTATAATAATGACCCTTACACGGAATACATTTACGATATGTTCGGAAATCTTTATCAGGTTGTAATTTTAACCGGAGAAGATTACATACTTCCGCATTATAAAGCCGTTTACTCTTTTAACGGATACCTTCAAAAAGTAAGATTTTTTGCAGTTGATGGTTACGAATATATTTTCCTTGCTGACGGAACTTTGCAGGGAGTTGTAATAGAAAACAAGTTATACAACAGCGTCGGAAGACCGCTTAAGGTTTGGCTTTTGTAGAAATAAAAATGCAGCTTGCTATTGACAAATATGGGACTAACAAAAAGTTCTGCTAAACCGACTACCAGGGAAGGTTTTTCCAATAATGTTTTGATTGCTCTTCCGGAGAAATGTCATTTACTGCAAACCAGGCACAGCCAATCCCATTCAGAAGCTGGGTTGAGCTTTTGTTACATGGAGAGCCTGCTACTTCCGGCCATTTAACATCTTCTAACTCTTCTTGAGTATAGGTACGAGTCTGTTTTAACGGCTTTATTTGGTCTGAAGCATCGTTAACCCGAAATTCAAAAATATCAAACCCCAGTCTGTTAGGCTTTGCGTAAGGTCCGTTTGTATCTACCCAGAATATTATTGAGCTATTATTAACGTCTACACCAATACTGCCTCCATCAGGTAAAATATAAAGAGCTTTTGGAGAATCTCTTCCCGGGTCAGACATGATAACTTTCGTTTTATTAAATTCGTCATAGGATAAATACTATCAAGTTTTTTAACTACATTCAACTGCTTGTAAAATTCATCTATAAAAATTGGCGCGTCGACGTAACCATTATCACTATCATAATTAGCAGCAAAAGCTTTCCTAAGATTTGAAACACCCAAGGAAGCCTTTGTCATCAAATATGCATTTGAAAGATTTGCATAAGACTTTTTCAGCCCAACTTCCAAAACTTTCGCCTGATAATTTTTTATTAACTGAGGAATTGTCATAGCAGCAATTATGCCAATGATACCAAGGGTTATTAAAACTTCCGCCATGGTAAAGCCAATAAATTTCAAGTTTTTCATTCATCATCCTCTTATTATTATAATATAATATAATATTTATTATAACATAGTATAATTTATTTATCAATATAGTATTGCTAACATTGCAATATGCTAGACGAAGATTTTCTAAAAGAATTCGGATTTCAATTGAAACTTTACAGGCTAAAGCGTGACTACACACAGGCTCAGCTTGGTGAAATGGTTGAAATTTCAGAACACAGAATAAGTCAAATTGAAAACGGAAAATGTAACTTGACTCTAAAGACCGTAAATCGTTTGTCTAATGCTCTTAAAATCCCGGTATTAAAACTTTTTGATTTTGAAGAATAAAAAAGCCGGCTGTAACGCCGGCTTAAATTTATAATTGGTTATTTATTTTGGCTTAACTACAGAATAAACATAGTTATTGTTAAAATATTTGTTTGCAACTTCAATTATATCAGATTCAGTGACGGAATTAATAAGTTTTATATATTCGTCCTTGAATTCATAGCCGCGGCCAGTGACTTCAAACCAGCCGAGATTTGAAGCTTTTTCAAGATTGGTTTCAAGTGAAATTATGTAGTTGCCGATGAGTTTATCCTTGGCCTCTTTTAACTCCTTGCTTCCGACAAACTCTTTTTTAAGCCTGAAAACTTCTTCTAAAAGTTTGGTTTTGGCACAATCGAGATTTTCCGGATTTGTACCGATGTAGACAACAAAAGCACCCTTCAAAATATTCGGGCCGTAACTTGAGCCGAGCTGATAGGCAAGCCCTTCCTGGTCTCTGATATTTTTGAAAAGCCTTGAACTCATGCCGGCGCCAAGAAGCGAATCTATTACTTGTAAAGCAGCATAATCTTTTTTATTGAGCACACCCGGAGTCTGCCAGGCAAGAAAAATCCAATCGGTTTTTGTTTCAGGCATAATTTTCACGGCTTCTTTCGGTGATGTCAGGCGGCCTATTTCAGATGCTCTGATTTTGTAGTCAAAAGTTTCGCCATCTCTGCCGGAGAAAATTCTGGTAAAATCCTTGATAACCTGTTCGTTATCAACATTTCCGTTCACAGAAATAACAACATTTTGCGGTGTGAAAATTTGATTATAGTAATCCACCAAATCTTTATGAGTTATTTGCGGATAAGTTTTTTCAAAAATCTTGCTTGTGTAAGAATAAGGCGAGCCTTCAAAAATCAAATCCTTATAATTTTCAATTGCGACCTGAAGAGGAATATCACGGTTACGCTTAATCTTACTAAGTTTTTCGGTTCTTGCTTTTTCGATTTCGTAATCGTCAAAAGTCGCGTTGTTAATTACTTCGTTAAGGATTTCGATTGTTTTGTCATATTCGGGTTTTGTCGTCAAAACATCAACTGAAAATGCATCGGCTCTGACTGAAGGCTCGATTTTTATGCCGTTGTCCTCCAAAACACGCGCAAGCTCTACCGGAGAGTATTTTCTTGTGCCTTTCATCATAACATCCGCTGTTAAAACAGAGGTTCCCGGAATTTTGTCCAGAAAGGTTCCGCCTTTTGCATAAATGCTTATTGCAATAATTTCGTTAACATCGTTTTGAGTAATTAATAAATCTGCGCCGTTTGAAAGCCGGTATTTTTTTGTCTGCGAATTTGCACTGACAAGTTTGGCAGGTTTAACCTCTTTTGACGGAAGTTTTGAGGAGATATTAACTTCCTTTGAAGCCTCCGGAAGCACAATTGAAATTGCAGATTTATCAACGCCGAGGTATTTGTTTGCAACGCGCTTAACCTCCTCCGGTGTTACTTTCTTAATCTCTTCAAGGTAATTTTTGTAATATTTTATGTCATTTGCAGTTACCATTGTGTAACCGATTTCCTGCGCAATATTTGATATAGATTCTCTTGCATAATAAGTATCACGCTCGATTATGTTTTTAGCCAGAGCAACCTGTGCCGGGGTTACGCCGTTTTTCTGAATATTTGCGATTTCTTCAAAAATTGCATCTTCGAGTTTTTTCTCATTTCCTGGCGTGAAGTTAGCTGAAACATAAAAAATACCGTCATCTCTAAAACCTGCATTTGACGCACCTATTGAAAATGCAAGCTGCTTTTTATCTTTAATATTTCTATAGAAAACAGAGGAACGTCCGTCGCCAAGGATTGTTGAAAGAACATCCAGTGCGTAAGAATCGTTATTTGTAACCTTCACCCCTCTAAACCCGATTAGCATGTAACCTGATTGTGCCGGAAGATAAGCGGTTTTTCGAGCCTGAGCCGTAAGCGGTTTTTCTGCCGCGAAATCCTCTTTTGAAACTTTTTTATAATCACAGTTAAAATCTTTTTTAACAAGTTCAAGAGCATGTTCGGTGTCAACATCGCCGACAATTACAGTGACCATATTTGACGGCACATAAAAGCTGTTGTAGTAATTTAAAATTTCATCGCGGTGAATTGTGCTTATAATCTCGCGTGTTCCGATAACCTTACGCTTGTATGGATGCGTTGTGTAAAGCATTGAAATCAAATTTTCATAAACTACATTTTGCGGCGTTGTTTCATCTTTTGAAATTTCTTCAATTACAACTTTGCGTTCTTTTTCAAGCTCTTTTCGCGGAACAAGCGGATTAAGCAGCATATCCGCGTGAAGCTCCATTGCCAAATCAAAATAATTTGACGGAATTGTTATATAATAATGAGTAAAATCTTTACTTGTCGCGGCATTAGTAATTGCGCCTTTTGTTTCAAGGATTTTGTCGAATTCTCCTGGAGCGTGGTTTGTCGAACCTTTAAAAAATAAGTGTTCCAGAAAATGTGAAACGCCGTTATTTTTGTCATTTTCGTTAATCGACCCTGTTTTAATCCAGGTATCAACTGTGACAATCGGATTTGTCCGGACTTCTTTAATAATAACAGTCTGCCCGTTATCAAGGTTGTAGACCGCGGCTTCGCTTGCAAAAACTGAAGTTCCGATAACAAAAGCCGTGAAAACTAAAAGAAATTTTTTCATCATATCCCTCTCTAATTACTCATTATCTGGAGTTATTATAACATAAATCCGGATTTTTAAAAAATTAGACAGTCGGAATATTGACAAAAATTCAAACTTATTCGCCGACATTAAACAAATTCAACTGCGGAACTTCAAGTTCAGCGCTATCAGATTTTTTTCGGGTTGCAAGGTTGTTTGAAAAATCCTTCTGCATTTTCACCATCAAATCTTGCGAACGTCTGATTACTGCACTTGGCAAACCTGCCATTTTCGCAACTTGAATACCATAACTTTTGCTTGCTCCGCCCTGAACAATTTTTCGTAAGAATTCAATTTCGCCATTTTCTTCGGTTACTGTAATTCTGTAATTTTTAATTTGCGGGTAAGTTTTTGTCATTACGTTCAACTCGTGATAGTGAGTTGCAAATATACATCTTGCTTTCACTCTCGTTGCAATATATTCTGCAACCGACCAGGCAATTGCCACGCCGTCATAAGTGCTTGTGCCGCGGCCGATTTCATCAAGAAGAATGAAACTTTTATCGGTTGCTGCATTTAAAATATAGGCTGTTTCTATCATTTCAACCATGAACGTTGACTGGCCTAGGGTTAAATCATCAGAGGCGCCGACACGTGTAAAGATTTTGTCAATTACGCCGAGTTTCAAATAATCCGCCGGAACCCAGGAACCAATTTGCGCGAGCAGTGCAATCAAAGCGTTTTGGCGCATGTAAGTTGATTTACCAGCCATATTGGGCCCTGTTAAAATCATAAACTGAGTTTTGTCCATAGTATTGCTTTGAAGTTCCAAATCATTTGCAACATACTCACCCAATGGAAGAATTTTCTCCAAAACCGGATGGCGTCCGTTTCTTACAATAAAGTCGCCCGACTCATCAATTTCAGGTTTGCAAAAATTATTCTCAACAGCTGTCTGTGCTAATGATGAAAGCACATCGGCTTTTGCAACACAATCTGCAATTTCTCTGATTTTTGTAACAAACTCTTTTGAATATTCTCTGAAATCAGTGAACATCTTATATTCAAGTTCGGTTGCCTTAAATCTTGCAGATAAAACATCGTCTTCGTGTTTTTTGAGTTCTTCTGTGATATAACGTTCAGCACCTGTTAAGGTTTGTTTGCGCACGTAATTTTCGGGAATCATGTTTCTGTAAGTATTTGTGATTTCTATAAAATACCCGAAAACTTTGTTTTCGCCGACTTTTAAAGTTTTAATACCTGTTTTTTCGCGTTCGCGTTCTGCAAAGTTAATAAGCCATTCTTCGCCGTTTGTAAGCAAATCGCGGTAGTAATCCAATTCACCGGAAACGCCCTCGTTTATAATTCCGCCTTCTTTAATAACCATCGGCGCATCTTCTTTAATTGTGCGGGCGATTAATTCAGTATAAGCTTTGATTTCTTCTTCGTAATCTTTGACCGACGCAAAGGGATTGTTTTCAAGAGAGCTGGAAATTTCAATAAGTTCCGGAAGCATTTCCAAAGAAGCTTTCAAACTCAAAAAGTCCTTCGGATTAGCCGAATTGTTGCTCAGTCTGGTTGAAAGTCTTTGAATATCATAAATTTTTTCAAGGACTTCAATAAGTGAAACTCGTGTTGAAGACTGTTCAACAAGTTCTGACACAGCTCTTTGGCGAACCATAATATCATGAACTCTTTTTAGAGGCTGGCAAATCCAGTTTCTCAAAAGCCTTGCCCCCATGTTTGTCTTTGTTTGGTCAATTGCCCAGAGAAGCGACCCGTATTTATTTTTTTCGCGCATGGTTTCGACAAGTTCAAGGTTTTTGCGTGTTCCGGCATCCAGAATCATGTATTCTGAAAGTTCGTAAGCTTCAATCCGCTCGATTTTCGGAACATTCTCCTTCATGCTTTCCCAAACATAAGCCAAAAGTGCACCGGCCGCGCGGAAGCCTAATTTACATTTGTCGTACCCGAAAGCGGTTAAAGAAGCTGGAGTGAAAACAGCTTTTAAATTTGAATCCGACATTGAAAAGTCAAAAACGCTTGCCGGAATTTTTGAACAGTTGTAAGTTTTTACAATAACATCAGGCAAATCAGCTCTTTCTTCGGGAACGATTTGGAAAGGTTTAATTTCACCGCGCACAGCCGGCGCAACGATTTCTGCCGGCGCAATTCTTGCAAGCTCTGACATTAAAAGATTTAAAGGAGCCTGAGTTACTTTAAATTCACCGGTTGAGATATCTGAATATGCAAATCCGTATAGCTCTGATTTATCATCCTTAAACATTGCGGCAATATAATTGTTTGTATTTTGCTTTAAAAAGTCGCTTTCCGTGAGTGTTCCGGAAGTAATAATTCTTGTAACGCCGCGCTTTACAAGCCCCTTGGCAAATTTCGGGTCTTCAAGCTGGTCGCAAAGTGCTACCCTGATATTTTTCTGCACAAGCTTTTCAAGATAACCGTTTATTGCCTTAAAAGGAATTCCGGCAAGAGGAACTCTGCCGTAAACAGCTCCTGCGTCACGTCCTGTTAATGTGAGTTCCAATTCTTTTGAAAGAAGAACAGCGTCTTCAAAAAAAGTTTCGTAAAAATCTCCCAGGCGGTACAAGAGAACCGTGCCCGGATTTTGACGCTTAATTTGCATGTACTGCTGCATAACAGGCGTCAAGTCTTCTATCTTTACATCCCATGAATTTATTTGATTGATTTCTGATTTTGACATAGCTATAATCAGATTATAACATGAAATAAGGAAAACAACATGGGCTGCTTAAAAAATATTTGCATGGCAATATTATTAGCACTTGCATTTATAGGCTTTATGTCGCTGGGCGGGGGAAGACTGGTCGGTGACATTGTTGATAATTTTCTTAATCCTCCAAAAGACGAGTTAATAAAACGGGCAGAAAAAGTCGGCGATTTTTCCAAAATCAATGATGAATTTGAACTTGAAAGAGCCGCGGGCATGCTCGGATACAACGGGGTCGTTGCAGAACACAAAGCTTCTGGGCAAAAGCTTCTTGTGATTGACACTAACAACAAGCCGATTTTAACAAAAGAAGACATTAAATCAGAAAATATTGAAGAAAAGCTTTTAAATTTGACAAAAAAAGTTAAATACCAAACTTTTCAGGTCGAGGAATTGAAAGTAACCAAACGCGGAACTATGAACTCATACGGAAAAGAAGCTCCTTATGTGAAATTTGAAGCCCGCCCCAAAAAACTTCCTATAGGAGATGTTGCAGGTATAATTTCTGTTGCCGAAAACAAAGAAGGAGAACAACGACTGCTTATTTCGGCCAACGAAAAGAAAAGATATTCACAGCTGATTTCGGAAGAATTTTTCAAAGCTGTTAAATAATCAATTACCACTTCATCGCTTTTTTAAACACAATGTATCCGGCTCCGGCTGCTGCTGCACATAATGTTAAAATTACAGAAAAAGGAGTTTTTCTTTTATTTTCGAATTTATGCTCGCTTTGCTTCTGATAAATATCATGAGATAACTGCTGAAACTGCATTTCAGCCTCTTTATCTGAATAAAGTTTCGGCTTATGCAGCGCATTTGGAGGCGTCAAAATGCCTACTTTAGGGTTATTATTTAAAACAAGATTATTTTCTACACCATTTACCATATTTATATAAAAACATGAACAATAAAAAAATTGCGCACATATTTAATAAAAAAATTCAACCATGATGCTTGACAATTTTTTCGTGATAATATAAACTAAGAATTATTATCAATTATAAGCACAAATTATGAATTATTCTAAACAAAGGGAAATAATATTAAACACATTAAAAGAAAATGTTGTCCACCCGACTGCAGAATATTTGTGGGAAAAAGTTAAAGAAAAAGATCCGAAAATCAGCCTCGCAACCCTATACAGAAACTTAAACCAGCTATCGGAAAATGGAATAATAAAAAAAATTGATGGACTTGAAACTTCTTCGCATTTCGATCATAATACTCATGAGCATTATCATTTTATATGCACAAAATGCAAACGGGTCTTTGACATTGCGGCAGAAGTCGCACCTGATTTAATAAAAAAAACACAATCAAGCACAGGATTTACAATCCAAAATCATGATATTGTTTTTTCAGGTATCTGCAAGGATTGTAACAATAACAGTAAAGGAGAATAATATGGAAAAATTTGTATGTACGGTATGCGGATATGTTTATGATCCGGCAGAAAACGACAACGTTGCTTTTGAAAATTTGCCGGAGGATTATGCTTGCCCGTTATGCGGTGTTGGCAAAGACATGTTTGAAAAAGAATAATTGAAAGGAATTAAGATGGATTTAAAAGGCTCAAAAACCGAAAAAAATCTTATGGCAGCGTTTGCCGGAGAATCTCAAGCTAGAAATAAATATACCTACTATGCTTCTCAGGCAAAAAAAGAAGGTTTTGTGCAAATCAGCAGGATTTTTGAAGAAACCGCAAATAACGAAAAAGAACACGCAAAATTATGGTTTAAACTTCTCCACGGCGGACAAGTACCTGATACAATTGCGAACCTCGAAGATGCTGCTGCAGGCGAAAATTATGAATGGACTGATATGTACAAAACTTTCGCAGAGCAAGCAAAAGAAGAAGGTTTCTACGACATAGCCAATATGTTTGATTTAGTAGGAAAAATTGAAAAAGAACATGAAGAAAGATACAAAAAACTTCTGCAAAACATCAAAGACGGAATAGTTTTCCATCGTCAATCCGAGCAGGAATGGGAATGCGCAAACTGCGGTCACGTTTATAAAGCTGTAGATGCACTTCAATTATGTCCGGTTTGTAAACATCCGCAAAGCTATTTCGCTCTAAGAGCAAAAAATTATTAATAAAATTTGAGCCTCGGTTGTAACCGGGGCTCTTTTATTTCATAGTAAGCTCTTTAAACGCCTCCATACGGGCTTGTGAAAAATCATCTCTTAAATTAGGGAAATTTGCCCAAAATCTTCTGTAAAAATCCTGCACTAAACGAACATCATCTTCTGAAAGTTTAATGCCGGCTTTTTGTTTATCAATAGCCTCCAATACCCTTGGCGGCTGGAATTTAGTATATACCGCCATTGCTTGTTTAATATGCGGACATTTATTCCAAGTGGTTTGTGAAATTAGAGAAAGAAGTTCTCTTCTTTCCGGATGCTCTTCGTAAAATCTTCTCATACTTTCAGCATGCTTTGCACGAGCTTCGGGGGTTCGGTTAGCTTTGTTCGCAAGCTCAAGGTTTCTACAACAAACATCCAAATGGCGTCTTGTCATATCGGCAACTCTTCTGTTTCCCTCCTCATCAGAATTTTTCAAGAGTACAAGATAATTGCCCTCCGGTTTTGGAATATGCAATGTTTTACAAATTTTTGACAGGACATCCCGGCAGCTAAAACCATAGGATTTTACAATCTCTTCTTGAGGCATGCCGGACCAGATTTTCTTTAAACAATCCAAAGAAAAATCTTCCAAATTCATTCTTGCAGCAATAACCCGTGCACTACGTGCAAATTTTTTTGCTATTTCAGTAAAATCTCTCACATCGCGAAATTCCGAAAACAAAACACGAACCTCCTCAAGCGAGCCTGCCTGCATTAAAGGCGCATAAGTTCGCTCGTGAACTTCTTTAAGCGTAGGAAGTTCCTTTAAGGGCAATCCCCCCCCCCC
>ENA-ORMR01002205-ORMR01002205.1-human-gut-metagenome-genome-assembly--contig:-NODE-2205-length-12669-cov-2.540431_pt1 | contig 12669 bp, 9 predicted proteins | sample MGYA00242107_ERZ509003 | MGnify/ENA primary metagenome ERZ509003 (study PRJEB26280, sample SAMEA2338699) | human gut metagenome | biome: human gut; feature: human-associated habitat; material: faeces... | reverse complement strand
CGTACCGATGGCAAGCACCAGGGCAAACAGGGTTAGGATATTGATCGTGAATCCGGCAGCTGTCAAGCAAGCGAATGTACCAATCAGTGAAACGATGATCGAGATAGACGGGATCAGCGTACTCTTGAAGTCCTGAAGGAAGAAATACACAACAAGGATTACGAGGATGATCGCCACGATCAACGTTTCAACCACATTATATATTGAGGCGAAGAGGAAGTCGTTGGAGCTCATCATCGTGATGAATTCCATACCTGTAGGCAATTCTTCTTTCATCTTTTCCAATTCGGCGGCAATACGTTCGTTTACTTCCGTTGCATTGGAGCCGGCTACCTGGTAGATCATGAATGTCACGGCCGGTTTGCCGTCCATCTGGCTGTCGAAACCGTAACTCAATGTTCCCAACTCGACTTTGGCGACATCTTTCAGGCGTAAGACGGAACCGTCTTCTTGAGCCCGGACGACAATGTTCTGGAATTCCTCTACGCTTTTCAGACGTCCACGATATTTCATGGTGTACTGGAACACGTTTTTCGAATTTTCTCCTAACGAACCGGTCGGAGCCTCGATGTTCTGTTCGCCTAATACGGATGTCACGTCCGAAGGAACCAATCCGTATTGGGCCATTCGTTCGGGATTCAACCAGATACGCATACTATAGGTATCGCCCAACTCCATTACGTCGCCAACACCTTCAATACGTTTGATACGTGGGATGACATTGATGTCGAGGTAGTTTCCGAGGAATGTTTTGTCATATCGCCCATCGGAGCTGACAAGTGCGTCGATCTGCAAGAAACTGGTCTGTCGTTTCTGGGTACTGACACCGATACGAGTTACTTCGGCGGGCAATAGGCCCTGTGCTTTCGTTACACGGTTTTGTACGTTGACAGCAGCCATGTCGGGGTCTGTCCCTTGCTTGAAATATACCTCGATAGTCGCCGAACCGGCATTGGTGGAAGTGGAAGTCATGTACATCATGTTTTCCACACCGTTGATACTTTCTTCCAGCGGCATGATGACGCTGTTCATCACCGCATCGGCATCTGCTCCTGTATAAGTGGCCGATACGTGAACCGTAGGCGGCGCAATGTCAGGATATTGCTCGACCGGCAAGGTAAAGAGCGAAATTAGTCCGATCGCCAAAATAAGAATGGAGATGGAGATGGCCATAACAGGCCGTTTGATAAATATATTTCCTTTCATACTTCGATCCTTTATTTAACTTGCGTTCCTTCACGTACTAACCCGGCTCCTTCGGATACGATCTCTTCGCCCACCTTCAATCCGTCGAGTACGATGTATTCGCGACCGTCGTTGATTTCAGCCACGGTAATCAATGTGGAAACAGCCTTGCCGTCCACTACTTTATAGACAAGCGTCTTGTCCTGCAAACGGACTGTTGCGCCTTGAGGAATCACGATACAGTCTTTGTAAGCCTGCGGTATGAGCACGTTGCCGGAGGCTCCGCTATGAAGCAGGCGGGATTCGTTGGGGAATACGGCACGCACGCCGACTGTCCCGGTCTTCCGGTCGATCACTCCGCTGATCGATTCGATCTTTCCTTTCTGTTCGTAAATGGACTGGTCATTCAGTTTCAACGACACTTCCGGCATGTTTTCTAATGCTTCGTCCATGCTTTTGTACTGGCGGCTCATGGCCAGTAATTGATTTTCGGTCATGGAGAAGTAAACATACATGTTCGAATTATCGGAAACAGTTGTCAACGGTTGAGGAATACTGGCGCTGACCAATGCTCCGGCACGGTAAGGCAACATACCGACAACTCCGTCGGACGGGCTTTTGACTTCCGTATAAGACAAGTTGTTGCGGGCATTCAGCTCCTGGGCTTCTGCCTGTGCCAGTTGCGCTTTGGCAGTCAAGTAATTGTTTTCACTTGTTTTCAAGTTGAACGCTGAGACAACCTTTTTCTCAAACAGCTCCTTAGTGCTGTTATAGTTCAGTTCGGCTGTAGCTAAAGCTGCTTTTGCCACTTCTACATTTGCCTGGGCTGTCTTTAAGGCTGCTTTGTAAGGAACTTGGTCTATAACAAAAAGTAATTGTCCTTTCCGAACAACCTGTCCTTCCGTTACACAAAGTCGCTCGATAGTTCCCGATACTTGCGGATAAATGTCTATATCCTGGCGACCGCGGATCGTGGCCGAATAAGGGGTTGTCAGCTCTTTGTTTGCCGTAGAAACTTTCATCGTCGCGTAAGATGCTTTCATCTGTGCATCCGGTGCATGTTTGCAGGATGCCATCCACATAGTCGTACAGCCGATAACTGCCATCAGCCGTATCCATTTTGCATTTGCTCTTGTCATATTCGTTTTATTCATTAAAAATGACGCAAATGTACCTTAAAAAGAGCGGTTTTATTTGTCTGAATGTCTATATAAATCTTCCATATTTATACAGTATAGATATTTTAAGAAAAGAATAATTGAAAAAAAACAAATAACTATAACTTATTGCCGTGTAATGTGTAAATATGGCGTTTGGAGGAAGAAGACAGGTTTATGGGGGAGATAAATTTCACGAGAGAGGGTGGTGCGCACACCACCCTCTTCTTTATTTTTATTGCAGATATTCTGCCAGTTTGGTTGGCAAGTAGAATGTATTGTTTTTGTCAACGTATACGATTACCGAATTCAGGCGGATTTCTTCCTGGCCTTTCTTTTCGATCGTCACGATGTTGCTGAACGGCGTGATGTTGATCTGCTTCCTTTTGTTTTTTACGATCAGTGAAGGAGAACCTTTCTCGTCTTTAGCCGGAACGATTTCACATTTGAAATCTTTGAATACTTCCGTGTGAGGAGCGAAGTTTCCGGCTGTCAGTTCTTCCAGCGTGTCGTGTGTCATGCCGAACAGGGCACAGAGATAATGATTCAGTTCGATATTCGTGTGCATACCGAGAGGTAAGCTTGTACGGTCGGGATGGTAAGCTGCAAGGAACACCTCTTCGCCTGTGTGGCCGCCGGTTGTGAAACCGAAACAGGTTCTGGAGGTCAGCAGCTTGGACATGAAAGTCGTCAGCGAACTGCTGTATAAAGAGCCTTTGCCTTCGATCGAGCGTTCATTTTCCGGGATCGGGCTGTTTTTGTAATTCTTGCAATGGTTCAAGGCATCCAGTTCTTCTGGTGTCAGTTCGAAGCCGGCATATTCCCGGAAGACGTTTTGCACTTCGGAATTCGGTACACTGTTCACTTTCTTGGCAAAGCCTTCGGCTGTCAATTTATACAAAGAAAGCTGATGGAACAACTGGTCCTTGCTCAGTTTATCGTAACCTTTACAGTCGGCACGGCCGATACTGATACCGCTGTTGCCATGATCGGGAACGATCACTACGGCAGTCTCGCCATTCTGACGGGCAAATTCGAGGGCAGCACCGCAAGCACGGTCGAAAGCCAACATATCCGTGGCCATGCCGACCGGATCGTTCGCGTGGGCAGCCCAGTCGACCTTGCTGCCTTCCACCATTAGGAAGAAACCGTTCGGGTTTTGGGATAACTTTTCGATTGCCTTGCGTGTCATCTCTTCCAAGGATGGCTGTTGGCTCGGATCTCGGTCGATGTCGTAAGCCATTTCCCGATCTCCGAACAAAGCCCACATATTGTTGCCTTTGTAATTACGCATACCATCGATGTCATTCTTGAAAATACCGTATCCGTTACCTTTCAGGTAGGCTTCGCTCTCTTCGGGAAGCAGGCTGGCGCCGCCACCGATCACGACGTTCAGGTCGTTGTGAGCCATCTGCGGAGCGATCCATTCATATTTGCCACGGTTGTAGCTGTGGGCGGAGCAGTCGGCCGGTGTTGCATGCGGGAATTCGCAGGTGAAAACCAGTCCCGTTGATTTGCCCTGTTTTATTTTGGCAGCTTCCAGGACGGTTGTCAGCGGTTGGAAAGCGCGTGCCGGATCGGTCGGGTAGATATCGTTGTCACCGTCGTTCTCCGGGTAGGTGGAAACGTAGCCTGTACGGCTGGGTTGTCCTGTCATGTAGCAGGAAGTCGTAGGAGCCGAGTCGCCGATCGGGGCATTCGAAGAATGCGTGCGGACTGTTCCGCAGAGATACGGGTCGATGTTCAATTTCGGTTTGTCGGGGTTGGTATACCATTGCAGCCAACGCGCCATAGAGACTGTAGCCAGTGATGTCCCGTCCGGGATTAGAAGAATGACATTCTTCACCGGCTTTACGTTTTCTACATCTTGTGCCTTTACCGGCATGAAGATGACAGACAGTAACAGGAGAAGTGAGATTGTTTTTTTCATTATGATTTATGATTTATGATTTATGATTTATGATTTATGATTTATTTGTCTAATTGTATGATATCTTCTGTGAAGTGCGTGATCTTCTCCAGTCCGGTTTCCGTAACCAGGAAACTATTTTCGATGCCGACGGCGCCGATACCCGGTATCACATATTTCGGTTCGAGTGCAAATACCATGTTCGGTTCCAGCATGTCTTTCGAGCGGGGCGTAAGTACCGGCAGCTCGTTTATCTGGATGCCGATGCCGTGCCCTACGAATTTGGCTTGTTGCTTGGTCCCCATGAAGTATGCGCCGAGTCTCTGGCTTTCGGTGATCTTGGCGGCTATCTCGTAGAGTTCGGCACAAGGTGTGCCCGGCCGGGCGATATTCTCGATCTCGCTTTCGATAAGGAGGGCTGTCTGATGTGCCCGGTAAGCAAGCTCGGTCAGGTGGCCGACGGAGAACACACGTGTCATATCCGTCATATAAGCCGTATAATTTCCCGCCATGTCCACCATGATGGCTGTCCCTTCTTTCAGAGGCGTTCCGTTTGCACCTAACGGGCAGGAAGCGTCGATACCACTACCACCTAAGGCAAAGTCGAAAGGCGAGGGGACTTCGGCGTTTTCTCCCGCCAGGATACTTCCCATAAAGATATCCATATTGGCGCCGAAGGCGCGGAACAGTCCGATGGAACCGTTCTTGCGCATCCGTTTTTCTATTTCATACTGGAATTCGAGATCAGTCATTCCAGGGCGGAAACATTCGGGAATTTCGGCATATGTCTTGGCGTGGCGTTCGGCCGAGATGCGGAACATTTCGATCTCGTACGGTGTCTTTATCCGACGCAGCTCACGCATCATTGCGGTTGCGTTTCCGGTCTCTTTCGGATTGAAGATCTTTTGCAGACGTATATAGTCGTTGTATGTCAGTTCGTCGGCTTCGAGCAGAAGCTTTTCCGGCATTTCCAGTCCGTAGAACGCGAAGAGCTCGGCCATCTGTTCCGGTTTGCGGATGTATTCGACATGATCGCCTGCCAGTCCGTTCGGCCGTTTCACGAAGAACCACGGAGCACCTTCCGCAGGAAGATAGAAATAGCCGCTATAGATACGTCCGGTTGTGTAATACAGATTTACATCCACGGTAAGCAGGCATCCGTCGGCATTTATCTTCCGCATCGCCTGTTGTATGCGATCCCATTTCAGCTTAAGATCGCCGATCAATTCTTTTTGTATCATTTCCAACACTTATTTTTATCCGGCATCAAAGATATTAAATTAATGCCGGGATTGGAATGATTAGGGATATTAAATCTTGATTAAATTTAGAATTGTTCGAGTACTTGTATCCGCTTTTCAATGGGTGGATGAGTGGCGAAAAGTCCGCTTAAACCGTTCAGTGCGCTTTTGGCCTGTTGGCCCGGATGCTGGATGAAAAGCTGGGCTACGTCTTCTCGTTTGACGGCTTCGATGTCGGGATCGGCCGAGATTTTCCGTAGTGCGCTGGCGAGGGCGAGCGGATTCTTGGTCATTTCGGCAGCTCCGGCGTCGGCCAGGGATTCCCGTTTGCGTGAGATGGCGAAACGCATCAGCATGGAGAAGAAATAACCGATGGCTGCAACAACCATGACTAAAAAGATGATGATTGCTGTGTTGTTTTTCTCGTCTCTTCTATGTCCCATCGACGAGTAGTAGACGGAGCGCATGGCCATCTGTGCGAGCATGGCAAAGATGCCGACAAAGACGATCGATACGATCATCAGGCGTACGTCCTTGTTGCGGATATGCGACAGCTCGTGTGCAATGACCGCTTCCAGTTCTTGGTCGTCCAACTTGTCGATGATCCCCCGTGAGAGGCTGACGGTGTAAGTCCTTTCGTTGATGCCGCTTGCAAAAGCGTTCAGAGAATCGTCGTTGATGATATTGATCTTGGGCATTTTCATTCCCTGGCTCATACATAGGTTTTCCACTAAGTTGTATACCCTTTTGTTTTCCATTCTCGACAAAGGTTCGGAACCGGTTGCCGAGTTGATGATGCTTGTATTGGCAAAATAGGCGATGATGAACCATATGAGTACGCCTCCTAATACGTATGGCGCCAAATGGATGAACATCCCGGTGGAATATCCGAGCAGTTCGGCCCCCGTCAGGCCGTCGTCGTTCATCGCCAACAGGTGGAGTAGGTAGCAGAACGCAAAAAGCAATCCCATTACCAGGCAGGGAAACAAGCAAAGCAGGAGCAGGGACCGGAAATTGTTCCTGCTCTGTTGGGTTTGTATACCGACGTATTGCATCCTTAGAACTTGATTTTAGGTGCTTCTTCGAGTGTCGCGCGTTGTTCGCCCAGGTCGAACATCACTTCCTTCTTGAAACCGAACATACCGGCGATCAGGTTGGACGGGAATGTCTCGACTGCGTTGTTCAACTCTTTCGTGGCCGAATTGAAATAACGGCGCACGGCAGCCAGTTTGTTTTCCAGGTCGGAAATTTCTTCCTGCAACTGCAAGAAGTTCTGGTTGGCTTTCAGATCGGGATAGGCCTCGAGCGTGATCTTCAATCCGGCAAGAGCGGAAGTCAGGGCGTTTTCGGCCATGATCTTGTCGTCGATCGTTTTGGCGCTGATCGCCCCGTTACGGGCGTTAATGACGCGTTCCAGGGTCTCTTTCTCGTGTGAGGCATAGCCTTTGACCGTTTCGACCAACTGTGGGATAAGGTCATGGCGTTGTTTGAGCTGTACGTCGATGTCGGCAAATGCGTTCTCGCGGTTGTTGCGCAATTTCACTAACGAATTATACAAAGAAACGATCCAGATTGCCAGGATCACGATCACTGCTATTAAAATGATTACTGTCATTGTCTTTATTTTTTTAGGTTACGGCTGCAAACATACGAATTAATTTACAATCTTGTTTCTCTTGAATCCTAAAACAGGTCACTATGTGATTCATTCCGAACCAAGAGCCGTTCTACAGTAAAAAATATCCACAAAACCGTAATTTGTATTCCTTCTGTTCGAGTGATGCCCTGTAATTTTGTTCCCGGAAGAAAACGAATAAAAATCAAATCTGAAATTTGAAAATATGGAAACAACAAAAACAGTGCTTGCTCCCGGAGAGCGTATTACAGTGATCGATGCCTTGCGTGGCTTTTCTCTTATCGGCATTTGCCTGATTCATTCTATGCAACATTTTGGAGCTATGGGGACGATGACGTCTCAGGCTGTGTTCCCGTGGGAGGGAACGATGAACGAGATTTTCAGTTGGCTTATCAATTATCTGGTTTTCGGGAAATTCTTCATTATCTTCTCTTGCCTGTTCGGTTTAAGTTTCTTTATCCAGATGGATCGGGCGGCGAAGAAAGGACTTGACTTCCGTCCACGTTTTTTGTGGAGGCTGGTTCTCTTGTTGGCGATCGGTTATTTACACGGCTTGATTGTCCGGGTGGATATTTTGCTGATATATGCGATACTGGGGTTTGTTTTGGTGTTGATGTATAAATGGCCGACCAAGCTGTTGGCAGGGATTACGCTGTTTCTTTTCTTAGGGGGGGCGACACTTGTCCCGGTCGCTTATAAAAGCCTGACGGCTCCGGCGGTCGAGCAGGTGGAACGTGTTGCCGAAAGGCCTGCTTCCCGTCCGGCAGGTCCTCGGAAAGTCCCGACCTTGTCTGAAACGATCGAGAGTAACGCTTGGGACGGGATCGTCGGAAAAATGCGCTTCCAGGTGTCGAGCGGGCGTATTTACTTGACCTTGGGACTTTTCATCTTAGGGTTCATCGTAGGACGCATCCGTCTGTTCGAGCGTATGGATGAGTTTCGTAGCCGACTGAACCGTTGGGCCTTGCTTGCCCTCTCAGGGTTGGGACTGCTTTATGTGGCGCGTTCTTATCTTCCGCCTGTGGCTTGGGGAGAGGTCTCTTTTTATTCGTGGATGAGTTCGACGACGACTAATCTGATTAACCTGTTGACTGCTTATCTATGGGTAATTGTGGTGATGGAGGGATACCGTTTGCAGAAGGTGCAGCGGGCGATGGCGCCGTTAGTCAGTTACGGGCGTATGGGCCTGACGAATTATATCGCGCAGTCCGTGATCGGAGTCTTTATTTTTTCTGGTTTCGGGTTGGATTGGAGCCATCTGGGTGTTTTCTTGAGCGTATTGGTTTGTCTTGCTTATACGGGTGTTCAGATAGTGTTCAGCCATTATTGGCTGAAGAAGTTCCGTTATGGACCGATGGAGTGGTTGTGGAGGACCGGAACTTATATGAAATGGCAGCCGTTGGCACGGTGAACTCCCTCATCTCGCCTATAGTCATTGTTGTTGTGATCATTTTTTGAGTGTAAATGTTTGCTTTCCGCCGGATCTGTGAGTACCTTTGTCTAATATCAATACATTAATACCATGTTAGACAAATTAGATTATTCTTTGGTCCCGAACGACTTTGCACTCTGTTTTAACGGGAAATGCCTGCATGCTTCCACCTGTCTGCGTCATCAGGTGTCGCGGCATATCCCGAAAGAACGTTGGGCGGTGAGAGCGATCAACCCGGAACGTGTTGTCCCCGATGGCGATTGTTCCGGGTTTATGGACGACAGCCCGTTGAAAAATGCCTATGGCATGGAGCACCTGTTGGACAATATCCCTTATCGCCAGGCTAAAGAAATACGGCGGGAGATGAGAGAATATTTCGGGACGACTCATTTTTACCGTTTGAAACGCAGGGAGCGTTGTTTTACTCCCGAAGACCAGTTATACGTACGCGATTTGCTCCGTCAATACAATATCGAAGAGGAACCCCTCTTCGACCGTTATGAAGAAAATTTCGGTTGGGAACGTTGTGCTGATACCATTGCATGAAAGAGAAGTTTCCATCGCATGAAAATAAATTTTCCATAGTGGGGAAATAAATTTTCATGCGATGGAAAATTTATTTTCACTGTTGGGGAAAGAATGAAAATTTTTAGTGTATCTGAAGAAACGAGGTTTCTTGTATAAATTGCTTGTGTAGAAAAAAGACCTATATTTGTAAACTCGATCGACAAAGTAAACTTAAAAAGATATTGTATATATGGAAAAACAAAAACAGTCCCGGCGACTGCTGTCGCTGGATGCCCTGAGGGGGTTTGATATGTTCTTTATTATGGGAGGGGCTTCCCTTTTCGTTGCGTTGGCAACGTTGTTTCCGAATTCTTTTTTTCAGGCGATAGGTGGACAGATGGATCATGTGGAGTGGGACGGGTTGACGCACCACGACACGATTTTTCCGCTGTTTCTGTTCATTGCCGGCATCTCGTTTCCGTTCTCGTTGGAAAAGCAGCGCGAACAGGGGAAGAGCGAGCCGGATATCTATAAAAGGATTGTCCGCAGAGGAATTACGCTGGTGTTGCTGGGATGTGTCTATAACGGATTGCTACAGTTTGACTTTGCGAACCTTCGTTGCGCCAGCGTCTTGGCACGTATTGGGTTGGGATGGATGTTTGCCGCCTTGCTGTTCGTGCATTTCCGGACTTCAGTCAGGGCGTGGATAGCGGGGGTGATCTTGGTCGGCTATTGGGTTTGGATAGCTTTTATCCCTGTGCCGGGTGCGGAGGCCGGACCATTCACGCTGGAAGGCAACTGGGTCGGCTATGTGGACCGTTTGTTGTTGCCGGGGCGTTTGCATCAAGGATTTTTTGACCCGGAAGGGTTGTTGTCCACGTTGCCGGGGATTGTGACGGCTATGTTGGGAATGTTTACGGGCGAGTTTATCAAGTTGCGTAAAGAGGGATTGACGGACAAGAGGAAGGTGGCCGGCTTGGTGTTGGCCGGTGTGCTGTTACTGTTGGTGGGGGTGTTGTGGAGTTTGGTGTTCCCGATCAACAAAAAGCTGTGGAGCAGTTCGTTTGTCTGCGTTGTCGGAGCCTATTCGGTTTGGATGTTCGCCCTGTTTTATTACATTGTCGATGTGTTGGGATGGCGGAAGTGGACTTTCTTCTTCCAGGTGATCGGGGTTAATTCGATTACGATCTATTTGGCGCAAAGATTCATCGATTTCTCTTATACATCCCAAGGCCTGTTTGGCGGACTTGTCGGATGGATGCCGGAAGCCGCGCAGCCTTTAGCCGGTTCGATCGGCTACATTGCCGTTTGCTGGGGATTCCTGTACTTCCTGTACCGTCAACGAATTTTCCTGAAAGTGTGAAGAAATTTGTGATTTCAGATTTATGACCAGAAAACATAACATTAAACATAAATCTGAAATCTTTTTTATACAAATCATAAATCATAAATCATAAATCATCATGAAACCAGCTTATCAACGCTTGGAGTCGCTCGACGTGTTACGTGGCTTCGATTTGTTTTGCCTGGTGGCGCTGGAAGGGGTCCTGCATTCTCTCGGACGTGCGATAGATGCACCTTGGTATAACGATTTTTTGTGGGGCTTCTCGCATGTGCAGTGGGAGGGGTTCTCTTCGTGGGACTTGGTGATGCCGCTCTTCATGTTTATGGCGGGCGTGTCGATGCCGTTCGCCCTTTCCCGATATAAGGCGATGCCGGATAAATGGGCGGTTTACCGTCGTATCGTCAAGCGAGTGGTCTTGCTCTGGATCTTCGGTATGATGTGCCAGGGAAACCTTTTAGGATTGGACCCGGACCGGATTTATCTTTATTCGAACACATTGCAGGCAATTGCGATGGGCTATCTGATTTCGGCAATGCTGTTCCTGCATGTGCGTCTGTCCGTGCAGATCGGGACGGCGGTCGCCTTGTTGTTAGCCTATTGGGGAGCCATGCTGTTTATTACGGTCGATGGTTATGGAGGTGGCAACTACACGCCGGACGGTAACCTGGCGGAATGGGTGGACCGTACGATCCTGGGACGATTCCGCGATGCTGCTGTTGTGGAGAACGGACAGATCGTATTTGCCGGATCTTATCGTTATACCTGGATATTAAGCAGCCTGAACTTTGGCGTGACGGTGCTGACCGGAGTTTTTGCCGGGCATATCTTGAAGAGCGGAATGGACCGGAAGCACAAATGGCAATGGCTGTTAGGAATCGGTGCGATAATGGTTGCGCTGGGCTGGCTGTGGGGCTTGCAGTTGCCGGTGATCAAGAAGATATGGACGAGCTCTATGGTGCTGGTCAGCAGCGGCTATTGTTTCCTGTTGATGGGCTTGTTCTATTATTGGATCGATTATAAGGGACACCGGAAGAACTTGACTTGGTTGAAAGTCTACGGCATGAATTCGATCGTGGCCTATATGCTGGCTAACGTGATTAGTTTCAGATGTATAGGAACTTCTCTTTTTCATGGCCTCGAACAATATACAGGAAATTATTATCCGGCTTTGATTGTAGCGTCGAACGCATTGATTATTTATGTAATTTTGTGGCTGCTTTATAAGCAGAATATATTTTTGAAAGTGTGAAAAGATTTATGATTTATAATTTATGATTGATCATCAATGCATAAACTATAAATCATAAATTATAAATTACAAATGATAACTCATAAATCTCAAAACAATGGAATCGATCAAGCAAATATACCGGATCGGTCACGGACCGTCCAGTAGCCACACAATGGGACCGATGCGTGCTGCCCGGATGTTCCTGGAACGCAATCGGGGAGCCGTACGTTTTAATGTTACGCTCTATGGGAGCCTGGCGGCTACAGGCAAAGGCCACATGACGGATGCGGCAATTCTCGAAGTGTTGAGCCCGGTGGCCAAGACCAACATCACTTGGGAACCGAAGGTGTTCCTGCCTTTCCATCCGAACGGCATCCTCTTCCAGTCGTTTGACGAAAGCGGAGAGGAACTGGATAACTGGACGATTTACAGTATCGGGGGAGGGACGTTGGCAAACGAAACCTACAACGAGTTGACACAGGGCCAGGTCTACGAAATGCATACCATCAAGGACATACAGGCCTGGTGTGAAAAAACCGGCCATTCCTACTGGGAATATGTCGAACAGTGCGAAGGTCCGCAGATATGGGACTATCTGGCCGAAGTATGGGAAGTGATGCAACAAGCGGTCCGTAACGGCCTCGAAGCCGAAGGCATCTTGCCCGGCGGTCTGGGAATCCGGCGTAAGGCATCCGACTATATGATCCGTGCCAAAGGTTACGGCAGCAGTATCAAAAGCCGTGGGATGGTCTATGCGTATGCTCTGGCCGTTTCCGAGGAGAACGCTTGCGGAGGCAAGATCGTGACGGCCCCGACCTGCGGTTCGTGTGGTGTCATGCCGGCTGTGCTTTACCATCTGAAAGAGTCCCGCGACTTCCGTGACTCTCGTATCTTGCGTGCGTTGGCGACAGCCGGGTTGTTCGGTAATGTGGTCCGTACGAATGCATCCGTTTCCGGGGCCGAGGTAGGATGCCAAGGAGAGGTCGGTGTGGCTTGTGCGATGGCAGCTGCGGCGGCCAGCCAGTT